>Ga0209718_1000377_pt1 | contig 61813 bp, 51 predicted proteins | sample AD_JPNAS1_MetaG_FD_184420 | JGI IMG/M metagenome (GOLD analysis project Ga0209718, IMG submission 184420) | Active sludge microbial communities of municipal wastewater-treating anaerobic digesters from Japan - AD_JPNAS1_MetaG (SPAdes) (version 2) | ecosystem: Engineered > Bioreactor > Anaerobic...
ACCATGTTCCGGATGGTATCTTTATCCCGAGGATACAGATAGCCCATTATCGATTCTATCACTTCATAAGATACGTGATTAAGCCTCAGACGTGTGCAGATTTCCGTGACAATCCCGAAGAAGTCTGCCTTTAGCTTGATCCAGAAGTCTCGATCTTCTTCGGTTGACTTCCCGCAAGCGCCACATAAATATTTCCCGACTTTTGTCCCGCCGAGAAGTCCCTTCTTGCAGGTGTTAAAACCATTATGGCTCATTGGATGGCCACATTCGGGACATAATGGCGGCTCTATTTTCCGAAAAATACCGCTCGCAGTAAATTCAAAGTCGTTTGAGTAATCCTGGAAGATAGTTGAAAGCATTTCACGATGCGGAAAATTTATCAAGCTTAATTGCATCTCAGTCATTGTAGGGTCTCACAGGGTACATGATTATCATAATATTAATAGCTTGTGATAGAATGTGCCCTGCCTACATCACTTATTTAGGAGATTGTGCCTATTGCCCGCGATTTTGCGAGCGTTCCCTGCATATTATGCTGCTAATCCAGGTTTTTGTCTGATGCACAGATGGTATGATCCGATGCATCCGATGTCCTCTGCCGATCGATCAGACAATGCAAAGAAGGATGCTGTCAGCTCCATCTGACAGGAGAGCTCCGACTCTATAGAGAATCCATTTCCCGGAGCCGATCTTTAATCCCATATTGGTGCAGGCGATCGGGTGGTTCGGCAAAATCAGCCAGGATTTCTGGATAATGCAGACTCCTCGTCTAACCAATAACATTAGAATTATCTTTATATAAATAACTTTCGAGAAGGGACTCTTCAAGAAGGGACAAGAAAGGAAAGACAGGAGGAATGATCGTAAACTGAGATCAGTCCCCCTGCAATCGAATGCGCCTCAGTCAGCTGCCGAGTAGCTCATGCACATTAGGTTATTGTTGCGGTTGATCTGGCAGACGCCAGCAAGCGGCTGGTCTGATGCCACGACCACCGACCCGGAGCAATCTGCGCCCACCAGGCTTCGTGGCCGGATGGCGCTCACTCCGTGAGCTGGAATGACCTGTATTCCGGAGTACAGCAGCCCCCCTTCTCGGGACTTGATCTCTAAAGCTGCATTGGCAGCATAGTCCGCCGGATTCTGCAAGAGAAGCCAGGAGCGCCAGCTATCGGGATTGGCAGTATCTGTGAAGTCAGGATAGAAGAGTGTCGTCGAGCCCTGGAGGAGAGCGTTGAAGCTCATGCACATCAGGTTATTGTTTCGGTTGATCTGGCAGGTGCCGACTATCGGCTGATTCGAGGTCACTACTGCTGACCCGGCCAGGTCCGAGCCCACCAGGTTCCTGGGGCGAATGGCACTCACACTCTGGGCCGGTATGCTCTGGGCTCCGGAGTAGAGCAGATCGCCCGCTCTTGATCTGATCTCAAGGTTTATACTGGCCTGTGATGCGCCGGGATTCTGCAGAACCAGCCAGGACCGCCAGCCTTCGGGATTGGTGGTATCAGTGAAATCGGGGTAGTAGAGGGCAGTTGAACCTTGGTCTGCTGCCGTATAGCTCATGCACATCAGATTGTTGTTCCTGGTTATCTGGCAGGTGCCTGCGATTGGCTGGTCTGAGGAAACGACCGCCGATCCCGCGCAATTGAAACCGGCAAGATTCCGGGGCCTTATGGCACTTACCCCATGAGCAGGGATGATGGCACCGCCCGAGTACAACAGCTCTCCTGATCTCGATCTGATCTCCAGGTTCAGGTTGGCCTGGCTCGGGCCGGGGTTCTGCAGCACCAACCAGGACCGCCAGCTTTCAAGATCATCAGTATCTGTGAAGTCCGGATAGTGCAATGTGGTACTTGCACGGTCCAAGGGATTATAGCTCATGCACATCTCGTTGCTGTTCCTGTTGATCTGGCAACTGCCGGCGATGGGCCGATCCGATGTCACCACCGCGGACCCTGCAAAGTCCAAGCCTGCTAGATCTCGTGGCCGGATGGCAGCCACGCTGTTAGCAGGAATGGTCTGACTGCCCGCATATCGCAATTCTCCTGTCCTGTCGCGCAGCTCTAGATGCATGGTTACTGCCTCGTCAGCAGGATTTTGAAGCATCAGCCAGGATCTCCAGCTATTGGGATAGACAGTATCTGTGAAGTCGGGATAGTACAGGGTCCATTCTTCTCCTTCGATAATTTTAATGGTTGCAGCTTCAGACCATCCAGAGGTGGCGCCTTTACTGTCCGTAGCCATTGCCTTTATCCGATAGACTCCAGCATTAATCCAGCTATGAGACATGCTTGCAGTTGCCCCTGAATCGACAAGATTGGTGGTTGTGGTGCTTCCGTCTCCCCAATCGAAGGTGTATTTCACTTGATCTCCATCCGGATCAGATGCAAAGGTGAAATAGATGTAACCAACCTCGACAAAGCCGCTATTCTCGCCGAGAGGAACAGAAGGAGTATTTGGAGGATTGTTGGGGAGGTCAGAGCAGTCTATAACTGCCACAAAAGCGTCTTTGTATCCGCCATTGGCTGGCTGCAATGGATTTCGGGTTGGGAAATTGTTTGATTCTGTATATCCTGTGAGATAGGTTTTTCCAAAATTATCTATAGCGATTCCTTTGGCATAATCATAGTTGACTCCTCCAAGGTAAGTGGAAAAGGACAAAGCCGATCCAGCAGCATTTATCATGGCGACGAAAATATCATATGAGCCACTATTCGATGCCTGCAATGGTCTCTTTGCTGGGAAGTCGGCGGAAGAGGTATCACCAGTGACAAAAGCATTGCCCCTGCTGTCCACAGCGATGCCATGAGCAAAACAATCGCCGCTGCCTCCAAGAAATGTGGAATAGTCCAATGCCGATCCTGCGGAGTTGATCTTGGCGACAAAGGCGTCAAAAGAACCCTTCTTCAATGCCTGTATCGGATTTTGGGTTGGGAAGTCATCTGAGATGGTATACCCCGTTATATAGGCGTTGCCTCTCCTATCCACAGCGATGCCTTCAGCAAAGTCATTGAAGCTTCCACCAAGGTAGGTGGAATAAGTCAATGCCGATCCTGCGGAATTGATCTTGGATACAAATGCGTCCATCTCGCCGCCATTCGATGCCTGCAATGGATTTCTTGTCGGGAAATTGGTTGAATATGTAGGCCCGGTGATATAGGCATTGCTGCTTCCGTCTAAGGCGATGCCAAGGCCATATTCAGAGCTGCTTCCTCCGAGGTATGTAGAGTAGACCAGCGCCGATCCAGCCGAATTGATCTTGGTGACAAAAGCGTCCCACGATCCGGCCTTCGATGCTTGGATAGGATTTCTTGTCGGGAAGCTGGCGGAGCCTGTATACCCGGTGACATAAGCGTTGCCGCTCCCGTCTATAGCTATGCTTTCTCCATTGTCCTCGCCGCTCCCTCCCAGGTAGGTGGAATAAGATAGTGCCGACCCGGCGGAATTGATCTTGGCAATAAAAGCATCATTCGAACCAGCATTGGATGCCTGCAATGGATTTTTTGTCGGGAAGTTGGTGGAGGCAGTATACCCTGTTACATAGGCGTTGCCGCCGCTATCAACAGCGATGCCTTTGGCATAATCATAACCTCCTCCTCCCAGGTAGGTGGAATAAGATAGTGCCGACCCGGCGGAATTGATCTTGGCAATAAAAACATCGCTAGATGCAGCATTGGATGCCTGCAATGGATTTTTTGTCGGGAAGTTGGTGGAAGCAGTATACCCTGTGACATATGCATTGCCACTGCTATCAAGTGCCAGGCTCAAGCCAGAATCATCGCCGCTTCCCCCTAGATATGTGGAGTAGGCCAATGTCGGATCGATCACCAAAGGATATTTTCGATCGTAGTCTACGATCTCAAATCCAACTCCATTGTCTCCAACCAGGCGGTACCGTCCTTCAACCATCTCCCTGCTACCATTGATCTCCTGGTAGCATATAGGCACAGAATCGGTCAGGTTGCCCGCAGAGGTTCTTATCAGCAGAGATCCATCCTCTGCCAGGCTGAGGTTATCCTGGCCGCTATAGGTCAGAATTATCCCAGACAAATCTGCACCGGGATCCAAGTCCAGTTCATGCTTCAGGTATCCTTCCCTACCCTTGAAGATCAGATCCACTCCTGGATAGACCTCTTTATACCTTATTGCCCCATAGGTGGGGATATCGGAAATCCATTGGGTTGAGTCATTACCTATGAAGAAGTTGGCCCGGCCAGGGAGCTGCTCCTCCCCTATTATCTGTCCCGGATTGGAGTTCTCAAAGGCCATATGGACTGCAGAGGAGTTGTTGCCCTGGGACAAACTGAATACGACCTCTGAAGGAGTGAAGAACACCGTTGGGCCCTCTATCCTGACCATGAACCTCACATCTTCGGGGGACTGACCACGATTTTCTATAAAGCTCAAGGGCAGCTTGAGCATGGCCGAGTCGATCGATTGGTTACTGCTATGAGGGCTGCTATCTAGTTCGGTGCTAGTGGATATGCTGAAATTCCCACCAGAGAGCGAATCTGAATGATCTGGCGAGGAGTTGATGATGGGAACTTCTGCCGACCCAGACATCATCGATACTATAAGAATTGCGCCAAAAAGGATTGCGAACACATAATTGGACCAGCATGTATGCATGACTTCTTGCACCTCACATTATTAAACAGTTTTAAAGTATCTTTATATAGATAAGCCTTTCCACTAAAGTCAAACACACTGATGAACGGCAATACCTAGAATTTTTTAAAACAAATTTTTTAAGAATCATCTGCAAGCGTCCCGCCGTTCAGCCAGCATCTGCGGAGCAGGCCTGTTGGGAAACAAGGGTTACCTATTGCGGATCATCATGCAGACACTTAGGACGGATACTTATATCGATTGAGCGGGGAGAAAGTATGTCAATGCGGCAAAGGACCTTTTTTTTACTCATGTGGCTGCTGCCCTGCAAGTTAGATCTATCCTATGCCTAAAAAAAGAGATGACGCCACGATTAGGGATGCATTTCATATACAGAGAGCCGAAGCTTCATGCACAAGCAACCCATCCGCCACAATCCAAGAAGATTAAAATACTGCAAAAATGATCTCTCTCCACAATGAAGATCTCTGTGATCGGCGGCGGCTATGTGGGCCTCGTCTCTGCGGTCTGCTTTGCCCAGCTGGGCCACACAGTCGGCCTGATAGAGATAGATATTGATCGGGCCAGTTCAATCAGCCGGGGCAGTCCGCAGATATACGAAAAGGGCCTGGAAGCGCTCCTGTCAAAGCACCTGGAAAAAAGCCTTCATGTGTCCACAGCTTATGATGCCATTCCGGACACCGAGATCTTCTTCATCTGCGTGGGCACGCCTGAGGGGGACAATGGCCATCCGGACCTCTCTATGATCCAGTCCGCCTGCCAGTCTTTGGGCCGGTCCCTGATAGATATGGACTCATATCATGTGGTGGTCGTGAAGAGCACCGTCCCCCCCGGGACCACCGAGGGCCTTGTGGTCCCCACCGTCCTGGAACACTCCCAAAGGGCAGGGGATGAAATCGGCTTTTGCATGAACCCGGAGTTTCTCAGAGAGGGGCGGGCGGTAGAGGATTTCATGCATCCGGACCGGATCGTCATAGGCAGCAATGACAGTAGAGCGGGAGACTGGGCGGAATCCGCATATCGAGGAATTGAGGCGCCAATCGTCCGCACAGGAATCAAATCTGCGGAGATGATAAAGTACGCGTCCAATGCCTTTCTGGCCACCAAAATATCCTTTGCCAATGAGATAGGGAATCTCTGCAAGAGGCTGGGCATCGACGTTTATGAGGTGATGGAGGGCGTCGGCATGGATCACAGAATATCCCCCCACTTCCTCGACGCCGGCGCTGGCTTTGGGGGAAGCTGCTTTCCCAAGGACCTCTCCGCCCTCATACACCTGGCCGAAGGCATGAACGAAGAGCCGTTGATTCTCAGATCCGTCCAAAATGTCAATGAAAGGCAGCCTGCGCGGATGCTGGAACTGCTGCAAAAGAAGATCGGCAGCCTTGAGGGCAAGAGGATCGCAGTCCTCGGCCTGGCCTTCAAGAATGACACTGATGACGTTCGACAATCCCGATCGATCCCCGTCATATTGGAGCTTGAAGAAATGGGGGCAAGGATCGCTGCCTACGATCCCCAGGCAAATGATAACATGAAAAAACTGATCCCTGATATCGAGTACTGCTCAAGGGTAACAGATGCCTTAGAAGATGCAGATGCATGCATTGTTATGACCGAGTGGCCGGAGTTCCGCCTTCTGGATGAGGAGTTTGATCTGATGAAAAACAGGGTGATCATCGAGGGAAGAAGGATTCTGTCCTGCCAAGATAAAGAGGGAATATGCTGGTAGCACAGGGGCTGATACCGGCCGCTGGAATGGGGACCAGGCTCGGCCCCTTCACCCATGCTATACCGAAAGAGCTCTTGCCCGTGGGGGAAAAGGCAGTGATAGAGCATGTGGTCGAGGCCATGCAGCTGGCGGGGATAGAGGAGATCGTGGTTGTTGTCAGCCCCCATAAGCATGGCATCTCAGATTACCTGGGCTCAGGAAGGCGGTTCGGAGTGAATCTCACCTATGTAGTCCAGGATGAGCCACTTGGTCTGGCCAATGCGGTGCTATCCGGAGAGCACGTCATAGACGGCAGTTTTGCAGTGGTTCTCGGTGACAACTTCTTTCATCCCAAGTCGTTCCTGGGAGACTTGATATCATACCATATTGCCAAGAGGGCAGATGCTACTCTTGGGGTGGCTGATGTAGAGGATGTGACCAGGCATGGGATCATAACCGTCCAGGGTGACAGGATAAAGGATATAATCGAGAAGCCAATGCCAGAAAAGGCCCCCAGCTCACTTGGATCCATTGGCATCTATGTCTTTGAGCCTGACCTCTTTGATGCCATCAGGAGGACAAAACCAGGTTATAACGGGGAATACCAGCTCACTGACTCGATCAAGGTGCTCATAGAGTTGGGGAAGAATGTTATTTATAAAAAAATAGACGGAGTGCATATCGATGTGGGCACTCCCAAGGACCTGGTATGGGCCAATAACTGGCACTTCCGATACTGCGGCTGCGAATAGATTCCTTTGGTCAAAGACTCTCTGACTGAAGCTTGTAACCGAAATGAGTTTCATCACCTTTCTTTGCCCATCTTCCATCTCTGCTGCGACGTGTCTTAGCCTCATCACCACGTGGTTTTTTTGAAGATCCCTGATCTGCCTCGATAAACGTGGTATCTTGGATCGTTCTGCGCTTGACCTGCAAACCCAAGCATTCAGCTGCCTTTGAAGTTCTGCCCGGAGACTGGTCGTAGTTGGAGGGTACTCACCCGGAGACCATGCTGCCCGGCACTATCATGAACTTGTAAAGGATATGCCTGAAAATGTAAAGATGCTTGGGACGGTCTCGGAAGAGAAGCTGGTAGACCTGTATAGCAGGTGCAAAGGATTAATATGTACCGACATGTATGAGGACTTCGGCATGACGCCCCTTGAGGCTATGGCCAGCGGCAAACCGGTTATGGCTGTGGATGAGGGCGGATTTACCGAAACGGTTGTGAATGGAGAGATGGGATTGTTGGTGGAGGCGAACCGCGATGAGCTGGCCGGGGTAGTAGAGGCGGTCTGTGCGAGCCTAAGAGCGAACCCGGATAGGCATAAAGCCAAATGCATGAAGCGAGCAAATGAATTCGATGTCTCAATATTCCTCAAGAGAATTCACAGATTCATCCCCGAATATGATAATACGCAAGGATAATAGTTAGATAAAATGAAGTAAGCATAGGAGTAGTATATTGCCGACACCAAGTCATCTTCAATTGCTGTGGAGCTATAGAGAGCTCATCCTCAGGTTGGCCTGGAGCGACCTCAAGCTGCGTTACAAAGGCTCAGCCCTGGGATTCTTCTGGTCACTCCTGGAGCCGCTACTTATGTTGTTTGTGCTTTTCGAGGTCTTCACAAACCTCATGCGCATACAGGTGGAGAACTATCAGCTCTTTCTGCTCCTTGGCATAGTCCTCTGGAACTTCCTGGATCGAGGTACATCTTTGAGCATTTGGAGCATTGTAGGAAAGCCGAGCATGGTGCAGAAGGTCTACTTTCCCAGGGATATCTTGGTCATATCCACATGCATCATGGCCCTGATGATGACGATGCTCGAGTTCATAGTATTCGTAATATTCATGTTCGCCTTCCGAGCTATGCCAGGATGGACCATAGGATACTTCCCCATATTATCCATGCTCGAATTTTTTGTAGTACTAGGATTATCCATGTCCCTGTCCGCGCTCAATGTCTACTTCAGAGACGTGCAATTCATCTGGAAGGTCATCATGCAGATCGGGTTCTTCGCCACGCCGATATTATACCCCATAACCATATTCCCGGAAAATGTGCGTTGGATAGTGATGCTCAACCCCATGGCCTTGATCATCATTATGATGCGTGATAGCATCCTTTACAGGACACCCCCAGAGCCGTTGAGCCTCCTATACCTGGCCATATCCGCTGTGGCCATTCTCCTGCTGGGCTACTTTATCTTCGACCGACTGGAGCCAAGGTTTGCTGAGGTGATCTGAATGAGCGTAAGAGTGGAGCACCTCTGGAAGACCTTCCGAATCCCTCATGAGAAAAGGACGACGATCTTTGAGAATCTTGCGGAATTGGTGAGACCCAATCGTTACGAGACATTCTTCGCGCTAAAGGATATCAACTTCGAGGTGAATGACGGCGAGTTCATCGGCATAATTGGCGACAACGGCTCGGGAAAGAGCACCATGCTCAAGATAATCGCCAATATCATCAGGCCAACGAAAGGAAGGGTAAAGGTAGATGGCAAGATGACGCCCTTCCTGGAGCTGGGTGTCGGTTTTCATCCAGACCTGACCGCCAGAGAGAATATCATCGTTTACGGCACAATTATGGGCATATCCCGCAAGGAGATCAGAGAGAGGATCGATGATGTGATCGAGTTCGCAGGCCTTGAGAAGTTTCAGGACACAAAGCTCAAGAATCTCTCTTCGGGAATGCAGGTCCGCCTGGCATTCTCCACAGCAATACAGACCGATCCGGATGTATTGCTGGTGGATGAGGTTTTAGCCGTAGGCGATATGGAGTTCCAGCAGAAGTGCTTCGATGTATTCAAGCGCTACAGGAATGAAGGAGTCACGGTCCTTTTCGTCTCCCATGGCATGGATGCAGTGAGACGTTTCTGCGACAGGACATTGCTTCTCTCCAGGGGCGAGCAGGTTGGATTCGATGATACCGGAGCAATTCTTGAGACATATATAAATCGTCAATGCTAAGAAGATCACGAAGCGGCAGATAGAGCATAGGATTGGAAGCGATTCATGCTCAAATGATTGAGAATAGGGCGGTGAAATATGGCTAAAGTGTTGCTCATAAATCCGAATACAAGATACCTGGGCTCCATGATGACAATCCTGCCACCATTGGGGCTTCTTTATATCGCCTCAACGCTGAAGAGAGAGGGTCATGAGGTTAAGGTTGTAGATGCGGATGTCGAGAATTTAAGCCAAGCCGAGGTCTTAAAAACGGCCAGGGATTATGCACCCGATCTCATAGGCCTGACGATGAATACGCTGCAGTCAAGGGCCGCCTATGAGACAGTGGAGCAATTGAAGAGGGCTTATGATGCGCCGGTGATCGCGGGCGGACCCCATCCATCAGCTCTAAAGGGCGAGGTGCTTGAGAGGTGTCCTTCCCTGGATGCGGTTGTATATGGGGAGGGTGAGGCAACCACTCTTGAGATTCTAAAGGCCTTCGAAGATGGGCGCGACCTTGCGGATGTTGAGGGCATCTGCTACCGCCAGGGAGAGGAGATCTTGACCACTGAGCCCAGGCGTCTGGTGGACATCGATTCTCTTCCCCATCCCGCCCTGGAATTGGTGGCACCCATCGGCAGGTATCACGGCGCCTATCCAGTGGGCGCCCGGCCCAGCCTGCATATCATGGCTTCCAGAGGGTGCCCGTTCCAGTGCACCTTTTGCAGTAAGGGAATATGGGAGAGGTCCCTGCGACTTCGAAAGGTGGACTCGGTCCTGGCCGAGGTAGAGTGGCTGAGAGATACCTTCAGGGTCAAGGAGATATTCTTCCAGGACGATACATTGAACGTCAATCGAGGGTGGTTTGAGTCTTTATGTTCCGGCCTTGTAGAGCTTGGCCTGAATAAGACGGTGAAGTTCAAGGGCCCCTTCAGGGCAAATGAGAAGATGGTTGATCCCGACATACTGAAGATGGCAAAGGACGCCGGCTTCTGGATGATCTTTTACGGCGTTGAGAGCGGCAATCAGAATGTTTTGGACTCCATCAAGAAGGGGATCACGCTAAGGGAGCTGGAACGGGCCTTCCAGATCACAAAGAAGTTCGGTATCAAGACCTATGCCTCCTTCATGATCGGCAATCTGGGGGAGAGCAGGGAGACGATAAAAGATACCATCAGATTTGCCAGGAAGCTGGACCCGGACTATTATGGATTTGCTGTGGCAACGCCATATCCCGGCTGCGAATTTTACGAGGCGGCAAAAAGGGGAGGCTATCTGCTGGCCGACTTTGAGGATTACGATCTGAACAGGTATGTCCTGAAGACTGAGAGCCTTGGGCCGGAAGATGTGCAGGAGCTTATGGATACGGCTCGCAGATCCATGCAGAGAGATAGGCATTCTCTGCTCGGCAGGCTGCTGGACAGGGACAAGGGAGTTCAGACTCATTGCGTCCCGGTTTATGACTATTTCCCGGCGACTTCTGCTCCCTCTGAGGATCTGCTCAGCCATGAGATCGTTATGGGCGAAAGCGACTGGGATGTCCTGGGACCCGGATGGTATGGCTTGGAGCGCTGGCCGCCGGTCATAAGATGGACCGGCAAGAAAGCTATTGCCTATCTGAAAGGACAGCCCGGCCAGATCTGCCTCTGCATAAAGGCCACAGGCTCTCGTGTTGGACCCAATCTAACTATTTCTGTGAATGGAAATCCGCCCAAGGCCTATAAGCTTAAGCCTGATTGGGCCGGAATCCTGAAAGTTTCTCTGGAGAATGGCGAGGGCATCATAAGGCTGGATCTGGAGGTCGACGAGACCTTATCGCCTCGGGATTTCGGGGAGGGGGATGAGAGAGTGCTGGGAGTGGCTGTTGAGCGAATATGGCTGCAGAGAATGTGAAAATATTTGGTCTATTTAGATGTTATTACTCCCTCATACTGATAGTAGTAATCTCATTTATAATAAGGCTATGTTTAAGATCGAACTATCTTGATGATTGGGATTCTGTACAATTCATATTAGGATTAAAAAATTACTCCATCATAAGTCATCAACCACACCCACCTGGGTATCCTGTATATATTTTTCTTGGGCGAATTACGGATCAATTTTTCGATAATGGTCTTAAATCCTTTACTTTCATGAGTGCCCTTTTCGGTAGTCTGGCATTAGTACCCACGTATCTATTAGCCAAGGAATTTTTTGGCAAACATGTGGCTTTATTGTCGGCAATAATATTATCATTGGCTCCAGCAGAAATGCTATTCAGCGAAGTTGTTATGTCGGATATTGTTAGCATGTTCTTTATAGCAACTACAGTTTATCTGCTATATAAGGGCCTAAAATCCTCTATATATCTATATCTTGGATCATTTATATTGGGGGGGGCTATAGGCGTAAGGCAAACTGATATCGTATTAGTAATATTATTGTGTATATCATGTATTTTTAAAAGAAATATAAAAGATTTTGTAATATCAATATCTATATTGTCAATTAGCATAGCCATATGGCTTATACCCACGATTTGGGTTACCGGTCTTGGCAAATTTATTGGAGTTCAGAGTGCGCAAGGCAAAGCTGCGGTCGAAATGAGCACTCTATACTCATTAGGTGGACTAAATTTACCTAATCTATTGGTAACAATCAAAACTTTGATTTTCTTGTTTGTAGATGGATGGTCTCCAGCGGTTTTTATTTTTGGATTAATTGTTGTTATAGTAATATTTTATAAAAATGGAGATTTTAGAAAAAATATTAGCGATAAACGGCTAATATTATTGCTCGGATGGCTGGTACCTTATTTTATATTATTTATTTTTGCTATTGGTCTATATATCCCTCGATATCTACTGCCTGTCTTTCCGCCATTGTCAATTATCTTTGGATACGCAATAAGTACTGTGCTCGATATTGTACAGCTACAGAAAATAAAAAATGTATTAGTACTGCTAGTGTTATTGGCAATTATTTTCATGGGACATCAAGCAATATCAACTGCTTATGCTCTACATACAACAGAACCCGCTCCCATAGCAGCAGCAGTTTTTATAAATGAGAACTTAGATCCAAATACTACAATTATAATATCTAGTGATTCTTTTAGGCATTTACAATATTATTGTCCTAACTTTATAGTTAAGTTTAATGCGTATTCAACGATTTATGATTACTTAACGCCTAATGAGATATCAAATTATATTTCCGAGAATAAAACAATCTTAAGCGAGGGGAAGCCCATATTATGCAATGTACCAATACCATCTGTATTTAGAAGAAATAATAATATCTATCCAAAACATGATTACGTAAAATTATATATAAATAAAAAAAGAATCGATGAATTTTTTTTTATTCTATCAGATGATGGGTGGTATGACCTTGAAAATTGGACTAACACCTCCATTAGATGGATGCAGGGGAGTGCCACCCTCATCATAAACTCAGATCGGGATCGCACCGCAAGTCTAAGCTTCAAGGCCCTCAGCTTCAATCGCCCAAGAACCTTAGAGATCTATTCAGGTGAGTCTCTTGTAGCACGGTCTTCTGTGCTCACGAGCTTCGTAAATGTAAGTGCACCTATCCGTCTCATAAAGGGTACGAACATCGTGCGATTGCACACGCTCGAAGGCTGCGAGCGGCCGTGCGATAAGCCAGAACTAAACAGCTTGGATGATAGATGCTTAAGCATAGCGGTCCAGAACGTAACCCTAACTGAGGGAAAATCTGGATCCATTGATTATCTTTTTGGCTTCTACGAACAGGAGAACTGGTCCGGCATCCAGGCTCGCTGGACGCAGGCTGATGCCACCATCCTTGTAAACTCGCCGGAAATTCGTAATGCTACCATGAACCTGAATGCTAAGAGCTTCTATCAAAACCGAACGCTTGAAGTCTACGCAGGGGACAAACTGGCTGCTCGGGTTGTCGTGCCCACGAGCCTCTTTAGCGTGAATGTGCCAGTCCAACTCGCGAAAGGAGCGAATATCATGCGCCTGCACGTACCAGAGGGCTGCGAGCGACCGTGCGATAAGCCAGAGCTGAACAGCACCGATGGCAGATGCCTGAGCGTGGCGGTTGAGAATCTCTGTGTGATGTGATGTAATATCATCATCGGACTAAATGTGCCTAATAGCTGTCCTAGAGTATGTGTTTAGCTAGTTCAAATCGGCTTCAATGAGTCCATTTTCCAGATTCTTTCGCGGTGATTTCAAGAACGCAGATTTCAAGCAGTTTTGGCTATTGCTATCGTTTTTCAATACAGGTTGGATTATTCCCATCATGCTCGTCATCTAACTATATCAGTATCTATCGACCTATTCAGAGGACCTAAACACATACGTCCTAGAATACTGCCTATCTTAGATATTCTTGTATATATTTGCAGATATCTGGCTGCCTTTTCATCTCATCCATTGGGCTCATATCGTTAATCTGCTCGCAGCCCTCCTTAAAATATCTCCAGAAATTTTTATTTTTTGTATAATGGCCTTCCGCCCTCATTAAATTGATATATTTTTGTGGATGCTTGGAGAATAGAAGGGCATCATTGACAAAGAAGCGATCCCTCTCATCGCTTGACTCGCCTTTAGAATTCCTTAAAAGCGGCGGGTGATAGACGCAAACATCATCTGCAAAGGGTATTTGACCGTAGTCCTGAGCCCGCCATGCCAAATCGGTATCTTCTCTAAAATGAGGCTTATCAAAGCGTTCATCGAATCCGCCAATCTTGGTTATTATATCATGACGAATAAAGAGATTTGCCGTCATGAAGCCGATCCCATTGAAGCCCTTATTTGTGACGATTCTATATCTATTATCACCCAGCTTGCTCTCGTCGGTGTAAATCAGTCCCTCCAGGCCAGCTGATTTATATTTGTCGAAATGTTTTTTTGCATTCTCGAGCCATTCAGAATCCGGCTGACAATCATCATCTGTAAATGCAATTATCTCTCCCCGCGCGTATTTTATCCCGATATTCCTTGCTTTTGCAGCTCCTGCATTTTTATTGAATATATATTTCAACTTAAAATTGCTGATTTCATAGAGACGATCGCCTCGCTCCTCTCCGGAATCTACTACAATTACCTCAAAGTCTCGGAAGGTTTGTCCGTTTAGTCTATCGAAGAGATATTTTATGTAATCTCCCCGATACATCGGGATTACGACTGAGAAGGCTGGCGACTTGCTCGAGTAAATTTCGCTTATGCGCTTGCCAAGATCGAATGATATTTTATTCCAGTCATAGTCTTTCTCCGCCAGCGCCCTTCCTGAGTTGGACAGTTTTTTATACAGCCCTTCATCTTTTAGCAATTTGCGAATTTCGCCTGGAAACTCGGGCAAGTCGCACACCACAAACGAGCCATCATTTTCGATGCCCCTTGCACCTACAGGGGTTGATATCGTTGGAATTCCTGCTGCGAGATAATCGAACATCTTGATGTTTGTGCCAGATCCATGCAAGATGGGATTGATGGCGATGTCTGTCGCTGCAAATATCTTCTCTTTATCTTCTTCGGATACTAATCCAAATATTTTGACGTTATCTCGATCCTTTGGAGAGATATTCGTCCCAACCCCGCCCACAATCAAGAATGCAATCTCTGGACATTGTTTCGATAACGTATTTATAATATATTCTGCAGCTTCAACATTCGGCGGGTAGTTGCTGCCAATGAACATTGCAGTCTTTTTATTTATTTTCAAATGCTTTTTATTGACATCTCTGACCAGGTCATTTACGGGCTTGATCCTCTCCGTATCGACACCATTGGGATATACCTCTATCTTTTGGGGATCGATATCATAGAGCTTTTCGAATTGCCTCTTGTCCGCCCCGGAGCACGCAAGAATTAAGTCGCTCTCCTCGCACAGCTCCTTTTCCACGAACTTAACCAAGTGAGCTATGCATCGGGCAAAAGGAGCAGTTCCCAGTATATTTTGCCTCAGCAGAGCCTCACAATTATGGCTATCATAAATCAATATCTTATTTTTTATGTTAATGTCTGTCTTTATGACTGGATACAACCATGGATGGCTGAGCACAATTACGTCCGCTTTTTTTGCTTCATGGAGTACGTGATCAACATATTCCTGTGATGCCTTGGCAAGCAATGGAAATACGACATCGATAATAGTTGTCCCCGGCATCAATTTATTTAAATGATCATTTATCTTGAAATGCTCTTCATCCAGTGGTATGTCCAGCTCTTTAAATGATTCGGATATCTGCAATTCTCTATGCTTTGGACCTCTCCAATCGTATGTCCCCACATACAATGCCCTTAGATTTGGTGGGAAATTTGAATAGAGCCCCTTTAAACGCAATCTGCCTCCACCAACAGCAGGTTCTATTGGCTGCATATCAGTAATAAGAACATTTATGTCGGGATTTATTTCTTTGCGCGAAGATATGTCAATATCCTTCAGCAGTGATGATACAACTCTTTCCCACGTGATATCCTGGACGGAGAGATATCCTCTTTCTCCCATTCTCATTGATTCTTGGGGATTTTCAATTAAATAATTTATTTTTTCAGCAATCTTTTTAGGATCCGGTTCCACTATGAATCCGCTCACGCCATCTTTAACTATGCGGCAAGGCTCTCCAGAATCCGTGCATGTTATGATTGGCTTCTTGCTCTTGAACGCTTCAATCGTCACCAATCCGTAATCCTCATTTATTGGGACGAATGGAACCACAATCGATTTTGAGTAAAGGTCTGCGATTTCATCATCATTTATCCAGCCTACAAATTTTATTCTATTATCTCCGACTGCTAATTGTTTATACTGGGCCTCATCCTCGCCACGTCCGGATATTATCAGATCTATATCATGATTCACATATTTCATGGCTTTTATTATTAAATCCGGCCTCTTCCATCTATGCAGCCTTCCTGGGAAGAAGATCTGCTCTCCTTTTTGGGGCTTTTTGAAATTATCCAACTTGGGTGGATGGTGCAGTATTTCAAAATTTATCGATTTCCATTCATCATCTTCTGCCCTCATTCTTTCATAAACTGCACTGCCGTTAACAAAATGCTTCTTTATCCTCAGCGGACTGAGCCCGTATAGATCAAATTTATGAATCAGACGTCTCTGTTTTTGTTTCTCCTTATCATTTGATTCATATTCTCGATCAAACATATCATAGAAGACTCTTATCGTATGCAAGAGATATGATACATGATTTTGGTGCCTTACCATATATGTAGGTGCTTTTGTGGAGATGACCAGATCGTAGTCGCCTAGATCCAAATAGAAGCAATTACAATATGCCTCCAGTATGCCTTCAAATGTAGATTCGTCAACAAGGACCTCGACCTGATTTGCCTCATGACCCGCTTCCCTAAGCGCTTTTATTAAGCCCTCATAGAGATTCTCTGCGCCTCCCTTCTCGCCTTTTATCGACTTGGGAGTGACAACTGCGATCTTCATTTGTGCCCTTCTCTTATTTTATTCCGATTAATGCATAATCTTGCGGACCATATATGATTGCGTTTAGCATATCAATATTGTGGTTATATATTTCAATTTCTTCGCGATGTCCGTCTCTTCTTTCCCCAATTTTTATCTTTTTAAGCCTGGCGTCATCTCGAACTGGTGCAATTAGCTCTATCTTTATCTCCCTGAATCCGGCCGCATTTAGCAGAAATCTAAGCGTCTCTGGGTGTACAGGTCTCTTGTGGCTCATATCGATATAGAAGTTGGCAAATGAGAAGAATGAAAGCGGATTCACAGTCTCAACAACGATGGTGCCACCGTAAATGAGCTTCATAAAAGACAGGTTTAGCATCTTTATGAGGTACTCCTGCTCTAGATGCTCCACCACCTGATCAATGAAAATTCCGTCCAGGCTTTTATCCTCGAGCTTCTGCAGATAGGATACAGCATCGATCTTCTCAACATCGAGCCCTTTTGATTTGCAGAAGTTGACCATGTCTTCGTCTATGTCAATCCCATGGCCGCCAATCTCATAATCTCTCAGCAATTCCTGAAACTCACCTCGGCCGCATCCTATATCAAGCACATTTCTGCACCCTTTAAAGTATTTGATAAACGCTGATTGCCTCTCCTTGATATCAGCTCTGGTGCCCCTAAACCTCTCTTCGAAGACGAAATAGTTGATGTAGTCGGCATGGCTCTCGGATATTGTGTTGGAGGCACGCACGCTCTCTTTAGCAATCCTGCCATCCAGGATCTCAGCAAGCCAGGCTCTGTTCTCAATATCCTCATTCATAGCTGCTATAACACTTTTGACCTGCTCGCCAATCTCCGAAGAAATTTTTGATTCCGACTGCGCGATCTTGCCATCTATTTGGGCGGAAATAGTTGATTGAGACTGCGTGATCTTGTCATCGACTTGAGCTGAAATAGTTGACTGAGACTGCGCGATCTTGCCATCTATTTGAGCAGAGATTCCTCCCAGCCTTACAGCTATATCATTTAAGATCCTGACAATAGATGCGTTAAATTCCTTCTGCTTCCAGACCATCGGATCGACATAGCGCCTGACCTCGCCATGAACCAGCTCTCTGCCCTTAACCAGAACCTTTCCCAAAATTCGTCTATGAGAGCTTATAAAGTAGTTATCATTTTGAATGTCCCGGTTTGAGTTTACATAATCCCATTCTTCGGGCTTTCCTATTTCAAACGGTGCATGCTCTTCGCTTTCATCAGCCTTCCCGCCCGCCGTATCTCCTGCATTGGCACAAACACCAATTGCCCTTCGCGTTTTTATATTCTCTTTTATATTGCGCATAATTTCTTCAACATTCGTGCTTTCATCAGGGATATCGGATTTATCCACACTTGCACCTCGAACACTTCGACAACCAGAACCTATTTCAAGCTATTTCAAGCTTGCCAAGGACAATAGTCCTGAAAACAATTCGCGCAGCAGGCACACCGAAATGTTTATAGGCTGGTGAGGAGTCTGATTAGATGTAAAATAGCTAGGATCAGTGAATCCTTGCAGAAAATAGGAGGTAGAACTTATGAAGATTCGTATAGTGTATTTGATTGCATGCATGATGCTCGCTGCATCAATGCCTTCTGCGCTAGCCGCCATATCTTATGGCGGAACTAATGTAGAAGTGCCTGCGGGCAACCCAGCGATCGCTGAGGGCGATAGCAATCTGGTCGTTGATTGGCCTGGTTTTATTGGCTTCCGCACGCATACAGCAGGTCCTACAGCTATTGTTGTTGATCCCTTTGGACTTGCGGCTCCTAAGTATGCCCATGCGTGGGTTTTTACTGGTGCATATGCTCCAGGAGCCTACGCAGAGTGGAAAGGCACTAAAGAAGCAAACTCCTACGACGTTGTCGATGGTGGAGTGGCCCAGGGCACCTATAGTATGAAGGCCAAGGTAGATGGCCAGGCGATTGCCACGGTCTCAATGGATCCCTTAATGGGTGGAACGCCTTTTGCTGAATCTTTGATTGACGCTTTTGCAGCTGAGACTGTTGGACCGAGAAAATTGTGGGGTAGTGCCCAGATAACCTCTACAGTCTTCCACAATGGTGATGGAACTGCAACGGCTGGCACCACTAAGAGTAATACAATTGGTGCCACTCAGCCTGCGGCAAAGGCATCCTTCGCAGCGGAAAGGGCCATAAACTACGGCGGCTCCTTGGGAATTCCGGCAAGAATATTGGGAAGCGCCCAGGGTGTAACCTATTTGGAGGCGAATAATGTGGAGACGGCCACTCGCGCAGGTAAGAGCGAGGGATTTGCATTTGGGTTTTCGAGCATCAATTCGAGAGCTTGGACCGACGCCGCTGATACCGGATACCAAAGCTGGACAAGGAATGAGATAATAACTCAAACTCAAGCGGCAAGGTTCCCAGGTACCCTTAACCCGGCAAGAATCCTAGCCTCAGTTCAGGAAAGCAAGGTTGTAGGCGGCGCAAATGGTGAGGCCATGGCACAAGCTTGGGATCCAGCCGCAGATTGGTTCACCCCCAAGACAAGTGGATCCGAATCAGCCTTTAGCTCAGTTAGCGGACAGACCAGATCAAATTCTCAGGCCTACAAAGTAGCTGACATCACATCTGGCTTATTAAATCCCAACGCAACGGCTCAGATCCTTTCTGCATCAGGCGATGAGACTGACGTAACAGGTGCATTCATTGCAGATGGACGTGATTCAGTTGCCTATACATTGACAGATGCCGCTGTGTTAAGGTTAATTGAGGACAATAATTACGTTGGTGCAGAGACCTTCATAGACAACGGCAATGCAAAATCCTATGCAAGGGACGCCATCTCTGGTCTGAAGGTTCAATCAGATCTAACCAATGTACAGCAATCATCAGGTGGTCACGCTGTAGGTTTGACGGTTCCAGGACCAGTAGGATCGGGACAAGGGTCCGTAGCAGGAATGGTGGCCAGGGCGACATTCGATAACGCTAATGCTCCCGCATCTAATTCAGTAGATCTGGGTTTGAACTCGTCATTCTTCCATAGTGGCCTTTATACCCAGGGTCCAGCTTGGACTCAAAATAGGTGGGATGATGCAGGATCTTATCTGACTGCAGATTCGCAGAGCGCCACTTCTACATCCTCTGCAGGGACATATTCTATATCTGCAGGCCCCGTGGGCATCACCGAGTGGGTAGCTGGTAACGATCCGCTCAATAATATGTACGTTACCACACCAATTAGTATATCCACAACGAAGCCTGTGAACGCATTCATAGTCCCGGTCGATAACCCCATACTATATAATAGAAACCCGGAGTTTTACGGCTGGTCTGGCGGAGTGTTCGGTGATCAGTAACTAAGAGATTATTGCTTTATATAATCTCTTTTTTTATTTATTATTAATATCAGGAGGGCAGAAAGGTGAAATACTCGCTATTGATTCTAATGATTCTCATTGCAGATGTCGCATCCGGCGCAGTTTCTGTCACAGGCGGCTGGGACGTCTCAGGAGAAGGATCAGGATCAACTGAGGGACTCAGCGTTGTATCGAATTGCGGCACGGATCCATCCATTCAAATGGGCATAACCCATACCTCTTCTGTCTTTGGCATCGGAGCAGACCAGACGGTTGGGCGGAGCGGGAATCTGAGCATAAGCCTGCCCCTGGGCGGATATTCTTTATCAGTCGGATTTGACGGCTTTGTTAACTCCAGCCTCGTGCTCGTGAGTCCTGGCACGGGATCGGTTTCATCTTATGTTGGAGCCACAGCCACTGCCATCTCCACCGGCCATAGCAAAGCGGGAAATGACAGCTACGATCTCTTCGGCTCCGCCGATATCAAGACCAGCGGCTATCTGTATGGAATGGGTAGCGGTACTGCCATTGCAAATGGTTCATCCAGCTATGGGGTCACAAAGATAGGCACTCCCGCAGAAATAGTTGGCCAGGTCTCAGGAAGAAGCTTCCTTGGCTTGGCAGGAAATTCCACTGAATCCTTTGCAAGCACGGGCGGGATGGACAATGGCATTCATGCCGAGTCTCGATTCACTCGAAACATAACTGAGCATATGACATCCAGCAGTTATAGCAGTATATCCGCCTACGCGTCCGTGGCCAATGATGCTTCTGCGGATGTATTTGTAGCTGGAAACGGCAGCAGTGGAGCATGGAGCGCGGATTCAACCGTTGCAAAGGCAGCTGGGGTCAACGAGAATGTAGCCACAAATGTCTCGGCTGAGATCTCCGGGCTTGCCAATTCCAATGGACGCTATGATGCTGCAGATATATCTGCCATTGTGCAGTCCAGAGCCACTCGAGATCCGAGGCTTTATGTCTCAGGAGGGCCGGCTTGCTATGCGGCAGTGACTCAGGCATCCGATTCGAGTGAGACGTCGGCTTATGTACTGGTGAAGAACTCGACATGGAATTCTGTATCCAGGACGGAGAACAACCAATCGGCAATGATTTCAGGAGACTTGACCAATCTGACATCCGATGTTTGGGTCAATGAATCCGGCGCCAGTGCGATTGCCTTTGGAAAGATACTGATGTATGCGGATTATCAGACCGTAGGAGACAAAGCATACATTACAGGCAATTTCACTCTGGATACCTATTCTGAGGCGACAAAAAATCTCAGTGCGTTCGCTTCAAACAGCCTGGGCGTGAACGGCAATGGGACAATGAGCTCCAGCGACAGTTCGATCTATGGAACTGCAGGATTCAAGGGGCCTCTGTCTCATTACTCCCTCTATAACTCAACATCAGGTGCCAAAGCTGCGAATAAGGTGACCGAGGCATTTGTCATAACAAATCCCATCGGATACGAGACCATATCTCAGCCGATCAAGGCCGACACTAGATCAGATCCCGTCGTGGCCTGGGCTAGGACAGATGGTGCTTATATTCTGGCCGGCGCCTAAAGACGACTTCTGCCCAAAAGCGGGCAGAAACTTTTTTTATAATAATTGACAATTGGCTTGCGGTCGATGCGAAGACTCGACTGGCCATAGGGACACCTATTGCTCCAAGCATTATCTATATACGTATGGGTTTCGATCAATTCTGGGGTGATATTGATGAGAAGAATGGATTTGATAATAGCGCTGCTATGTTGCGTAGCTCTCTGTTTTGGCGCCATAGCTGCAAGTCCCTCGACAACCAAATTGGGGCTGGATCAGCTCAAGCAATCCGAATCTGTAAACAATGTACCTGCTACGAATCAGTCTGCAGAGGAAGCGGTCAAGACACAATTGACGCAGGAGAATTTCACTTTGCTGAAGCAGGATAGCGGGACAAATCTTTCTGTAATGAATTTGACCTTTACAACTTCACCCACACTCGGATCTGCACAGGCGGTAAAATTCACAGCGCCAAAAGCCGGATGGAAGCTGAAGCTCGTGATTGCAGTGGCCACGGATGGTTGGAACGCGAGCCGCAATGAGTTGCCAAATGCAATGCCCTTCACCATTGAGATTCGCGATGCGAATCTAGGACTGCTATATCACTTCGCAGACATTCAGTATCCCTATTTCACAACCGAAATGGGATTCAGATCGGCAGTCATTGAGATGCCAGCCATTCCGCTTGAGGGAGATTTCTATGTCTGCTTCTACGGATATAGATCCATTGGACTTGCCACCGAGCTGCAGAATGCCACGGGCAACTCTTATCTCTTCGATAAGATCACTGGCAGCCTTTACCCGGGTGTTCTGACCCTGGAGAACAATCAGACGCTTCCCGTGAACTGGCTTATAAGAGCAGTAGGAGAATGAATATCTCCAGCCCATATTTTTTTGCATGGGGCTGGAGTCCACGGCATCTCTGCGATTGGAGAATGGAGTTTGCCTTAAATACTGTTATGTAGCTGCTTGTCTTCTATCTGGGGTACAGAATGTATTCGATAATAATGCCTGCATATAATGAAGTGGATAGAATTAAGGCGGTCTTGGAGAGCTATATTGCAGAATTTGCCGGGCAAGAGTTGATCGTGGTTTGTGATGGATTTGATAATACAAGACGTATAGTTGAGGAAGCCGCAAAAGGATGCCCTGATATCAGGATCTTGGACTTTCAAGAACGGCTGGGGAAGGGCGGGGCAATAATCGAAGGATTCAAGGCAGCTCAAGGCAGGAGAATAGGGTTTGCAGATGCTGATGAATCCGTCTCCCCCAGGGATCTCAAGAATATGTTTGAGCAGCTCGATATGTTTGATGGAGTTATTGCATCACGAAGACTGCCCACCTCGCAGATAACGATACAACAACCGCTCAAGCGCAGGCTTGCCAGCAAGGGCTTTAATTTGCTGGTCAGGACTCTCTTTGGACTCTCCTTCAAGGACACACAATGCGGAGCGAAGGTGTTCAGGAGAGAGGCTATTCGCGACATCCTCGGAGAGCTTGAGACGAAGGGCTTCGAGATCGATGTTGAGATACTCTGGAGAATGAAGAAAAAAGGATACTGCGTTGTGGAACGCCCCATCACCTGGAGCCACTCCAGCGGCTCGAAGTTCAAGCTCTCTCATGCATATGGGATGTTTTTGTCGTTGCTCAAGATAAGGTTCAAACGGCCTATGCGAAAGAGACAGCCCTGAGATCCAGGATGAGTCAGATGCCCTAAGGGTCCGCACTCGTATTGGCATGGAGGATTGCACAGTGGAAGCTGCAGAATATGAAAAGATGTACGATTCCGAGGAGGATAATTGGTGGTTTCAGGGCAGAAGAGAGCTTATCCTCGATATCCTCAAGAAGATCAACTTTGATATATGCAAAGATCGTGCAGACATTTTGGATGTTGGCTGCGGCACCGGAATCAATCTGAAGTCATTTGAACGTTTTGGGGATGTCGTCGGCATAGATTTCTCGATTGAAGCACTCCGCTTCTGCAAGTCCCGAGGAGTCGGCCCCCTGGCATCTGGCAGTGCTGATAAGCTGCCCTTCAAGAACTGCTCCTTCGATATAGTCTGTGCCCTTGATGTGCTGGAGCACATTGAGGATGATGTGGCAGCATTAAATGAAATCTCTCGTGTCCTAAAGGATGGAGGTTTCCTGTTGATAACTGTTCCTGCATTTGAGTTTCTCTGGAGCAATCACGATGTAGCACTGCATCATAAGAGACGATATACTAAAGAGATCATTCTTTCGCGCCTGAAAAGCTCCGGATTATCCATCATGATGTGCTCTTACTGGAACTTTTTCCTCTTTCCACTGGTGGCCTCCATCAGATTGCTTCGGAGAAATAAGGCTGTGGAGAAGAGTACAGATCTGGAGAATCTCCCATCATATTTGAATAAAATCCTTTTCTATATTCTCAAGGCCGAAAGAGCTATAATAAATAAGGAGTTTGCCTTTCCCATGGGCGTGAGCATTGTATGTGTCTGCAGAAATGGTCGTGAGAACGAGGATGGTTCCAGGGAAGAGAGTTAATATGTTTGCTTTCATGCTGGTGTTCATATGCATCATCATGGGCGCTCTGGGACAGATATCCATGAAGGCCGGAATGAGCCAGATGGAGAGGATTAACGGCATATCCGAGCTTATAGACGTGCATACAATCAAAAGTATTATATACAATGTATATGTTATGGGCGGTCTATTTCTCTATATGATCTCGGCATTTCTCTGGCTTGGAGCGCTTTCCACATTGGATGTCAGCTTCATGTATCCGCTTCTTAGCTTGGCTTATGTGATAACGGCAATTGGTGCATTCATATTCCTGGGGGAGACCATAACAATAATGCGCTGGATGGGGATTTGGCTTGTAATTGCCGGGTGCTTCCTTGTGACCAGGAGCTGAAGTTGATCGGGCTTTCAATGATTAATGAGACGATTTACAGGAAAAGCTCAGTAATAGTTCAATTTAAGACCAATATAATAGCTTTAGTTGATTAATCTAGTTATGATTATAATTTAATATTTCAAAATCCTCCAATAGCAGATCTACCCAAACCGAAAGGAGTTTATAAAAACCGAACATATCATAGGATTGGTGAGCTGAATGAAATCATATGGACGGCTAATCATAGGCTTAATGGTTGGGCTTCTGGCTATGATTCCAAATGTCTATGGGGCAATGAGCGTTGAAGGCGGAATTCAGACAAGCTCGAGCGACGGCAGCTCTGTTCAAGGCATCTTTGCCGCAGACAACAATGGTGCAACATTCCTGGCGAGCTCGACCGGCTCGGGCAATGGTCTGGAAAAGAACCATCTGCTCGATTTGGGCAAATATAAGATAGAATCGAGCATAGCGCTTGAAGATGGATCAATTGATGCATGCTCAGAAATGACAAAGACCAACGAAGTTGGCTCCGAGACATCTGTGAATCTGAATGCTGAAGGCTCTACAGTATATGCTGCATTATCCGGTAAGAGAGACTCCAGCGCTGCAGGCCAGATGGCAGGCGTGTGCAATGGCGCTGTTTCATCGAATCTAAAACTGGTCGTCGACAATAGCATCGTTGCATATCAAAATACGAAGGGGGATGGCGATGAGGGCATTTTAGGATCCGTCGCCAATTCCAAGGCCAACAAGATGGCAATTGATGGCGGCTTCTCGGGAAGCGGTGACTTTTCCACTGAGCAGCTCTCGGTTGCTGGCAGCGCTGCAAAGATCTATGGAACTGTATCATTCAATGGCCAGGAGGTCATCAACGGCGATGTGCTGGATGGCATAGCCTCTGGAGAGCTCGCGGTCTCGTCAGATGGAATCTATGAGGATCGGAACGGTGACCTGGGTGCATTCGAGGTATCTGCCACTAACCTGCTGGACTCGTCTGCAAACAGCATCGGGTATGAGACAGCAGGCTGGATGTGGGCATCTCCGATACACTACAAGCTATCCACGAGCGTAATTGGCAGAACCAAGGCAACCTCCTACGCTAAGGAGATCAGCAAGGGGGCAAACGAATGGGACAGCAATACTGCCAAGAACGTCTTCAAGGGCACGGATACAGCTAACACACCAGGGTCTGGCAATGTGCTCGAGCTTACAACAAAAACGCCGGTAAAAGGCAAGTATCAGGGCGGCACTGGAGACGGCAATAACAACTACATGGCCTTTTCAAGGGCTGTGACAGGGTCTACAATTGCTGTAACCTATACCTGGTACTACACCAATGTGTACGTAACCGGGGCCGATGGCAATTCATACAATAAGGCTGCGGAATCGGATGTCTACTTCAGCGCAAACAAGGCCTGGCGCATAGCAGCGAAAGAGAGTTCAGCCACCAATTCGAAGTTCGATGTCCGCACGATTGCAACCCATGAGGTTGGGCACTCGCTCGGGCTTGCGGACCTGTACGGTTCCACGGACTCTGACAAGATCATGTACGGCTACAACAATGGACAGGTGAAATGGTATCTGCGTAGTGGGGACAAATTGGGCTTGTGGGCCTTATATGGAAACTGAGGATCGACATGCTCTTGTAAATTTCTCCTTGCCCCGATGGGGCAGGGCTCCTTTTTCATAAGGCAGGCTACTCGCATCTCTAGATAGGTTTTCCCCTCCGTCCAGGGGTGCGAAATTTTGGCCTGGCATTGAGATCTCCGTCCATCTCCAAGCCATAGTTGGGGCAGTGACTGGCTCTCTCTGCCAGGCTTTGCAGCTCTTCTTTTCGTGGACTGGATTTGCTTACTCTAATCATGGTGGTCAATCGCCCTATAAAGGATTGTAGATCCTTGAACTTGAACCCTCTACCCAAGTGAGTTGAAGCCGAGCAAATTAATTGATCATGTGCCAGCTCTTCTGGTAAATTTGTTTACACTATTTTTTCTTAATGTAAGGCGACTTCGCCAGTATAGTTATGAATATTAATTTTAAATCCGAGTCTTCTGCTTTATTCACGATATGAATAATATATCGGATTGATTTGTCAAATAGCTTTTTAGAATTTATAGATAATAAGCTTATTGTCATGAGATTTACGCAACAAATTGTGTTTATATTAACATTATTAAATAATATTATACTACACCCTAAACTATTTTATTGCAGAATATTTTGCTAAACCCATGTTTTTAAAATCCTTATTAGGAGGTTCATTTTTCATCTCTTAAATAGATTTATTAATCATGAGTGTCATATGCGCATTTGCATAAATAGAAAGGAGGGATCAAAGAACATGATATTCAAGATATACGCATTGGCTGTGTTTCATGTGTCTTCGGTTAAGACCACAATCCCTCCCTAAATCGTTCTCTATTGACATGTGGATCAAGTGCCTCACTTGAGTATACATTTAAGACTGTAAAGAAATCTTGCTCGATGCCAAGATGCTCCATTATCGCTGACAAAAGGCGCGATGAATTCTGGACAAAGATATTGCTCCATCTCAACTGCGTAAAACGAACCATCATGGCATCAGGATTTAGCTTTCGCACAATAGAATATACTTTTCTGCTGACCAGGAGTGTCAGAATTGAGATCCAAATCAGTGCTTCAATCGCATACGGGCTCTTAGTTCTGATATGATCCAATTCATACCTGCTCTTTAATTCCTTGAAGATAAGTTCGACCTCCCATCTGGCGGCATAGACTGCAGCAATATCAGATGCATTTAATATGGATGGAGAAATATTAGTTAAATAGAGATGATGTTCTTCTGCCTCGGGATTATAAACAGCGACTAATCTAAACATCTTGGTATCTTTTTTGCTCTCGCCGCGATAGGATCTTCTATCAAATGAGACTTCAACATTTATATCAAAAATAGCATCGGATTTTTCTAGTTTGATATCTTTCAAATGTTTCCCCATTAGATCAATACCACGGCAATTACCCACCTGGTTTATGCCTACTATTAAGGGATTAGAGTTGCTCTTAACTCGAGAGACAAAAGATCCCCCATTTTCAACAATCCGACTAAAAAGCTGATACTTATAAAATCCAAGATCAATTAATAATATTATATCTTTTACCCAGGGACCTATTTTCAATGTCTTCATCTCGCTGGTATTCTCCGGCAAGATTGAAATGCTTTTAGGACTGTTGGCTACTGCACTTGTTAAAAATGCTACTTTTACCCCAGCAGCGACTTTCTTGGAGCGAGTGGCCGGCCATTTGTCGGCAAGGCTTTCATGAAGTCGAATGATAGTGCTATCTTGAATCATTACATCTCGAAAGCTTGCTAACCGTTTGCCCAAAATCCTGCTCGGCTCTTGAGAAATCTGCTCTATGCCATGAATTACACATTCTCGAAGAAATTTAACTAACTCGGGAGTGAACCGGTCATGCCAACTGCTATCTGAAATGGTGACTTTTCCTCTGACTTCGTATTCCCGTTTCAGCTCAATGAGAGTTCGATATAATTGTGAGCCATATCCAATCGAGAGAGTCCAGAACATTATAACAGGATCAATTTTTCTCTCTCTTTCAACGAGTTCAGTCTCTATTGCTTTGGACCTAAGCCACTTGGATTCAAACATCGTAGTTAGTTCTTTCTCTACGATATCTTTCCCTATTTGTGATACCCCTTTTGCCATGCTAATCCCTTTAATTTAAATTAGGTATCACATATTCTATATAAATCTTATTAAATGGGCCATTTCTGCGAAATAATTTGGGCACATCTATAACGATTCTGCCATGAATGATCTGCTAACCGAAGACGCATGGGCTGTGTTTTGCCTATGCGTATTGCTCATGGCATCTTCAGCTAGTGGTTCTGTCCAATATGGTGGCGGAACACAAGTTGTGGTGCCCGGTGCGAATGGGGCTGGCGAATTCAACACACAGGTGAACGGCTTGCAGGCTGTGGCATCCGGAATCACAGTGGGCAGCCCGGTTACGTTTGACACTACAAAGAGCTATGCATTGCCCAATGGTGATAGAGTATCGGCGGAATTGGACTTAGAAAACTTTGCGGGAACCTACAATTTCTATGCTCGATACAAACCGCAGACAAAGCCCGTTCAAGGATTGCAGTCTGGCGTGGACATCAGCGGGGCCATAGCCGACAAGACAGCGGTGAGCATCATCGCGGAGAATATCTATAGCGGCAGGAAGGCTCAAACCGATATCGAGATCTTAGGCTCTCCTGGAACAGTCACCGGGCTCACAGCTCGCGCAGGACATACGACTGCGACCGCGCCATACACAGCCAACATATACGTACCTGCAGGAACGGCCATTGGAACAGATATAACCGTCAACGGCTTGGCCCAGGAATCGGCTGGAGAGCTGAGCAAGGTTTACTTGAAGCTTCTGAATAAGGGCGCAAACCTGGCCTATTATGACGGCACAGTGACCTCCACGGTTGCAGGCGGCGATACCGCAATAACCCTGGATGCCAACGGCAAGGGGCGCATCAGGGACCAGATCACATCCCAGGATGGCGCAGCTTTTGATCAGATGCAGGGCCACTCTCAGGCAAACTACGTAGATGCAAACCTGGACCTTGATGCCTGGACTGCTGGAGCGAATGTTCAGACACAGAGCCAGTTCAACGTCTTCACAACAGGACCCGCGAAGACGATCCAGGGAGCAGTTGATGGAGCAATGGCCGGGAACGCCAATGGTCATGACACAGTAGTTCTGCAGGACTCGGCCACCTACTTCGAGAATGTTGTCATTCCGGCAAAGACACTCACTATCCTAGGCCAGGGCCTTGGAACTGAAGTCGATGGATCCGGCACTGGCAGGGTCTTTGAAGTGCAGAATGGCGCTGTTGTGGATATGGACTCCTTTACAATCCAGAACGGGTTTACGACGGGCAGTGGAGGAGCTATCTACAATCTGGGCGATCTGACTCTGAACGGCTTGATCGATGTCAAGAACAGCCATGCCGATGACGATGGCGGGGCCATCCGCAACATTGGTGGCGCCACATTGACCATAAATGGTGCTTGGATCTATGACAACGATGCGGATGATGACGGCGGAGCGATATACAATACAGGAGATCTGGTGATCAACGATGATCCCGATCGGGCAGCCAATATCTATAACAATCACGCAGACGACGATGGCGGGGCCTTAGTGCACTGGTTAGGCACAACGACGATCAATGGTGGCACTATCCAGAGCAACACTGCGGGAGACAACGGAGGCGCCATATGGGTTGACTGGCGCGATTTCGTAATGAACGGTGGAACCATCTTCAATAACGTCGCAGCGAACAACGGAGGAGGCATCGAGCAAACCGATGGGTATACCATGACCATTAGCGGCGGCTCCATCCTAGCCAACACAGCAAATGGCGGCGGCGGCATACACAATGGAGCATCGGGCACAGTCAACTTTGTCGGCGGAACTATTGATGGAAATAATGCCTACATAGGCGGTGGAGTCTGGAACGAAGGCACATTCAACATGGGCGGAGGCGCTGGAACGCCGGTCATCTCGAACAACCATGCATCTTTCGGTGGCGGAGTGGGCAACTTCCTAGTTGGTGGCGGGAATCCCCAATTCAATATGCGCTCGGGAGTCATTGAGAATAACGTAGCTGCCAATGCCGGCGGCGGAGTCTACAATGGCGGCACTTTCATCATGAGTGCACCAGGCAGCACTGCAGCGCCGACTATTCAGGGAAATAGCGCCCACTGGGGTGGAGGTGTCTACAACTCAATTGTGTACGGCCCTGCACTCTTCACAATGTGGAATGGAAACATCCTGAACAACGATGCAGTAGCAGACAATGCCCTTCCACCATCTGGAGGCATGGGCGGAGGCATCTACAATGAGGGTGGCAGCGTAACGCTCGTCCAGGGAATGGTGCAAGGAAACGAGGCCTTTGCGGGAAGTGCGGGAACTAATGCGCAGAAGGCAGGAAAAGGCGGCGGCATATACAATGAGGTGGTTGGAGGCATTGGAGGCACAGGCACGATAAACCTTGGCGATAATGCCTATGTCTACATGAACACAGCCCATAATTCAGGAAGTGCGGGACGCGGCGGCGGCATATACACCGATCTATTAGCAGCAACACGAATATTCGGTCCCTGGGTCAATGTGAACACCAATACGCCCAACAACATCTGGGATGCTTTAGGGCCAGTGACCTAAAAAAGAATATCTTTGCAGAACCAGGCAAGCGGGAATGCCCTCGCTTGCTCTGCTTTTTCTTGCATAATTATTATAGCTATCAGACTGCCCTCAAATTCTGCACTGCCAGACTGAGGCAGCGGCAGTCCTCGCTCACTGATTCTTGCTGGTCGCACGGCCTCTCGCAGCCCTCGGGCACTCTTAATCTTATTATATTGCAGCCAGATCTCAGGATTAGAGGGACTCTTATTTCGGTCAGCGACTCGCCGACATCCCTGGGCGCCAATCCATCCTGCGACCAGACCTCAAGCGTTCTGTTATGCCCGAATGCAAGGGCAATAAATTCCAGATCGACTGACCGGTTCGCGTCCGACGGCAGCAGCAGTGTCGCCTCCTCTGTCATCCACCGCGTTGGCACACCTGACCAGCTCTCCTGGCCGTGCCAGCCCTCGCCCTTAAAGATGGACAGATTCAGAGTATTATCATTATCATATTCATAGAGGGCAACCAGCTCGTGCTTGGGGTAGATCCTGCCCTCCCGGGCAAACTGCATGGGTCTGGCAGAGTCTGCAAAGCTTATCGGCTCCCCCTCTGAGATTATTGTCCTGTTCTCCATCAAATATCCACATAGTCTCTCTGGAGTCAGGTACCAATCGTCTGCGGCCGTGAACCAGTTCAGCTTCACCGTATGGCCGGGAAGGTAGTATTGGAAGTGGCGGAAGGAGTTTCCAGCTATGATCAGAGTTCGCTCAGGATCGTAGTTCTTCTGGATGAACTGGGCTGCCTGGACCGGTGCAGGAATGCTGTTATGCAGATTATAGGCCTGGTGCAGGGCTTGGCCGCCCATTGCAGATATCAATACTACAAAGATGAGGATGACAAGTCCCCTCTGCCATCTTTTCCTAGTCTGCTTGAGTATGCTGACCATTGAGGAGGCGAAGATGATCGCAAGAGGGGGGAATACGGGCAGAAGATAGCGAGGGATGTAAAGCTGATAGGCCAATGTGAAGACGAGGAGGTAGGGGACAAGCCACGTCATCAGAAAGATCATCCGCTTGTCCATTGGATCGATCTTGCCGGCCTTTATTCTCATCAATGCGGCAACGATCGTCAGGCCCAGGAATGCTATGAATTGAATCGACCAGCCCTCCACAAAGAGAGAGAAGAGTGCCTGCAGAAAATGCATCATCTTTTCGGGGTTAAGCCAGCCTGCGCCGTATAAGGTGCCGTTCTGGAGAGCTATCTGACCCTGCAATCTCTGAGCCTCTGCGAACTCCTTTATGCCAGTATCCAGTATCACCGGCACAAGCCATGACAAGACCGATGCCAACATGATGGCCGAGGAACTGACAAGATCCCTGAGATCTCTCCTGTATACCGCGACCAGCAGGAATAATGGGATCAGCATTAAATCCGTCTGCCTGACTCCAATAGTGATTCCTAGCGTGAATGCCGCCAAGTAATAGTGCTTTTTGGAGCTGATGCCAAGGAATAGCAGATATGCGGTAGCTGCTACAAAGAACATGCTGACTATATCAGACATGACCACTTCGCTGAAGATGAGGGCTGCAGGGGCAAGTGAAAGGATGATCGCGGCAACTGCTGCCGTCCTCTCTTCGAAGAGCTCTCTGCTCAGGAGATAGGTCGGAATCAGGCAGAGGCTTCCGAAGATGGCGCTCATAACCGTTAAAGACAACTGGCCATTGTCCAGTAGCATATTTAGAGCTCGCCCCAGGAATATGTAAACAGGGTATCCTGGGGGATGGGGCTGGTGATATACAATTGAATAGTTACCAAGAGCAAGGACGAACTGAACTGAGTCCCAGTCATCGAGGTAATCGGATCTGAGGAGCATCCTGAGCGCAAAGGAAAACAGGACGATAAATCCCAGGGCTCGATACGGCATATGTCTCAAGAGATCACCTCCCTGAGATCTGCTGCAATTTGGGTCCTGCCCAGATCCCTGCTATCCTCGCGTCCGAAATCGTCAGTGGATTCGATCGTAATCGAGTTGATTGATTTGTGGATCTGTCCCGGCGCAGCAGCCCAGCCAAATATCCGTCGTATTATATTGCTCGAATCTGTCGCGGCTTTGTGCTCGCAGGCTCAAATTCATGATGCCTTTAAATTCTTCTGAAACCTCCGCTGATTTAGAGCCGCTCGCAAGGGTGCTAAATCCAAGAGTTCCAACAAAATTTGCAGCAAGACCGTAATCTATATACTTATTGAAATTGGGTCTAATAATTATTTGATTCTTGGAAATATTTACCAAGAAGGAAGCATTGTCCAAGCCCTCGACAATCCTGGACTCCTTAATTACACTTTCCGATTCTATATCGCTTTTAATCAGGTCTCCATTATTGGAGTAAGATTCTCTGCCATGATATGATGGTCCAGTGAATTCGACGCTATCCAAGGCAACAATATAAGTGGGCTCGTACTCGTCCACGATAACGCTCGAATAGTTATCGCCATAGCTCCGATTAAAATAAACCCCTGTGAGATAGCTTTGAAGTACCAGAAAATTATTGTTGCTATAGTTTCCGGGCCTTGTTGCGCTCGATGTCTGCTTTGCTGCCAGTCCCGTATCCTGGGAAATGCTCCTTCGTGTAGCGAATTTACCATAGCCGCTAACGCTGGACCTGCTCTCAAAAGCAATGCTATTTGTATATCTATTATAGGTGAAACTCAAATTGCTGGTCTCATTTGTTGAATTTGGTGTTGGTGGAGTTACGTTTGACCCAGGGCTCCTATATTGGCTGGGATCTCTGGGCGATGGCGAGTAATTGGGGCTGATTGGAGTTGGCGCATCTCCGCTCCCATTTGATTTCTCGCCGGTGCCTATGACTTCGACCTCATCGCCGCCTGTTATGACCTTTGAATCTACAACGATAAAAGAGAACATCAAAATCAGAGCAGTAACAGCAAATAGCGCCCTCATCAGATCGACGATGCCAATTATAGTAGATAAACCTTATGCTAAAGGCGCTTCACTGGTCATCGGTCAAGGTCATTTGGGAGAGGGCTTGCGTGCTTGGCACTTGGCAAAATATATTTGCCTATTCCAAAGCCGCAAGGCGACAGCCTCGATTCGCATAGATGGCACGCCTCATCCCGGCCTGCCCCGCTGCTACTTCTCCTTCGCCCTTTGCATCGTCCTCGCCACATTCGCCCCCGCCATCCTCTCTTGCACCATAGCTGAAAGCGCCGTCGCCGCACGCGCCCGGGAGTACTCATCCACCTGCCAGACCAGCCCCTCGTATCCCACATTCATGAGAATGAGGCCCTCCGCAGGGGCCGTGGGCGCGCCGTGGTTCAACTCAGGCCGCAGAAGGTCTGAGAACCGGCTCTTCACCGTATCCACTTGGCAGAGGAGACGTCTCGAAAGTCGTGCTCGCCTAAAAGCAATAGGCATTTATCTTTGAATGAGTGAGCAGAATCAGGATATACCGCAATTATGGCACGCTATCCATTCCTCTCCGGCTGGTTTATATAAAAGGTATTTATCAATGGAAGAAATGTAGAACAAGCAATTATATATGGTGCAAGGCGAGTATGAAGAAAAATATGGTACACTAATTCAGGAAATGAATCGATATGATTGGTGCTGGAACGCGCTATGGCAAGCAATTATCTTCGCTTACGGTTCGTGCAGACACGTTTAGGCGATGCATTGAAGAAAGAGACAAACGCATCAGTGAGCTAGAGGATCTGCTCAGAAGTTCAAACGAGAGGGCAGATGAACTGGAACGCATGATAGTTGACATGCAACAAAGCCTTTTATGGCAGCTACTGATTAGATATCAGTCTGGCTTTGTGGAGAGGGTGTTACCACTTGGCACAGGGAGGAGAGAAAAGTACGATTTAGCCCAGAAAGGTGGAAGGATTCTGTTCAATAAGGGCTGGAGAGCCTTTTGCAGGAGTCTCATTAATCCTCGTGGTACGCGGAGCTGTTTTGATTCGGAAAATTCAAGGAAAGAAGCCTCTTCGCTTAATGAGAGAAACTGGCAAGCCAAATATAATTATAAAATTTATGGTGGAAAAAAGTTTATTCTCTTGAAAAATGCTGAAATCAGAGCAGATAAGGATGCTGTTAAGACCGAATTAGAGAATATACTTAAAAAATTAAATGGCGAGATCTGATATGGAAAAGCTTGTATCGATAATTGCCGTCAATTATAATGGGAAAGATTATATAGAAGATTTTTGCAATTCTATATTAAATACAAACATGGATGATTTTACTTGTGAAATTATTATCGTAGATAATTTATCTAAAGATGATTCTGTGAATTTTTTGGAAGCAAACTATCCAAAGATAAAAGTTATAAAGAATAATATAAAAAATTACGCGAAGGCAATAAACCTTGGCATCAAGAATGCAAAGGGACAGTACATTGCTATCCTGAATAGTGATATCGTCGTTGAAAATAACTGGCTGAAAGGGCTCGTGGATATAATAGACCAAGATGAAACGATTGGAGTTGTACAGAGCAAAATGCTTTTTTCAGATGAAGAGATGATTGAGAGTGCAGACGTGGAGGAAGCAGAGGAATTTTATTTTAGCGATATTGGATTTGACGACAGGGATTTTGCCAAATATAATGAAATACGAGAGCTTGACTATTTTGCTAGTGATTCCATCTTGCTGAAGAGAAAATGCGTGGATGAAGTGGGGAGGTTCGATGAGGATTTTTTGATGTATATGGAGAACGTAGATTATAGTATTAGATGCAAAGATTTGGGGTGGAAAATATTTTATTCTCCAGATAGCGTGGTTTACTGCAAATGCCAAAGCATTACGTCATCTGCCACGAGCAAATATCTCCGATCAAGAAACAAATTGCTTCTTATAGGCAAACATTTTCCACAAAAATTGGCAGAAAGTATCGGGACGTCTCATTTTTATATTAAAAGAGAGCATGAGAGTCTATATCACTCCTTGATTCAGGCGGTAAAAAAGTTAGCAGAAAATAATGATACAAAAACTGTCAACCGAACCCTAAAGGAGTTATCTGATGTTATTCCAGATATTTTTGGAGCGCAAAAAGCTCTAAACTTTTTTTCTCAGCTCGAAGTTGTATTGGATTTGAGGAAAATTAGGGTGGGAATTTATGACCATGCGTTTCATTTCGCGGGAGGGGGCCAGAGATACGTAGCAGAACTCGCACAGATACTTCAAGATAGATATGATATTACATACATCGTCAATAAAGATATCAGCCTGGAAAAGTACCGTGAATGGTTCGACATTGACCTATCCAAATGCAAGCTAAAGATAATAAAAATACCCTTTTTCGAGGAAAGAGGTATCTACATCATAGATGAATGCATGATAGTTCATCAAAACGAAAATCCTTTCGATGTTATAAAAAATGAAAGTATTAATTATGATATATTCATAAACGCAAATATGGTTACAAAAGTGAGACCTTTATCCGGCCTATCTGTATTTATATGTCACTTTCCGGATAAAGATATAGGTAGATTTTTCAACGTAGATAAGTATGATTATGTGATAACGAATAGCAGCTATACCACTCATTGGTTAAAACAAAAATGGGGACTTGACTGCACATTGCGCCTGTATCCACCAGTCAACATGTTCAATGATACAAGTGACCTTGGTGAGAAAGATAAAATGATTCTGTCTGTGGCCAGATTTGAGACAGGCGGAAGCAAAAAGCAGTTGGAAATGATTGACACATTCTTAGACCTATGCAAAAAAGATAAACGTATAAAAAAGGAATGGAAACTGATCCTCGCTGGCGGTACACCAAAAGTAAATCCGTACTATGATAAAGTCAAGCAAAGGGCGAAAAGAATTAGTAATGTCGAAATTAAAGCAAATTTAAATAATTATGGGATTAAACAATTATACAGCAAGGCATCCATCTTCTGGCACGCGTGTGGTCTTGATGAAAATGACCCTCGCCTGATAGAGCACTTTGGCATGACTACAGTGGAAGCGATGCAAAATTACTGTGTGCCGGTTGTAATCGATGGCGGAGGGCAGAGGGAAATTGTCGAGCATGGAATCAGCGGGTTTAGGTTTACATCAAAAGAGGAACTTAAGTTGTATACATTGAAGCTGATCAACGACGATTATCTCCGCGAGAAGATGGCAAAAAATGCGTATAATAGAAGTAAAAAATTCACCAAAGAGGAATTTGAGAAGAAAGCTTTAGAGTTCTTCTCAGATGTCGAGAATAGATTAAGGGGTGGAGAGCCCATGGAAGTGAATCGTTAAGCTTGCCATCTGTCATCAAGATACAAAAGCTCCTTCGGGCTCTGGTGCATCTAGTGTCGCGTCATTAATTAAATGTCGTAAAGTATAAGATGTATTAGCTCATATTCTATCCTGGAGAATAGGATATGAAGAAGTATATCGTTACGCTAACTGAAGAAGAACGCAAAACTCTCAGTGACATTGCATCAAAGGGAAAGCAGAGATCACAGAAGATTCTTAATGCATTGATTTTGCTGGGTTGCGACAAAGGCGATTACCAAACAGAACACTCGACCAATGAAGAAATGTCTCGTGTGCTTCAAATCAGCATGAGAAAGATCGATCGCGTGAAAAAGCGATTTGTCGAAGGAGGTCTCGATGCTGCACTTGATAAAAGGACAGGGAACCGCATCTATGCCAAGAAAACCGATGGGGATTTTGAAGCCCATTTGATTGCATTAAGCTGCAGCGAGCCGCCAGAAGGTTTCGCACGGTGGTCTTTAAGGCTACTGGCTGATAAAGTCGTTGAGCTCAACTATATTGACAGTATTTCCCATGAGACTGTGAGGCGAATTTTAAAAAAACGAGATCAAGCCTTGGCAACAAAAGGGATGGGTGATTCCACCAGATCAAAACGGTAGCTTTGTCGCAAACATGGAAATGGTGTTAGACGTATATAAGCGACCTTTTGATCCGCTTCACCCAATCATATGCATGGATGAGTCTCCAAAGCAACTGATATCTGAAACAAGAAAACCAATCCCTGCCTCGCCCGGACGGTCTGCCAAATATGATTATGAATACAAACGCTGCGGTATGGCCAATATCTTTCTTGCCTGCGAGCCATTGGCGGGGAAGCGCATGATAAAGGTCACTGAAAGAAGGACTGCGTTGGACTGGGCTGGCTTTATAGAAGAGATCGCTGCTCAATATGAACAAGCAGAAAAAATAACATTAGTTATGGATAACCTCAACACCCATAAAGCAGGATCATTTTATGAGAAGTTTCCGCCAGAAAAAGCAAAGGCGTTATGGGATAGGTTTGAGTTCGTGCACACTCCAAAACATGGCAGCTGGCTGAACATAGCTGAAATAGAACTAAATGTGCTTTGGGGACAATGTCTGAACAGAAGAATCGACGATATTGAAACTGTTAGGAAAGAAGCAGTGGCATGGCAAGATATCAGAAATAACAAAAATGCAAAGGTAAATTGGCAATTCGCTACTGCCGATGCCAGAGTTAAGCTTTCTCGTCTTTATCCGACGTTAAATAGTTGACGCGACACTAGCATCCGCCTGCTAAAAACTTAATAATACTGCATAACATTTCTGCGTGGGTATAAACACCAATTTTAAATACCCCTGGAGTAATTCACTTGCGCTTCAAAGATACTTGCATAAATATGAAACCATAAAATATTGCTTCAATATAAAGTAATGTTTCCGGGGGCAAATCTACGATGAGCATATTAGTCACAGGAGGCGCAGGCTTCATAGGTTCTAATCTGACCGAAGATCTCTTGGCGTCGGGAGATGAGGTGGTTGTCTTAGACAACATGCACACAGGCAGCAAAACCAATCTGGATGATTTGGATGGCCGCCTGAAGGTAGTTCAAGCAAGCTGCAACCAAATTCCCCGCATGGACCTGAATCCGGAAAAGATCTACCATCTGGGAATACCATCTTCATCCCCCATGTATAAGAAAGATCCCTTCTTGGTTGGTGAAGCGATCAATGGAACTATTGCCATCTTTGAGTTAGCCCGCAGGACGGGTGCCAGAGTTATCTACGCATCGTCCTCATCCCTCTACAACGGCCTTCTTCCTCCCCATCGTGAGGATATGGTCATTGGGGTGACCGACTACTACACCGAGGCCCGGCTGGCAATAGAGAGGATAGCGGAGCTCTACAAGCGACTCTTCGATGTTAACTCTGTGGGCATGAGGTTCTTCTCTGTATATGGACCAAAGGAGAGGACCAAAAAGCAATACGCCAACATGGTCACTCAGTTCCTGTGGGAGATGCAGGAGGGCAGGTCCCCAGTGATATTCGGAGATGGGTCCCAGACCCGAGACTTCACCTACGTCAAAGACATTGTAAGAGCCCTTCAACTGGCCATGGACTCAAATTATCACGGAGTTCTCAACGCAGGAACTGGGAAGGCATATAGCTTCAACGACGTAATAAGAATGCTAAACCAAAAGCTTGAGTCTGCCATAGAGCCCAAGTATACGGAAAACCCGATCAAAAATTACGTGCGTCATACGCTGGCTGATACTTCCAAGTGCAGAGAGATCCTGAAGTTTGAGGCCCAATTTACCCTGGAAGAAGGGATAAGCAAGCTGGTGGATTATTATTGAGGATTGGATATGAGCGTAAATAATAAAAACATTTTGATTACTGGTATCAGCGGATTCGTCGGGTCCTATATAGCCAAAATGCTCATTGATCAAGGGGCAAAAGTCTATGGGATTTTAAGACGAAGGGCAGATGGCGCTGTGCCGAACAATCTGAAAAGGCTTGGCATAGCCCGCGAGGTTTACCTCCTTGAGGGGGATCTTGAAAATATATCCAGCCTAGGGAGCGCACTTTCTGTCAGCCACCCGGATATAGTCTTTCACCTTGGCGCACAGTCTTTCGTTCCCCGATCCTTCATAGATCCCCTGGAGACCATGAGTGGGAACTGCGGTGGTACAGCAAATCTCCTCGAAGCCATTAGGATCAAGGACATGGATCCTGTAGTTGTTTTTTGCAGGGAGCAGTGAAGAATATGGCCTGGTAATCTCTTCGAAAGATCAGTACAAACGTGCCCTTGAAAAATATGGAACAGTTTTTCCTGAGCCGCAGATGATTCCAGAGGTTCCCATATCTGAAGCAAATCCCCTCCGACCGATGTCACCCTACGCGGTGAGCAAGGTCTACGGTGATTTCCTCATGAGAAACTACTGGCACTCTTATGGTATTAAAACGGTAGTCTCCAGGGCATTCAACCATGAGGGCGCAGGACGCGGAATCATGTTCGTCACTTCAGTTGCGACGAGCCAGGTGATGAAACTAAAACTTGGAGAGACTGATTCCATAACTATTGGAAATGTCAATGCCTTCAGGGATTGGAGCCATGTCTCAGACATAGCCGATGGGTACATGCTCTTGGCGGAGAATGGCAAATATGGAGAGGTATACAACCAGGGATCGATGAGGACCAACTCTGTCTTGAGCTACCTGCTGATAAGCCTGGCAGAAGCGGGCTATCCTGTCAGCAAAATCGAGACTCTAAAAGGAGACAAAGTGGTAGAGGATCCAATCGCGTCGGACACTAAGGAGATTTTCGGCATAAGCTTCGAGAAGACTAAGGTCGATGACATGATGCTTCGCGGAAATCTTGAGTTCACGCTGGAGGACGGTGGTATCGTGGCTTATGCGGATTCAAAGAGAATAAAAATAGCCTTTGATCCTAATAGATTCAGGCCGGCAGAGGTTCCGATTCTCCTATCGGACACTACGAAGATCGAGAATCTGGGCTTCAATGCGAAATGCAGTCTAAAGGATGTTGTGAACGACCAGCTAAACCATTACCTATCTGAGATGGAGCGCAAGGGCTAGACGTTGAAGATCGCTATTATAGCTTGCATCGGGGATAATGGGCATACGTATTCAACATAAGTTTGAATCAACTTAACCTGTTCTAACTTCATTCGGCAGCGCCTTGGATGCCCCGCAGCTTCCTGCGCGGGTGCGCCGCCGCAGTTCCACTGCCGGATCACGTTTTCTGCAGACGAAGCTTGCGAGCTATTTGGCTCTCCTAACGATCTGCTAACACATTCGTCCCCTGGGCCGTTCCGCTTTTCATGCCGGAAGCGTTTCATTTCCTGCTTTTTCTGATGTCCGTCGCGCACGCATCCCCGGCCTTCAAATTCCCGCCACGGTCCAGATCGCGCCTCAAATGGGCCGATGCGCTCCCCCCAAGCCTCCATGCCCCTCTTTCTTCGCGAGAATGATTCACATAATAGAAGAGTAGGCTTGCCATCATGCTAAATCATACCAGAATGTGGATCTCGTACGGCTGGGATTAATAAACCCCTGTTGCGTATGTATCCCTTCATGAGCGATACAGAGGCAAAGTCCAGCATCGGCCCGGGCATGGGCCTGATCCATCTGGAGACTGGGGTACAGATCATCATCCCCGCCCAGATCGAGCCGGAGAGGATTGTGGCAGCAATAGAAGCTCTACTGGCTGCAGTCAAGGACAATATGAGCGAGGGCATAGGCTGCTCGGATATCGCCTGGATGACCTCCTCGGATGTCAATGCCATGCTCCTGGTGAGCACTGATATGGAGGAGGGGCCAGCAGGCGCAGTTTCCGCCCTTCATGCCGCAGCAGAGGCCTTCTCAGAAAGGTCCGGTCGGGTGATATCGCAGATGGAGGCAGATTCCGGGAAATGAAAATCGCCTTATTGCAGCTAAATCCCACCGTGGGCGACATGGCCGGAAATAAGGATCTCATCGCCCGGGCCATTCGTCGCGCGCCGGATTTCGATTTAGCCGTCACATCCGAGCTTGTCCTTCCGGGCTATCCGCCATGCGATCTACTTCTCAATGAGGAATTTGTGGAGCGGAGCTGGCAGGCTCTGGACGAGCTGGCCGAAGAGCTGGCCGACCTCCCTCCGGTTCTGGTGGGCCTGGCAGAGCCGGACACCTCTGCCGGGGAGCGCCCTCTTTTCAACTCTGCTGCCCTGATCCGGGGAGGGGAGGTGACAGAGACCTTTCAGAAGAGCATGCTCTCTGGTTGCGATCTATTCCACGAGGGCCGCTACTTCCAGCGGGGAAAGGAGCCTCGCATTCTGCGGATCGAGGGCCAATCCCTGGGCATACTGATAGGCGAGCTTCTTTTGGGCTGCGGCGATAACGAAAGGCAGGATCGGCCCGATCCCATTGCAGAGCTTCGGGCCAAAGGCGCTGACGCTATAGTCAACCTGTCCGCTTCCCCCTTCACCGCGGGAAAGCAGCTCCTTCGGGAGGCAAGGCTATCAGATCTCGCCAAAAAGCACTGCCTGCCCATCCTTTCTGTCAATCAGGTGGGCGGGAACGATGATCTGATATTCGACGGTAGAAGCTGCTTTTTTGATGCCGCAGGCCGCCTTATTGCCAGAGGACGGGGATTTGAGGAGGATATCATAGTAGCAGACCTGGATGAGCCAAAAGAGATCATAGCTACTGACGACTTCACTTTCGAGGCGGAGATCTGGAGGGCCCTGGTACTGGGAACGAGGGATTACGTGCATAAATGCGGCTTTTCCAGCGTCCTCCTGGGGCTTTCTGGAGGGATCGACTCCTCCCTGGTGGCAGCCATAGCCGTTCAGGCCCTGGGGCCGAATAACGTCCTGGGCGTTCTTCTGCCCTCGCCTTATACCCGCCAGAGCAGCATCGACGATGCCCTGGCCTTAGCTGCCAACCTGGGCATCAAGACTATCTCCATCCTTCTTACCGATATCATGGGCTCTTTTGAGTTGGAGCTGGCAGAGCATTTCGCTAGAAGGCCAAGGGACATCACTGAAGAGAACATCCAGGCCAGAATCCGCGCCACACTCCTCATGGCCCTGTCCAATAAGTACGGCTCTATCCTTCTGGCTACCGGGAACAGGTCAGAGCTCTCCGTGGGCTACTGCACCATCTATGGCGATATGGCCGGGGGTCTGGCAGTCATCTCCGACCTGTCCAAGACAATGGTCTACAGGATTGCGGAATGGCTCAACTCCACCGCCAGCAAACCGGTCATTCCCCCGAGCATCATTAAGAAGCCTCCTTCGGCAGAGCTCCGGCCCGGTCAGACCGATCAGGATAGCCTGCCGCCTTATCCCCTGCTGGATGAAATCCTCAAGCGTTATATCGATGAGCACCAATCCCGGGCGGATCTGCTCAGAGCCGGATTTGACAAAGCGGTGGTGGACAGGGTCATATCCCTGGTCAAGAACGCTGAATTCAAGAGGGTTCAGGCCGCTCTCGGACTCAAGGTGATCGATAAAAGCTTTGGAGAGGGCTGGAGGATGCCTGTTGCCTGCCGAATCGGCCAGGAAAAAAGTGATTTTAAATAGATCCAGGCTAAAGATGGTATACGCTATGATAAGTTGGATCGACAGGAGACGTACTCACCGCTGGCAATTCGCTGTCATGGCCAGCATTTTCCTGTTCGGCATATCCTCATTATTTCTTCTCCTCTCCCTCTCTCTTGGAATGGAGGAGGCATCCACCCAGGATAGCCTCATTCTCAATGTCTATCTGGACCCAGCGGGAAAGGCCCTGGTTACCGGCTATGCGGATAATATCTCCGGCCTGGATTTTCTCGCTACCTCGGAGTACCAGTATGAGAACGATACTCATCGGCTTTATGCCCTCACCGACGGCCTGACCGCAAAGACAAGCCAGGTCTGGACTCTAAACTTGGATGCAGAAGGATTATTTGAGGACTACAGGATCACCTTTTATCTGCCCGGTGATATGCGCCTGGGCCAGATCAATGCCTCTTTAGGCCTCCAGTATCATCTCTCCGCCTTCAATGATTCCCTTGTGGCGGATGTGCAGGGCTATGAGGTGCAGGATCCCTCGATATCCATTCAGTATCAGCAACCCCTGGACGCGGGATCAGCACCCTTCTCTCTTCCGGCCATTCCCCCCGGCCTTCCTCCTGGCTATCCCGGCGCGGGTATCAGTCTCACCCTGCTCCTGGCTGGGGCATTCATTCTTGCCATAGGATCCGTTCTGGGGATGATCCTCAGGAGGCGCAGGCTCCAATCGCCCCGTTACCCCTCTCCTCTGGGAAATGGCTCGCAGGCGAATGCAGACCCAACCATGTCCCCCGCTCTTTCTTCAACATATGCCGTGAGTGGGGACGAATGCTCAACCAGTCCAGGCCAATCCATTGAAGAAGGCTCAAATGAGGTCAGTCCATCCGTCGTCTATGCGCCTGCGGACGCTCCCGCCAATGCTGCGGATGAAGGCCCGCCTCCCATCTCTGGCCCGTCCACCACTCTTTCCAGCGCCTTCGCGAATGGTGGCAGCACCATATCCAGTCCACCTTCTGGCGATGAGAGCGCTACCTATGAGCATGCTGCTGATATTGAGGAGTCTCGCCGGTCCGGCACGCAGCCTGATGTTGACCCAGACCAGCCATCCGAAACGGCAGCTAATGAGCCGGAGGCAGGGTGGGAGGGCAAGCAGAGAATCCAGCTGAGCCGGGAGATGGAGGCGGTCATTCAGACCCTTACCCACAGAGAGCAGGCGGTCATATCAACCTTGGTCGAGCATGGGGGCAGAATGACCCAGGCTGAGATCAGGTATGAGACAAAAACCCCTAAATCGTCTCTAACCGGCATTTTAATCTCTTTAGAGAGAAGAAAGCTGGTGACTAAGAAAGAATGGGGCAGAACAAACATAATAGAACTATCTGAGTGGTTTTTGTCCCAAAGAGAACGTTCCTAATTCTTTATTTCTTCGGGCCGAGGTCCACAGGCATGATTCCATCCCCCGTTCTGATGGTTCGTTCTGCTCTTATTTTTTCTATCGTTCAGCATGAGATGGTGTTTGACGGAAGGAGAAAATGACTCCCTTCCCAGTGTAATGAAAATTTAAGAGGTAGTGTAGTAGATGAAGTTGAACGAACTTAATTGGAGGATGGCTCTGATTGCCCTGGCGGCATCCTGTCTGCTCATATCTGGGGCATTGTCCATGCCCATGGATCGGGGAATGGGAATGCATGCACGTGGGATGATGATCTCCGCTCCACTCAATGTCACCTCAGAGGAGCTGGGAAACATGACCCTGGGGGAGATAAAGGAGCTGGAAAAGAGCGCTCTTAACAGCTCTTTAGAAGAGGAGATGCCCTTTTGCGGACGGATGAATGCCAGGGGCGGGGAGTGGATGGATTTCCGGGGTGCTTCGCCTGCCGGATCTTGCGGGTTTGGCATCTCGGGATGCGGCTTTACCCCTATATCGCTCATGGATGACGTCACCGCAGAGGAGCTGGGGGAGATGAGCCTCAATCAGATCCTGGATCTATATGATCAGAAGACCAATGAGCTTGAGAACATGACCCTCAATGAGATCCGGGATCAGTGGAAGACGAAGGTGGAGGCCCAGAACAATATGACCATAAATGAGCTGGTAGATGAGGCCAAAGATATGCAGGCTAAAGAGGGAATCATCAACTGGGTCTCGATCCAGTACCGTCGCCTTATGGCCTGAGCGTACATAACATTCGCCCCGAAATGGTGCACGGCAGAGTTGCAGTCTGCCGTCCATCCCTTTTTCCTCCCTTTGGAGATGTTTTAAATTGATTGAGTTGCAGTAGGTATTTGGCAGGCGAATCTCGATGAATGAAGTTAGCAGAGGAATTCTCTATCCGGCTCTGGCGGTGCTGCTGGCAGGCCTGATATCTGTTGGCCTTGTGGATGCGGTTCAGGCCGATCAGATGGAAGGATTAGATGGCGGCAATGATCAGATGAGCCCGGAGAGAAGAGGGGGCGAGGAGCTCTATCGGAATCCAGATATCCCTATGGGTCTGCCGGTTGATCTGCTGTTTAGCGGCCACGGGTTTGCTATTAGAGGAAATGAGTCCCATCCCATCCGATTGAAGGTGGAGGTTCTGCTGCCCGTGCAGCCCGAGCAGATCCGCGAGCTAGTGGCCTCCAACAAGAGCCTGAAGGAGATCAGGGATGACATCCGGGAGAATGTGGGAGACGAGGTCCACCGAGGGAGCCTGATCTTCGACCGGAGACTTTATGCGGCCATCAATGTCAGTTCTCTTCCCGGCTCGAACAACTCCACCCTCCTTGAGGCCGACCTGGCTGACATGAACTCCCTCTCTGCAGGCAATGATTCCGCCATTCTGGGCAGGATCAATCTCACCATATCGTCCTGCATCGAGGGCACAACTGGCCGGGGTGATCTGGAGATCGACCGCCCTCCGCATGAGGGCAGATACTTCGTCCTGCTTGACATGGAGCCTCCAAAAGAAGAGAACTGGCGCTCAAGATCGCAGGCAGAGGGGCCGGAACCGGGGAAATAGGACCGATGATCAGGCCCAGGAGACAGGAACCTCGTCCGTCCTGTACCCGGGCCGAACATGGGATTGGTCCAGAGGGGTAGAGATGCCGCTCTTGAGCATCAAGAGGCCGGTGTAGGCGATCATGCTGCCGTTGTCCCCCATGAACGAGCGGGGCGGTAAGAAGAACTCCGCTCCCCTCTCATGGCACATTATTCTCATCATCTCCCCCAGGCGGGCGTTCGCTCCCACTCCTCCCACCAGCATGGCCTCCCTCTTCTCGGCATGGGCCATGGCCCTCTCCGTCACCTCCACCAGCATGGCGAAGGCCGTCTCCTGCAGGCTATAGCAGACGTCTTCCAGATCATGCTTTCCTGCTGCCTCGGTTGCGGCGGTGGAAAGGCCGGAGAAGGAGAGGTCCATGCCCTTCACAGTATAGGGGAGGGGAATGTATTTTTTGGCTTTCCGAGCCAGCTCCTCCACCTTCGGGCCGCCGGGATGGGCAAGGCCCACAGAGCGGGCGAACTTGTCGATGGCATTTCCCACGCTGATATCCAGGGTTTCGCCGAATATCCTGTATCTTCCCTGGCGCAGGGCCAGGACCTGGGAGTTGGCGCCGCTCACGTAGATCACCGCGGGATCGCGGGCACCCGACTGCCATTTGCCTACCTCGATATGGGCGACGCAGTGGTTAACCCCCACCAGAGGAATATCAAAACGCAATGAGAGGGCCCGGGCGGCAGTGGCTACTGTGCGCAGGCAAGGCCCCAGGCCCGGTCCCTGGGAGAAGGCCACCCCCTCCAGCTTCAGTCCCCTCTGCCGAGCCTGGGCGAGGACATCTCCCACCACTGCCCTCATGTGCTCGGCATGGTGCTGTGAGGCCTCCCTGGGATGGATTCCTCCCCTGGCCGGGGTGTAAGTAGCGCTCTTCTCATAAATCGCCCCCGACTCATCCACCAGTGCGGCGCTGAGGTTCCAGGCAGTTCCTTCCAGGCCAAATATGATCATTCTCGATCTTGCTCCTCGATCCATTCAGATATATCTCAGGCCGATGTCCTTTCGGTAGCGCATTCCGTTGAACCGGACCCGTTTGATGTTCTCATATGCTTTTGCCCTGGCCTCGGCCAGGCTCTTGCCCCGGGCTACCAGGGTGAAGACCCGGCCGCCGGTGGTGTACAGCCTCCTGTTGCCCGCAGAGTCGGTGCCCCAGGCGGTGCCATTGTGATAGACTATGACCTCCGGGTCCACCCGATCCAGGCCGTTGATAGGCATATTGGTGTAGTGCTCGCCCGGATAACCGGGCCGCTCCGGACCGGTGGATGAGAGGGGCTTGATCGCCCGGCCGGATATGGCGCATATACCCAGGCAGAAGTCGTCTGACCATTGCAAAGGAAGCTCATCCAGCCTTCCATCCACCACTGCCATGGAAAGCTGGTAGAAGTCCGTCTGGAGCCTGGGAAGTATCACCTCTGCCTCTGGGTCTCCCAGCCTCACATTGATCTCGAGGACTGCTGGCTCCCGATCCTCAGAGATCATCAGGCCGAAGTAGATCACTCCCCTGTACTCCTGGCCGGAGCTCTCTTTGAAGCCGCGCACCGTGGGGAGAGCGATCTTTTTCATTATCCTCTCCGTCAGCTCCTCGTCCAGCCAGGGGTGAGGGGAGAAGCCTCCCATGCCACCGGTGTTTGGGTTGTTGTCCTGGTTGGGATTACCTGCCAGCTTGTTGAAGAGGCGGATGGCCACACTCTCATCCGGAGAGAAGGCCTGCTTGTAGTCCAGTGCTGATTGCATCGCCTGGACGGTGTGGCCGTCGCTCAGGGCGAAGAACATCAGCTCTCTGCCCTCCAGCCGATCTTCGATCTCTATCCGATCTCCTGCCCCGCCAAAGAGCCTGGGGCTCACCATGATGCGATCGATGGCGGAGGCGGCCTCCTCCGGGGTAGCGCAGACGATGGATCCCTTTCCCGCCGCCAGGCCGTCCGCCTTGACCACCAATCCTCTTCCCGGCTCCTCGGAGCAGCGCTGCTGAACGTACTCTTTTGCCTCCCGGGGATCGCTGAAGTTCTGGCAGGGTGGGACCGGAACACGGAGCTTTTTGAGGAGATCCTTGGTCTGGCATTTGCTGTTCTCGAGCACTGCTGCCTCTCTCTTCGGCCCCAGGATCCTCTGGCCGTCCTCCTGAAATATATCGACGATTCCCTCGGATAGATAGCCTTCTGGACCCACGAAGGTGAGATCGATTCTCTCTTTTTTCACAAAAGCGAGCAGCTCGCTGATGCTCCTGGGCACTTTACCCTCGATCGCCGCCAGGCGGCACTTATCCATCATCTCGCTGCCCGCATTGCCTGGGGCCACATAGACCCTCTCCACCGCCCCACTCCGGGCAAAGGCATGGGCTATGGCATTTCCTCTGCCTCCCGCATCCACTACCAGAACTCTATTGCCGGACATCAGATCCATTTGAGGATTTTAACCCTAAATAAGCATATTTGCCTCTATAGTTAGCTATTTAAAACACCAGGTTGAGGCAGAGGCAATAGTCCCGTATCTTCATTGATGCCCAGGTACGGCTCTGGCCCTACCTCCGCAAGTTCCTGCAGGTTGCAGGATGACTTGCGCCTCGCGCAGGAGATGATAACCGAATGTATTCCCAAGAGCAGATGCTTAAGATCATTCAGGAGAAGAACGTTGAGTTCCTCCGGTTGCAGTTCACAGATATATCGGGAATAGTGAAGAATGTCGCCATTCCCGCCACCCAGATGGGAAAGGCTTTGAAGAGCGGCATCTCCTTTGATGGGTCATCCATCGAGGGCTTCGCCAGAATTCAGGAGTCGGATATGGTTCTCCGGCCTGATCTCTCCACATTCAGCCTCTTGCCCTGGAGCACCAAAGACGATGTCAATGAGGCTCGATTGATCTGCGATGTCCATCTTCCCAATGGACTGCCTTTCGAGGGTGCTCCTCGCCGGGTGCTGTACCGCCAGCTGGAGCGGGCGAAGGAGATGGGATTCAAGATGAACGTTGGCCCTGAGCTGGAGTTCTTCCTATTTGAAAAGGGAAATGGCGGCTCTGCTACCACTCCACACGACTTTGGGGGCTACTTCGACCTCGGCCCGGTGGACCTGGCAGAGGATGTGCGCCGGGAGATAACCAGGGCTCTGATCAAGATGGGCTTCACCATAGAGGCCTCTCATCACGAGGTTGCCCGGGGCCAGCATGAGATAGACTTCGTCTATGACGATGCGATCAAGAATGCCGATAAGGTGGTCACATTCAAGTACGTCACCAAGACCATTGCCATGCGCCAGGGATTGAGGGCGACATTCATGCCCAAGCCGGTTTACGGCGCAGCGGGCAGCGGAATGCATGTCAACATCTCTCTATTCCGGGGCCTGGAGAATGCCTTTTATGATCCCGAGACCCCGTTGAACATCAGCGATCTGGCCAGGTTCTTCGTGGGTGGCCTGATAGAGCATGCCAGCGCCATTACCGCCATCGCCAATCCCCTGATCAACTCCTATAAGCGGCTGGTATCCGGGTTCGAGGCTCCCGTCTATATAACCTGGTCCGGGCCGAACCGCTCCTCGCTTATTCGCATCCCCTCAGGCCGGGGCCTATCCACCCGCCTGGAGTTCCGATCCCCTGATACCAGCTGCAATCCCTATCTGACATTCGCCGTCGTCCTGGCAGCAGGCCTTGACGGAATAAAAAGAGGCATTGATCCCGGCGATCCCGTGGATTTGAATGTGTACCATCTCACAGCAGCAGAACGAAAATCCCTGGGAATCCAGACACTGCCCTCCAACCTGAAGGAGGCTCTTGACCACCTGGAGGGGGATAAAGTGATACGCGAGGCCCTGGGCGAGCATGTCTATGAGAACGTCATGCGATTGGGCATGCTGGAATGGGAGGAGTATAACAAATTCGTCCATCCCTGGGAGATCGACAGATACATCAATACCTATTGAGTGAATTTCAAGGGCATTGATTTTTTGCCCGCTCATTTTTCTAGCCTTTTATATGGCCCTGCCAGAAGCCTTCAGCAGCTTTTCCTGAAAAAGCATTATGCAGATCTGGCACAGAGCCCCTCATGTCACTGCTTCACCCGAAACGTATATATTTAGCATCATCATTATGGGGTCCGGGCCGGTAGCTTAGTCAGGCAGAGCGAAAGGCTCTTAACCTTTAGGTCGGGGGTTCAAATCCCTCTCGGCCCGCTTTAAAACCGGGGCTGTGGCCTAGCCAGGTAGGGCGATGGGCTCCAGCGGTATATTTAATGATGAGCAACGGGTCTGCTGAGATCTCTCGACGGGGAGGTCGTTGATGATCCGTTGGAGCACTGAAATGGGTTGTTACGGCGGTGAAATCGCTGTAAGAACTTCAGTATCGGAGATACCCGTCGATCGTGAGTTCGAATCTCACCAGCCCCACATTTTTCCCTGGTCCTTTCCACAGCGTTTAAATATCTATGATATGAACTGACTGGGAGGTGCCGAGATGTACAGTGATATTCTCACCATTTGCTGGTCCATAAAAGAGGTCAATAGAAACCTCAGCGACAGGCAAGCCACATCGGATTACTCCATAAGGTATCTTAAAAAAGGATGCTCTGACCTGGCACTCATGATGCGAGAGTTGGGACGGGCTCTTCCGGATGATAAGATCGAGGTGATCGACAGGAACGGCCAGAAGAAGTCATTCTCCATCAACGAAGTGTCGGATATGCTTTATGATACGAAGAAGATCCTGGAGTTCAACCTTATTGACAACATCAGCCGTTGGGCCGAGGCGCGCAAGCTCGCATGAACTGGATCTAGAAAGCGGAAGTTCCTCGATCAGATAATCGCACGCCTCAGGACTCATAGGGCTCATCACCACTCAGAACAGCTCGATCATCATCGGCGTTGCGTTCCAGGTTTTATCTTTTATCCATTTCTATAATGAATTTTTCCCTTGGGCAAGGTTGATCAGTTGCTCTATCCCTGCTAAGTTTATGCTTCGATTGGGTATGCATGTCTCCATTGCCGGCGGCCTGGAAAAGGCGGCAGACAGAGCGCAGGATTTGGGCTGCGATGCCTTTCAGATCTTCACCACCAATCCTCGCAGCTGGAGGTCCAAGCCCATTGCTCAACAATCCATAGATCTCTTCTCCTTCCGGCTCAAAGAGTATGATCTGCATCCAGTCGTATCTCATATGCCCTACCTTCCTAACCTCGCCTCCCCTCGAGATGAGGTCTACTCGAGGTCGGTGCAGGCTCTGACCGATGAGCTGGTGCGCTGCCGACTTCTGGGTATACCATATCTGGTGACCCACCTGGGAAGCAATCTGGGCGCAGAAAAGAAAGATGGCAGGGAGAGGATAGCTGAGGCCTTGAAGAAGGCCATCGCTGATTCCGGGGGCGATGTGATGGTGCTCCTGGAGAACGGCGCCGGGACAAAAAATAGCATGGGAAGCACCTTTAAGGATATTGCCTCCATCATCGAGTCCCTTCCCGGCCAGTCCCGCCGCCTTGGGGTGTGCCTGGACACTTGCCACCTTTTTGCTGCTGGATACGATCTTCGCACCCCTCGAGCCCTGGAGAGGACTTTAGAGGAGTTCGATTGCTGCATAGGCTCAAATCGGCTCAAGCTGGTACATCTGAACGACTGCCAGGGCACCCTTGGTTCGCACCTGGACCGACATGAGCACATAGGCCTGGGACAGATCGGCCTGGAAGGCTTCCGGTCGATCGTCTGCCACCTCTCTCTGCGAGAGCTGCCGATGATAATGGAAACGCCGGTGGACTCGCGACGGGACGATAAAGCAAACCTTCTAGTGGTCAGAGCTCTTGCGTCACTGATCGAATAGCTTCTCTACAACGAGCATCAGGGCATCATTGGATACGGGCTTGACCAGATAGCTGCTCGCCCCCAGGTCATAGCATTTCTGTATATCCTGATCCTCGTTCGAGCCGGTGAGAATTACCACAGGTATATCTTTGAGCCTCTGCTCCTTCTTGATAAGGGTGAGAAGGTCGATGCCGCTGATATCGGGCAGGTTTATGTCCAGCAGGATGAGCTCGGGCAGATCGCTTCCGTTCATGCTCTGCAGGGCTTCTAGTGCCTCCTTTCCATTGGTGGCAACGATAAGGTTTCCATTTAGCTCATTGTGCTTCAAGACCCGCCTGGTAAATGCGATGTCCTCGGCATTATCCTCTACCAGTATGATCTTAATTTCGCGATCCATTAACTCACCCATGCTGACCCATGACCATGCACCCTATATTCGATTTAAACCTCGGGTCCATAATTGAAACTACTTGCAAAAATAGTTATCCCACTGAAGGGCAGAGCCAGGGTTGCCAGGCAAGCTATTGGCAAGTCCACAGTGAAAAATATGATGAACCACTATCGATCACCAGCGCGGGAAAATCACCTGCCTACTTATGGTCCCTCATCTCTATGAACCTGGAGATCCTTCCGCGGGAGAGAAGAGCCACTCTGCTCAGGGGCACATCCGCCTCGGGATGGTAGCCCAAGAGCCCGGCCAAGGAATCCGCCAGGGCCAGGATCTCTGAGTGCTGGGGCATGGCCGTCCTCTCCAGCCGGGTCCGGGAGCGGCCAAGGTGCATATAGGCCTTCAGCTCGACGAAATCCGGCTCAGCATCTCCGATCAGCCGGGCATAATCATCGAGCCCTTCCATGTTTTGGCCTCGAACCAGGGTCATGCGGATAACGCTGCGGCATCGGTGCTCCTTCAAGAGCTCGAGGGACTCCAGGATCCTCGGCCAGAGGTCCTTTGAGGGATTGCATATCTGGCGATACCTCTCTTCATCTGGGGCATTGAGGCTGAGGTAGAGCTGGGTTGGTCTCAGCTCCGCCAAAACCTCGGGACGGGTGGCATTGCTGACCAGAAATGATGTCATGCCCCGCCTTGAGACCAGATCGATGAACTCTTTCAGGTAGGGGTAGAGGGTGGGCTCTCCCATCAAGGATATGGCCATATGCTTAGGCTCGCGAGCCTCCTCCAGGCGCACTGGATCGGTGGTTGAAGATCCCCCGTAGCCGGATATAAACCTCTGCTGGCCCCGCAGTATCCCTTCCAGAAGCTCAGCCGGCTCCATGGGTTCCTTTCCCGGTATTGGATCATCTATCGGCCTCCAGCAGTGCAGGCAGAGGTGATTGCACTCAAGCGTTGGCGTCATCTGCACACAGCGGTGACTGGCTATGCCGTAAAAGTGGTTTTTATAGCACTGATCGCCACCCCGCATGGAGCGATTCAACCAGAGGCAGGGCTTGACCGCGCCAGAACCCACAAGGTGATAGCCCTGGCGGGCAAGGGCCTTCTCTGCCATTGTGTCTTGCATGATATTCCTCCAATACAAAGTCATAAATCCCTGACGGCTCAACTATTGCGCAGTGGTCGAAATATCCCGATGGGCTTTGGTCCTTTTGATGCTGTTCATTTGCTCTGCAACCGCCGCAGAGCCAGATGAAGATCACCATATAAAGCTAACAAAGGAGGTCGTAGCATCAGGGGATATCATCTCTCAATTGATATCTGGAGAGCCTGTGAGGTATGATAATGTCACTATATCCGGCTCACTAGAGCTGGCAGAGCTGCAGGGATCATTGTCGCAGCCCGTGAGGATTACCAACAGCATCTTCTTGGGGCCGGTAAGGTTTGCTGCGGCGAGCTTTGATGAGCCAATTGACCTGCAGGGGTGCATCTTTCGGGATAACGTGGACTTCTTTGGTTGCCGATTTGCAGGGGGGGCCGGATTTGCAGGGGTCACCTTCGAGGGTCAGGCAGATCTTCGCAACACCTATTTCGGCGGGCAGGCCTCATTTCTGAGCGCTCAATTCTCTGAAGACGCCAGCTTTAGGAACAGCCAGTTTGCTGGAGATGGCATCTTCCTCAACAGCAGCTTTGCCCGGGATGTGGACTTCGATTTCGCTCAGTTCCAGCGGCTGGCCTCTTTTGCAGATGCCAGGTTTGTCAATGTGAGCTTTCTGGAGACCCAATTCGGCGGCCACACATCATTTCTGAATGCCAAGTTTCATGGCAATGCGGCCTTCGCCGCCACCAGATTTGTCGGCAGTGTGGTCTTCCGCGAGGCCGGATTCCTCTTGGGGAGCACCTTTGGCCTCTCCAGCTTCGGGGGGCTGGCAGATTTTACCAATGTCTATTTCAACAAAACAGCCTACTTCGGGGGGGTCAAGTTCACCGACCTGGCTTATTTCGTCAATGCCCGGTTTGATGATGACCTGAACATGGAGGATTCCAGGCTCTATAACATGCGTCTGGACAACGTGAGCCTTCAGGAAGACTCGAAGATCAACCTCAACAACTCAGATTTCACCAAGCTGGAGGTTCGCTGGGCGGTGATAAAGGATCGGCTGGTTTACAATGGCGCCGCTTATCTGGCCCTGGTCAAGAACTATAAGAGCCTGGAGTGGTTTGACGATGCCGACGACTGCTACTATCAGTACCGCAGAATAGGGCAGGACCAGGCACCCTGGGGCTGGGGAAAGATCTCGGATCTGATCTCCTGGCTCTCCTGCGGCTATGGGGTCCGGGTGAGCTATACCGCCTTTTGGTGCCTCTTTACCATTCTGTTCTTCGGGGTGATCTTCTGGGCAGGAAAGGGGATGAACAAGTTCGAGATCGAGGGGATGGAGCTTCCTGGAGACCATCGCCTGAGGCCCACAGCGAGGGTATCTTTCACCGATGCCCTTTACTTTTCCATCGCCATGTTCACCACCTCCCAGGCACCGGTCAACACTTATCCCGTGGGCTTCTACCGCCACCTGGCCATGGCAGAGGGAATCCTTGGATGGTTCTTCCTCGGTCTGTTCGTAGTAGTATTGAGCGGCGTTCTCATCCGCTAAAATGGAATTGTTGAGCAAAATCCGAGCCGCCGATCCGGAAAGGTTGATATATCTGTTGGTTAAACCAGGAGAGTCCAAAAGAAGGGCGCGTGGCCTAGTCAGGATAAGGCGGCAGCCTCCTAAGCTGTAGATCGGGGGTTCGAATCCCTCTGCGCCCGCTTGCTTTTTATTTATCTGGTTGGACTCAGGGAACGATCTTGGATATGGCCAGCTCCAGAATATCCTCCGCACCCGACTTTTTCAGCAGGGGAATGAGCAGGTTGACCTGGGATCGGTCCACCACCGTCTCTATGGCATAGTAATCGGTGCTGTACAGCTTGGAGAGGGTGGGCCTTTTCATGCTGGGAAGCATGGATATGACGGCATCCAAGGCGGCTTCTGGCACATTCATCTTCAAGAGGGTCTTTCCTCGCGCCCTCATAACTGCCAGGAGGAGCGTCTGGACTGCGGAGATGTCATCGTGTTTCTCCTTATCGGCAAAGCTCTTCTTATTTGCTAGCAGCTCTGAAGTCGACTCCAGCATGACATCGATGATCTTCAGGCCGTTCTTCTTAAGGGTAGAGCCGGTCTCGGTGAGGTCCACCACAACGTCGGTCAGCTCGGGAACCTTGGCCTCGGTGGCGCCAAAGGAGAACTGGATATCCACTGGAATTCCGAGGTTTGAGAAGTAGGCCCTGGTCAGATTGGGATATTCTGTGGCCACCCTGCTGCCCGGCTTTATCATTCGGGCTGAGCTTATCTGGAGGCTCTCCAGCACCGCCACCACCAGCTTCACCGCTCCTGGCCCCTGCTTGCCATAGTTCAGATCGGCTACCTTGGTCACAATGGCCCCGGACTCCATGATCCAGTCTGTGCCCGAGATCCCCAGGTCGAAGTAGCCCTTGGCCACATATCCTGGTATCTCCTGCGGGCGGAGGATCTTCACCTTGCCTATGCGCGGATCATCTATACGGGCGTTGTACTCCCGCTCAGTTCTCTTAACCTCCAGCCCCGCCTGCTCGAAGAGCTGCAGGGTCTGGTTTTGCAGGCTGCCCTTGGGAATAGCGATGTCAATCATTTCTTGGTCTCCTCTCCAGCAACATATTTCATCTTTCGCCCGATCTGATAGCCCCTTTCAATTTATAACCAATTCCATTGGCTTGTCAATCGTCAAAAACAGTCCCTCCTGGCTCACAATATTTATAAATAACTACTGTGATACCATTTTTGTGAAAGGGGGAAGGGGAGATTATGTCAGCAGTGATCATCTCGGATACGCACTTTGGCCTAGATTCATCCACACTCAGCGATCCTTCTAAGGTCGATCGGTTGATGAAGGAGATATCGGTTTATGGGGGAGGATGCGACCAGGTCATCTTATTGGGAGATATATTCGATTTCTGGAGGGTGCGGCCTGAGAATGCCCTGCGAGAGTCGGTTCCCCTTTTAAAGAGGTTGGGCGAGGAGGATCTTAAGATCCACTATGTGGTGGGAAATCACGATCATCATTTGGTGGTGCAAAAGCAGGAATCGGACTTCATGGAGAGGACTGCGCGTGGCGACCTTTTTCCCGTATACTCACCCTCTTTGCGCTGGCGCCAGACCATAAACGGCCTGAACATCGATATGCTCTACCCCACCTACCGCATCCGCTGCTGCCACCGAACGGTGCTTTTCACTCACGGCCACCACCTTGCCGGCATTCATATCTTCACCATGCAGATGGTGGAGAGGATTCGCCGGCTTTACGGAGAGGAGCTCCTCCCCGCGGACCTGGAGATGATGATGGCCTATGCTTATGAGAGCATCTACCGCTCCTCATACATCGGCGAGATGGTCTCCTTTGAGGAGAGGGTCTGGAAGGCATCCAGCCTTTTGCAGAGGATCACCACCGGGGTTTTTCATGATCACCATATCGCCTCGGTGGAGGCGCAGTATGAGGCCATAGAGAGATTTATTCGCGACAGGAATCTGGGTGAGATCGACTGCTTCATCTATGGGGATACCCACCGGGCAGGGATCTTCCAGAGGATGGGGGGTCCATTGGCGGTGAATGCTGGAAGCTTCACCCGGGTTCCAGGAAAAGGCTCTCGCATCAAGACTCCAGACACTTACATCATTCTCGATGACGATGGCCTGGCTTTGAGGCAGCTGGGAAAGGCCGAGCCCCTATTTCTATGCGAGCTTCTCTGAATTTTGGATCATATCCACTCCATGCCAAGATTGGAGAAGATTATTATAATCGTGGTCTGCCTTTCATAATCGATGAATCTCATGGATGCCCTGAAAAGCAGGAGGTCGATCCGAAGGTATCAGTCCCGTCCCATCCCCAAAGATCTGGCCAAATCCCTGATCGATGCCGCCCAGACTGCACCTTCTGCGGGTAACCTCTCGGCCAGAAGATATGTCCTGGTGAGCAATGAGGATATGAGGCGGCTGCTGGCCGCTGCCGCCTACGGCCAGGAGCATATCGAAGAGGCTCCTCTTCTCATCGCGGTCTGCGCTGATGTGAAGGCATCCAGCGTTCGCTATGGCAGCCGGGGCGGCCTATATGCCATCCAGGATGCAGATGCAGCAACGATGTGCCTTCTCCTGGCCGCTCATGATGCCGGCCTGGGGGCCTGCTGGAATGGGGCATTTGACGACGACATGGTCCGCGAAGCCCTCCATCTGGAGGATGATGTCCTGCCTGTGGCCATAGTCTCCCTGGGCTGGCCCGAGGAGAGCCCGGCCCGACCGGAGCGCACGAGGCGTGTTGGGGAGGTCAGTTGGATAGACTAGCTGCCGGGCTGCGCAGCATTGCAGAGGCGATCCTCATGGGAGAGATAGGGGATGAGGCAGCTCTTGAAGCGGCCAAGAAGAGGCTCTCTGCTCAACTGGGCCTGGCCTCCTTGCCCAGCAATGCCGATATCCTGGGCCAGGCAAGGGCTGGGGAACGAGAGGCTTTGAAGATGCTGATCAGAAAGCCGACTCGAACCCTCTCTGGGGTGGCGGTCATCGCTGCCATGACCTCTCCTGCTCGCTGCCCTCATGGGACCTGCGTCCCCTGCCCGGGGGGAATCTTAAACCTCTCGCCTCAAAGCTACACTGGTAAGGAGCCGGCGGCACTTCGAGCCGAGCAGCACGGTTTTGATCCTTATGACCAGGTAACGGCAAGGCTAGCCCAGCTGGATGAGATCGGCCACCCTCTGGACAAGTCGGAGCTGATCATCATGGGGGGGACGATCACCTCCCGTCCCCTGGGATATCAGAACTGGTTTGTCAAGCGCTGTCTTCAGGCCATGAACGACTTTCCCGACGGACGGGAGAGCTCTGGCTGGCAGCCCTTCGAGTCGGTGGCCAGGGCGAATGAGTCCGCTCTGGTCAGAAACATCGGTACCACCTTTGAGACCAGGCCGGACTGGTGCCGCCCCCGGGATATAGAAGAGATGCTGCGGCTGGGGGCGACCAAGGTGGAGCTGGGGGTGCAGAGCCTGGATGAGGACCTGCTGGTGAGGATGAAACGGGGGCATAAGGTCGAGGATGCTGCCCAGGCCAGCGCCAACCTGCGAGAGGCAGGGCTGAAGGTGGGATTCCACATGATGCCCGGCCTTCCCGGCTCCAGCCAACAGCGGGATCTGGCTGTATTCAGGGCGCTCTTCTCCGATAGCCGTTTTCGTCCTGACTACCTCAAGATTTATCCCACACTGGTCATCGAGGGTACGGAGCTATACCGTCAGTACCTGCGGGGTGAGTATACTCCCCTGGGGGATGATGATGCGGCAGAGCTAGTCTCACGAATCAAGGAGACCCTACCCCGATATGTTCGCCTGCAGCGGGTGCAGAGGGATATACCATCCCCTCTGATCGTGGCTGGGGTGAAGAAGTCCAATCTTCGTCAGCTGGCCAAAAAGAGGCTGGAGGATCGGGGCAGCAGCTGCCGCTGCATCCGCTGTCGGGAGGCGGGATTGAGACGGGTGGTCCAGGCCGAACCCAGGCTGGTGCACGAATCCTATATCGCCTCCGGAGCGAGAGAGCACTTCCTCTCCTTTGAGAGCGAGGATGATGTCCTGGTGGGATTTTTGCGCCTGCGCCTGAGCACCTCCGCCCGGGTGCGAGAGCTGCATGTCTACGGCCCCATGGTTCCCATCGGCAAGAGGAAGGACGGATGGCAGCATCGGGGCTATGGAGCCCGGCTGATGGAGGCGGCGGAGAGGCTGGCCCAGGAGGCGGGGTATCCCCTGATAGAGGTCACCAGCGGCATAGGGGCGAGGGGCTACTATCGCCGGCGGGGGTACGATCTATGCCCGCCTTATATGGTAAAGAGGCTCAGATAGAATGCAGCAGAGGCTGGATTGGCCCTCATGCACTGCCGAGCCGGATTCACCACAACCTTTAAATTCAGTGCCCTGAAGATCATTTGCGATCTGAGGAATTAAATTATGCGTTGGCAAGGCAAGATAGGAAGGAAGCTCACGGGCGGAAAGTTGATTTTGGCCCGGGGCAAGAGGAAGTTCGAGATTGGAAGAGAGCAGAGCGATACCACTATCGGCGAGGTGAGGATCAAGAAGGTCCAGGTCCGGGGCGGAAGGGAGAAGGTTAGGATGCTGCGGGGCAATATGGTTGCAGTCGCCGATCCCGTAACCGGTATGAGCAAGATGGTCAAGATCGAGACGGCAAAAGAGAATCGGGCAAATCTGCACTACATGAGAAGGAACATTCTCACCAAAGGCGCTGTCATCAAGACGGAGATCGGGGATGCCAGGATAACCAACCGGCCCGGCCAGGATGGCATCATCAATGCCGTACTGCTCCCATCTGAGTAGAATTCATTTTTGTTTTGATGTTCATTGTGTTTCGCTGCAGCTGTGGACGGCATCTGTACTCTCCGGATGATGCCAAGACCAGAACCTGCCCCTGCGGAAAGAGGACGGCCTTGAGCAGGGTGAGGATTCTGGCCACAGCCCCCGATGCCCGCGCTGCGGGCGAGATTGTGAGAAGGCTGCAGCTGGGCGATTCCGGCCTGACCGGTTTCAGTCAGGCAAAGCTTTAGAATTTCATTTATCGCCCTCTTGAACTTCTCCGGGGGATGATGGCAAATGAGGCCTGGGTTAAAGAGAGCGGTGTGCCGTCATCTCTGCTCGTCACCCTGCCCTCAACGAAGGCCACCCTTCTTCCCTTCTTAACCACCTTCGCCTGGGCGGAGATGCAGCCTTTTTTAATCCCCTGCAGGAAGCTGGTGCTCTCGGATATGGTGGCTATATCCTCCTCCTCTTCCAAGACTGTGAAGAGGGCCAGGGCCATGGCCTCGTCGCATAAGGCAGAGTAAAGGCCTCCCTGTAGCCATCCCACTCCATTCAGCATATCCGGCCGGACGGGCATGAACAGCACTGCCTCTCCCTCTCCATAAGAGCCCAGCTCTATTCCCATCAACCGGAAGAATGGATTGGCATCCCTGCCCAAAGCCTGGATATTTGCTAGATACCTCATCTTCATCGACCATGCAAATCCTGGAAAACTGCACTTAAATAGCTGGTGGAAAGATAAGTTATGGTTTATGACCATTCTCATCGGCTGCAGCGGTTGGTCTTATGAAGATTGGGTGAGAGGGAGAAAAGGGAGGATGACTTCCGCCTGAACCGCTATGACTATCTTTATCCCATCGAGCAGCTCGAATCCTGGATTCCAAGGAGTGAACTACCGCGTCCTGAAGGGCGCGGCTTCCCACGTCATCGCCAAAACTTGCATCACGGATATGTGATGTAGCGGTTTTGGTTCTATGGGCGCTACGGGCTGTTCCATCCCTGTGATTAGTATGTTCCTGGAAGCATTGTAGTCTCGATCACATGAGAATCCGCAATAGGGGCACTCATGTACTCGTACCGACAGATCTTTTTCTGCGATGCTTCCACAAGCAGAACACCTTTGAGTTGTGTTCCTGGGATCTACTTTTATCAACTTCCGACCAGCACTTTGAGCCTTATACGAAAGCATGAATACGAACTTAGACCAGGATGCATCATGGATGCTGCGATGCATACCATTATTATGGCCTTTCTCTTTCAGACCTTTGATATCAAGATCCTCAACACAGATGATATCAAAGTTATTGACATAGGCCCGAGATAGCTTATGCAGGAAATCGTCTCGTTGGCAGTTGATTCTCTTATGCAGCTTCGCGATTTTATACTTGAGGGACTTATAATTATTCGATCCCCTCACCGCTCTGGCTAGCCTTCGTTGCAGTCTTGCCAGTTTATCAGCAGATTGCTTGGCACATCTTGGATTCTCTATCTCATTGCCAACAGAGTCAACCACGAAGGAAGTCAAACCGACATCCAGACCTACTGCTTCCTCGGTTTCTGATAACGGCTGTGGTTCCTGATTAGCCTGGACTATGGCGAACCATCTCTCGCCTTCTCTCTTGACTATGACTGCTTTGATGCAACCTTCGATCTTTCGATAGATCTTGATCCGCATGTCCCCGATCTTGGATAGATGCAGTACGCCATGATCTTGATCGATTTTGAAGCCTGATTGGTTGTAATTTAGGGTATTATACCAACCATATCCCTTGAATCTGATATGACCAATCTTCCGACTGTTCTTCTTGGATGCTGCTAGTCCCTTGATGTTAGACCAAAGAGTGTAATTCACCATCTGGAGGACTTTGGAATAGACCCGATTCAGTTTCGGATTCTCAAGCTTCAGAGATGGGATCTTGTTCTGAGTATCATAGGTCTTGAGCTTGATGCCTTTCTCTTTAGCATCATTCAGGTCTTGGAGAATCCGGTTATATAGCCATCTACAAGCATCCAAATTCTCAGCTAACTTCCATTGAGTGATCTTGTTCGGGAAGATGGGATATTTGTAGCTGATAATCATACAAATACAGATATGCTTAGGGCTTGACGCTAAATAATATATTCAATTTCTCGCTATTTTGATGTAGTTAGACGTGGTTCTATTGAATAGTTCCACATGGGATATAATTCATGTACACTAATTTTCAATCGCGCCATATCCTCGT
>Ga0209718_1000378_pt1 | contig 61771 bp, 56 predicted proteins | sample AD_JPNAS1_MetaG_FD_184420 | JGI IMG/M metagenome (GOLD analysis project Ga0209718, IMG submission 184420) | Active sludge microbial communities of municipal wastewater-treating anaerobic digesters from Japan - AD_JPNAS1_MetaG (SPAdes) (version 2) | ecosystem: Engineered > Bioreactor > Anaerobic...
GAGGCAAAAAAGCTTTAAAATCAATCGAAATTTCTCGTCTGAAATCCTGCCTCTAAAAAAATACTTGTTACTCATTGGTCTTCAATTAATTATGCAAAGATAATCTTTACTTAACTAATCTTGAACCTTATTTTAAAATCAATTAATTATGAAAAAAACAACTACTTTAAGCAAAATTTGTGCACTTCTTGTTGTGCTACTTACTTGCGGAGCAATGACCGCGCAAATAACCAACTACGGCATAAAGATAGCAGGCACAGAGCTTACCTCTGCCAATGCTGGGGCAATAAACAACACTAACTTCCCAAAGCTTGGACTTGCCGAAGGGGGTTCTATAACCTACGACCATAGTGAAAAAACCTTTACATTAACCGGCGTAACTGCTAATGTAAATTCCGTAAGATTTATGCGGATTTCAGATTCTGCCGAAAAAGCTGACTATACCATCAATCTTGTAGGTACTAATGCTATAACCAATAATGGAGGTGGTGCCACTATTGCAACATATCGCAATCTTATTGTTGAAGGCAGCGGTTCGCTAAAAGTTACATCAGACGATTGTGGAATTTTGATTTATAATGATACCCTTACCATAAAAAACACCACAATAGAAGCCATTGGCAGATGGGGCATTACAGCGAATGGTGGTTCAAGTAACGAACACTTAATTATAGAAAAGGCGAATGTAACAGCCACCGGTGCAGAAGGCAGTATATGTGATTTTCAGAGTATTACACTTACCGATTGTGAAATTATTCAGCCCGAAGGTGCAATCAATAACGGGCACGCTGTAATGTTAAGTGGCTCGGTAGTTAAAACAGAGGTAAAAATTAAAGCTGATAATATTATTATACACTACGATGGCGATAATGATCAAGGTATAGGAGCAAATGGTTCTGCCGCAACCTTTACTGTAGCAATACGACTAACCAACGATGAATTAGAGAGCTACTACAATAGTCATAAAATCACCCAAGTACGCTATTATATATATGGAACAGAAGCAACAAGTACCACCATTAAAATTTATGGAGATGGAACAGCAATTGCCCCCGGTGAGTTATTGGTAGATGAGCTTACTTCACCTCCGCAAGAAGGCTGGAATACTCATACTCTTTCCACTCCTTTGTTAATAACCTCCGGCGACTATTGGGTGGGCTATGAAGTGGTAACCACAGGCGGTTATCCTGCCGGAGTGGATGCCGGTCCCGCTATTGCAGGCAAAGGCGATTGGATTTATTTAGAAGGAGATTGGGGAGAAATATCTAATTACGGTTTAAACTATAATTGGAATATTCGCGCGATATTAACACCTGTTCCGGTAAATTACGGCATAGAGATAGCAGGCACAGAGTTGACCAGTGACAATGCGGGAGCTATAAACAACACTAACTTCCCAAATCTTGGACTTGAAGAAGGGGGTACTATTACCTACGACCATAGTGAAAAAACCTTTACATTAACCGGCGTAACTGCTAATGTAAATTCCGCAAGATTTATGCAGATTTCAGATTCTGCCGAAGAAGCTGACTATACCATCAATTTGGTAGGCAATAATGATATAACTAGCAATTTTACCTCTATTGCTTTATATCGCAATCTTATTGTCACAGGTAGCGGTTCGCTAAAAGTTACATCATCCGGCAATTGTGGATTTTATGTTGAGGAAAGTACCCTTACCATTAGAAAAACCACAGTAGAAGCTAAAGGTAATTGGGGGATTGCAGGGAATGATGGTTCAAGTAACGAACACTTAATTATAGAAAAGGCGAATGTAACAGCCACCGGTGCAGAAGGCAGTATATGTGATTTTCAGAGCATTACACTTACCAATTGCGAAATTATTCAGCCTGAAGGTGCAATCAACGACGGAAACTCTATAGTGTTAGGCGGTTCTGTGGTTACTTCAGAAGTGAAGATTTCTCCAACCACCGGTCTTTCTACTCTTGCTGCCGAAGGTATTTATGTTTGGGGCGAAAGAGGAGAAATTTCGATAGAAATCCCCGGTAGTGCTTCGAAGCGCACCGCACACATATATAATGTGTCGGGAATGTTGGTACGCACACTTCCACTTCAAGGGACTAAGGAATATGTTACCGTTCCCGCAGGAATTTATATTGTCCGCATCGGTACTGCCATCGAAAAGGTTGTGGTGCGGTAAAAAGTTTTTGTGAGATTAATTTTTCAGGAGTTGTCTTGTTTTGAGACAACTCCTTTTTTTTACCGGTAATCTTTTGTTATACCGACGTTTCTTTAAAAATTTCGCTTACCGAAGGATGCGGAAAAATTATTTTTTGAAACTGTTGAACGGACATTCGCGACTGTATAGCCATAGCCGCTACTGAAATAATTTCTGAGGCGGGATTTCCTATCAATTGTGCGCCTGCCAAAACTCCTTTTTCATCGGCAATTAATTTGCACAAACCGTCAAAACCTTCATTTTCAGCCACAAATCGACCTGAATAGGTCATTGGCTTTTTATAAACCGTACAAATTCGTCCTTCATTTATGAAATCAGCCTCCGTTTTACCTACCGAAGCCACTTCGGGGTCGGTGTAAACAACCGAAGGAATAGCAGAATAGTCCATCTCGTCAGGAATGCCGAACATTGCATTTACGGCAACTTCAGCTTCACGGATAGCCGTATGCGCCAACAAAGACACGCCCGTAATGTCGCCTGCGGCATAAATAGTTTTGACGGAAGTCTGCATTTGTGCGTTCAACTTGAGTTTTTTATCCAAAAATTCCAAACCCAACTGCTGCGCTATTTCAAAGTTAGGTTTTCGCCCGACACAAACTAAAATTTGTTCGGCATCGACTGAATTTTGTCCGTTTTCATCACTAAAAATAACTGTTTTACCTGCTATTTCCGTAACTTTCGCTCCCAAATGGAAACGAACGCCTTTTTTGGCATATTCCGCACGCAACATAGCGGCAATTTCACTATCAAACCCGGGCAAAATTTCCGATGCCATTTCCACCACGCACACATCAACACCAAAAGCAGAAAATAATGCAGCGAACTCCATACCAATAACACCACCACCGATAAGTACAACACTTATAGGAAGCGTTTTTGTTTCCAATGCTTCACGGCTCGTCCATACCATATCGGGCGACAATCCTTTAATAGGCGGCAACACGGTAGAAGAACCCGTGCAAAGCAATAAATGTTCGGCGGAAAAAACAGACTCGCCGCAACGCACAACAATTGTATCACCGTTCATTTCGGGCGTTGCTTCGCCTTCCACAACCGTTATTTGGTTTTCTCTCATTTTTGCACGAATTCCTGCCGAAAGTTTTCGTACCACTTTGTTTTTTCGTGCCACTACTTTTTCATAATTAAACGTTACATTGTCCGATAAAACGGCATATTTTTTGCCATTTAAAGAGTTTTGATACACTTTGGAACTATAGAGTAACGTTTTGGTAGGAATACAACCTTCATTGAGGCAAACTCCGCCAAGATGCGAATTTTCAAATAAAATTACATTTTTGCGCATTTTTGCGGCTTTTTCGGCTGCCGTATATCCCGCAGGACCGCCACCGATTATCGCTAAATCGAATGTCATGATGAAAAAATTACGTTTATAAAAATACGAAAGTACAAAATTAGGGATTTTAATCGATTCGGACAAAAAAGCCACAGAGAAAACTATTCACAATTAAATTTATACGTAACTGTTTGAAAATAAACTAAATAAATCAAAATTAGTACAAAACATAAAATAAAAGGAGTTATTTGTGAACAAAAGAGACAAAGTCCATTTTTTTTTATAATTTTGCAAATTAATCGTCAGGCGTGTAATATGAAGAACCAAATTGAACATATCGGCACAATACAAAAAATTGCCGGCGATACTGCCTATGTGCTGGTTGAACAAAGTAGTGCCTGTTCGGCTTGCCATGCCAAAGCCTCCTGCACAGCCTCCGATTCGGTTGAAAAAATCATAGAGACGCAAATTGTCGGCGATGAAAAATTTCACGAAGGCGAATATGTAAAAGTAATTGGCGAACGCAAATTGGGATTGCTGGCGGTACTTTTAGCATTCGTTTTCCCATTTTCTTTAATTATAGTAGTATTATTGACACTAAACGCCGTTGGTCTTCCCGAAAATTGGTCGGGAACATTGGCTTTGGCTTCGTTGGTGCCCTATTATTTGATTTTAGCACTTTTTAAAAAAAAGCTTAAACGCCAATTTCAATTTTATGTGCAAAAAATAGAGAACTAAAATTTTATAAAATAAAAAACATGAATATCATTGTACTTTCCCTCATTGTATTGGGAGTTTTGGGTTGTTTAGCATCTGTCGTGTTGTTTTTGGTTGCACGCAAATTTAATGTGGAAGAAGACCCGCGCATCGACTTGGTGGAAGAAGCTCTTCCGAGTGCAAACTGTGGCGGTTGCGGATTTGCCGGTTGTCGCAATTTTGCAGAAGCGTGCGTAAATGCTGATTCGTTGGACAATTTGAATTGCCCTGTTGGAGGAACATCTACCATGACTAAAGTGGGCGAAATACTTGGTTTGACAGCTAATGCAACAGACCCGATGGTGGCGGTAGTACGTTGCAACGGTTCGCACAAAAACTGTCAGCGCACCAACACCTACGACGGTGCAAAAAGTTGTGCCATCGCCAACAGCCTTTATATCGGCGAAACTGATTGTTCGTTTGGTTGTCTCGGTTTTGGCGATTGTGTAACTGCCTGCCTATTTGATGCCATACACATAAATCCGGAAACAGGTTTGCCCGAAGTGGACGAAGACAAATGCACAGCTTGCGGCACTTGCGTCAAAGCTTGTCCGAAAGGAATCATTGAATTACGAAAAAAAGGACCAAAAAACAGACGCATCTTCGTAAGTTGCATGAATAAAGATAAAGACGGCATTGCTCGCAAAGCCTGTTCAGTAGCCTGCATCGGTTGTGGCAAATGCGTTAAAGAATGTCAGTTCGATGCCATTACCATTGAAAATAATTTGGCTTACATCGACTTTACAAAATGCCGTTTATGCCGCAAATGTGTAGATGTTTGCCCCACTGGCTCAATACACGAGTTGAATTTCCCGCCACGGAAAAAACAAGAAGCTGTACCCGAAACGGAAGAAATAAAAACCATAAAGATTGAAGATTTATCCGAAAGTAACGATTAAACGAATCTGAAAAGATATGAAAACATTTAAAATTGGCGGTGTCCACCCACAGGAAAACAAACTTTCCGCCGGAAGTAAAATTCAAAAAGTCGCATTACCGACACAAGCAATTATTCCGCTCGACCAACATTTAGGAGCCCCTGCAACGCCCATTGTAACAGTCGGCGATACGGTAAAAGTCGGGCAATTGATAGCAACCGCAACCGGATTTATATCGGCAAACATACATGCTTCCGTATCCGGCAAAGTAACAAAAATTGATACCTTTGTGGACGCATGGGGCAAACGCAGTCCGGCAATTACCATTGACGTGGAAGGCGATGAATGGGCTGATGACATTATCACTTCGAAAGAAATTAATCGCATCTGCAAACTGTCGAAAGAAGAAATTATCACAAAAATAAAAAAGGCAGGTATTGTGGGTTTGGGAGGTGCTTGTTTCCCCACACACATAAAGCTGACACCGCCTCCCGGGAAAACAGCTGAAGTACTGATAATAAACGCCGTAGAATGTGAACCCTATCTTACTTGCGACCATCAGCTAATGATGGAACACGGCGAAGAAATTTTCATCGGCATTTCCATTTTGATGAAAGCCTTGGGCGTACAAAAAACCATCGTCGGCATCGAAAATAATAAAAAAGACGCTATTGATTATTTTCAAAAATTGGCTAATCGCCATTTCGGTATCGAAGTTGTATCCTTAAAAACATGTTACCCGCAAGGTGGCGAAAAACAATTAATAGATGCTTTGATAGGTCGACAAGTGCCTAGCGGCGCACTTCCGATAGAGGTAGGTGCTGTAGTACAAAACGTAGCCACTACCTTTGCTGTTTACGAAGCAATACAAAAAAACAAACCGCTCATTGAACGCGTAATGACGGTAACGGGCAAAAATGTCAAAAATCCGGGCAATTTTGCCATACGTTTCGGAACACCGCTGACAGCAGTCGTAGAAATGGCAGGCGGCATTCCCGAAAATACAGGAAAAATTATCGGTGGCGGTCCCATGATGGGACGTGCTCACATGACTATAGACGTACCGGCATCGAAACGCACTTCGGGATTGCTGTTTATGACCAAAGAAGAGTCCGTGCGCAAAGAACCGCAAAATTGTATCCGTTGTGCCAAATGTATTTCGGCTTGTCCTATGAGTTTAGAACCTTATTTATTGATGAGCTTGTCGGAACGCGGCATGTACGAAGAATTAGAGAAAAACGGCATTATGGACTGCATCGAATGCGGTTGCTGTCTCTTCTCGTGCCCCAGCTATCGCCCGCTATTAGACTATGTGCGCCAAGGAAAAGCCACCGTCGGCAATATCATTCGTGCACGCAATGCGAAAAAGTGATTTTTAAAAACGTAATTAACAACAAAGAAAATAAATAATTATGAAACCATTAATTGTTTCACCGGCTCCACACGTACACAACAGCGACTCTGTGGCAAAAAATATGTACTCCGTACTTTTAGCGTTACTACCGGCTTATGTAACAGCACTTTATTTTTTCGGATTAGGTGCGCTCATTGTCAGCCTTACCGCTATGGTATCGTGCGTCATATTTGAGTACCTCATTCAACGGTTCATTCTCAAAACAAAAACCACTATAAGCGACGGTTCTGCTTTACTAACAGGTTTACTGTTAGCTTTCAACTTGCCATCGAACCTGCCCGTTTGGATGGTTATCGTTGGTGCATTAGTAGCCATAGGTATCGGCAAAATGAGTTTCGGCGGCATTGGTAACAACATTTTCAACCCCGCTTTGGTAGGACGCGTTTTCCTGCTTATCTCTTTTCCGACCCAAATGACCACATGGCCTCGACCGCTCGGCAATTGGGGATTTTCATCGTACATTGACGCCGAAACAGCTGCCACGCCATTGGCAATAATCAAAAGTAAAATTGTCACTCTGCCTTCCGATATTGATTTGCTAATTGGCAACGTGGGTGGCAGTATGGGCGAAATCGGTGCTATTGCCCTTTTGATTGGAGGAATTTTCCTGTTATGTCGCAAAGTCATTACATGGCACATTCCTGTGTCAATGCTTGTTACTGTTGCCATTTTTTCCGGCATTTTGTACTTAGTTGATTCGGCTGCTTATGCCTCGCCACTGACACACTTACTGACAGGCGGATTGTTGTTGGGTGCCTTTTTTATGGCTACCGACTACGTTACTTCGCCCATGTCAAATTGGGGACAAATTATTTACGGCATCGGCATTGGTTTACTGACTATCATCATCCGCGTATGGGGTGCTTATCCCGAAGGCGTATCGTTTGCCATACTGATTATGAACGCCGTAACGCCTTTGCTCAACATTTACATCAAACCCAAACGTTTCGGAGAAAAAGTAAAAAAATGAAATGTCCCATTTTTGAAGAAACAAAGGAAATAAAAAATTATACAAAAATATGAAGAGACTTGAATCGAATTTATTGAACATGGTACTAGTACTGACAATCAGTGCTTTGTTTGCCGCAGGAGCTTTAGCCGGAGTCTACATGCTTACAGAAGAACCCATTCGATTGGCAAAGGAAAATAAAAAGCAAGAGGCTTTGAAAGTGGTACTGCCGGAATTCACTTGCCTTTCCGAACCGGAAATAGTGAATGATCTTGTTGTAGTGAAAGCATATAACAACGATGAATTTGTCGGAGCTGCGGTAGAGTCGTCTGCAGTCGGATTCAGCGGCGAAATTAAATTGATAGTGGGCTTTGATGCTGAAGGCAAAATAGTCAACTACTCTGTATTGGAACAATACGAAACGCCCGGGCTTGGGACAAAAATAGTCGATTGGTTCAAAACCGACAAAAATCGACAAAATATATGCGGACTCAACCCGTCGCAAGTAAATTTCACGGTCGATAAAGATGGTGGCGACATTGATGCTATCACCGCCTCTACCATCAGTTCGCGAGCATTTTTGGCAGCCGTACAGGCAGCCTATCAAGCCTACGCCAACAATCCCGATTACGTTGATTCGTACAGTGGCGCATCGGCACAAGCAGATGTTTTACCCTGCGATACGGATTCGCTCCAAACGACAGTGTTACCCGATTCCATAGACAAAAAATTTTAAACAAATAGATTAAAACAATAACGATTATGAATAATTTGAAGATTTTCCTCAATGGTTTAATAAAAGAGAACCCGACTTTTGTCATGTTGCTGGGAATGTGTCCAACTTTGGGCACTACCACTTCGGCGATTAACGGCATGGGCATGGGACTAGCTACCGCCTTTGTGCTCATTTGTTCAAACGTGGTAATAGCAGCGTTAAAAAACCTTATTCCCGACAAAGTTCATATTCCAGTTTACATTGTGATTATTGCCACTTTTGTAACCATAATACAAATGTGCATAGAAGCCTACATGCCAGCACTGTACGAGAGTTTGGGACTTTTCATTCCGCTGATTGTAGTTAACTGCATTGTGTTAGGTCGTGCCGAAGCTTTCGCCGCAAAAAACAATGTATGGAGTTCATTCTTGGACGGAGCAGGCTCGGGTCTTGGATTTACTTTTGGGCTCACACTACTCGGCTTGGTGCGCGAACTTTTGGGAACGGGCAAAGCGTTCAGTTTGACGCTGTTCCCCGAAAATTACGGCATACTCATTTTTGTACTTGCGCCGGGGGCGTTTTTGGCATTGGGTTATCTCATTGCCATTTTCAACAAATTGAATACGAAACAATAATCTGTAAAATTCAAATATCATGGCATACTTTTTAATTATCATTTCCGCAATTTTGGTGAACAATATTGTGTTCACACAATTTTTAGGAATTTGTCCATTTATCGGCGTTTCCAAAAAAATTGACACGGCAATCGGCATGGGTGCAGCCGTTATCTTTGTGCTTATTCTATCCACTATTGTTACCTATTTAATCAATTTGTTGCTGGTAAAATTCCAACTTGAATTTTTACAAACCATTGTTTTTATTTTGGTCATCGCAGCATTGGTACAAATGGTCGAAATTATTTTGAAAAAAATATCGCCTTCACTCTATCAAGCACTTGGCGTATTTTTGCCGCTCATTACCACCAACTGTTGTATTTTGGGTGTAGCCATTTTGGTAGCACAAGGCAATTACAAAACGTTCGGTGCCGAAGCAGGATTGCTGACCGGTACTATTTTTGCCTTTGCAACAGCTGTGGGTTTTGCATTGGCATTGGTCTTGTTTGCCGGCATACGCGAACAACTGAGTATGGTAAAATTACCGAAAGGAATGGAAGGGTCGCCCATCGCGCTTATTGTAGCAGGTTTGCTGGCAATTGCGTTTATGGGATTTTCGGGAATTGTGTAAAAAAAACAATCGATTTTCGGACAACAGAAATAACGAAAGTAGCCTATTTATTGGCTACTTTTTTGTTTTTAGGAAATAAGAAAGGGATTTGATAACCGAGACCGAATTCAATAAATTCGGCTTTTTGCAAATGAGTTTTTAATGCCACATTAGCCGTCAATCCTTCCCAAACACGCACTTTAAAAGCCAATCGGAAATAGTTCCAACCGTCTTCGTCGTTGATTTTGTAGGTATAGAACATCGGACGTTCGTAGCCATATTTCGGATGCGGATTTGGATTAGCATTGCGTATGCCGTCGTAAAGGTAAAAACCCCAATCCAATTCGGCAGTAACGCGTCCCAAAATAAAATAGTTGGCAATGAAAAAACCGCACCGCCATTTATTTGCCGCATTTTCGTTGGAAATAAAATAGCGTTTATAGTGTGTATGTTGATTGTAAATTTCACTACCGCGTTGACCTTGTTGCACAAAAACGCCGTCATAAAAAAGGTCTAAGCCACCGCCCAAAGCGTAAAAATTGCCAAGACGACCGGCTGTTGCCACATGCAGCGATGCAATGCCGTAACGCTTATTGTCGCGATAGTAGAGTTCGCGCACACCGCCCGATGCCACAATGTCGAGAAACATATCGAACGGCAAATCTTTCGGTTGCACTTTAGCGGGCAACGTATATTTCGATGCTTTCGGCTGAAAACCGAAACCGACTTTACCGTACAAAATATTAAGACCTCCGTTGGGTTGTAAGATACTGCCGTTGCTCATGTGGTTGTAACCAAATTCCAATCCCATCGAAACACCGCTTCCCAACTCAAAACGCATATTAGCACCCGTCGAAAGATAGACATTGGCAATCGAACCGATAGTAGAATTGGCAGTAGCCGAATTGATGCCGTTCAACGTGTCACAATCGTTCCAAGTTTTTGTAAAAAAACTAACGCCCGCACCCACTTTATAATTAAGTTTGAAAACATTGGTACGCACAATCGGCACCAGTACATACGGATAGACGGCAAACGCCTGCCCGAGAATTGACGGGTTCCCCAAATCCAATCCCACAAAACCCGCACCGATAGTAGGCAATCCCCACCGCTGCTCCCAATCGTATTTGTCGCGGGGCAAAAATTCTACCGCTACCTCACCGCCGAAAATCGGTTTTTTTGCTGTCAATTCCAAGTTTTTAGAAATAGGCAAAATGTAACCACTATAAAAATCGGCTGTAATGCGATACGGAAACTCTTTGGCAAAAGCGGAAACCGCAACTGTAACTAACAGAAAAAAGAAGAAAAAACAGCGTTTCATAAACAAAACTTTGCATCGCAAAGATAAGTAAAAATAAGAAATTTGCAATTTTATGCACATTTTCCCTTTTAAAAATTTTTCAATTTTACAAACTTTACATTCATATTGACTGTTTTTCAGCGCTTTAAAAATTTTTATCGAGTTCTTGTTTAATTGATTTTTATTTTATAACTTTGCATTATATTGTATAGCTTGTTGGGAAATGGCAGGCATTATTTTTCTTTAAATACTTTTTAATTTTTATTAATAATCTTAAATTTTTTATTTTATGAAAAAAACAAACATGATTAGCGTATTTCTTGCGCTTGTTTTTTGCGTATTTGGCTTTACAACTGCCAACGCACAACTTCCGGGACCCGGCGTGGACCCGAACTCAGTAATAATGGACCACGGCATTGAAAGCGGTTCAATAACCGGCTGGAGAGCAACAAGTGTCGATCGCGGACAATCGCAATCTGTTACAGTAGCCGATGCTCAATTAGGCGACCCCATAAAATTTGGACGTTACGCCTTAAAGCTGACAGTGGACTACACCACCGCTCAGCCCGACCAAACCATCACCTCCGGTTTTATAACACAAAACAACCAGATTGCTGGCAACTCAAGTTCGTCTTCGGGTACACGGCGCATCGGTTTCTGGTGCTATGTTTGTCCCGACCAACCCGGCATACAAGGTGCGTGGTTCCGTTGTAGCACCCGCCCAATAGGTGCTTCTTCGGGTATTAACCAAATCGATATGGTACCAAGCAGCATCAACTGGACCGGTTGGAAATATGTTTATGTAGATGTACCCGCCAATCACGAATTTCACCCGAGCAACGGTATCCGCATTATGGTGCTAAAAGGCTATACCAACTACTTCATGAAGGGTTACCTTATTGCCGATAACATTCGTACTTACAGCCCCACCTATCCGGAAGATGTAACTAAACCCACTATCAATACTTTTACAGCCAACGGGCAAGCGGTAACAGGTGAATTTGACACCCGTTCATTCACTTTCGAAGCCACTTTCGAAGATGGCGGTTCTGTGATTAGCGGAATGAACTACACAAAAACCAAAATTTCTATCGACGGCACCGATTACAAATTGGGCGACACCGGATTTGCAATAGACTCTGTTAATAACAGAGTAACGCTTTCCGGGCTCAACCTATCGAATGACACACATACTGCAACTGTCTATGTAGAAGATAGATTTGGTCACTTCAATACCAAAAGCGGCACGTTCACCGTCAATGCAACAGGAGGCTCCACCACTTTTTCAGTTGAACCGGATGCCAAAGCCAAAATTGGCAGACCTTTCCAATTAAAGATAAACACCAGTGATGCCACAGATGTAAAAAAATTGGAAATCGTTATGAACATTAACTCGTTCGGCAGCGTGGCAGCAACAGGCGGTATTGCTTTTGCTCCATCGGCTCAAAGCGGTAGCTCTTACAGTTACGATGCTTATACCGGCAACCTGACCATAACCATAAATAACGACCCGGCAAGTGCTACATTCAACACATTGGCAACCGTTACTATAAACGTTAGTAAATACATTAGTGCTTCAGATGCACTGACCTGCACACCGGTATCATCTAAAGCCACTTTTGCCAATGATGAAACTTCACTCTTTACATTATTTACACAATTCAGTCGCCCGATAGAAGATTCCTACAAATTCACTGTATTAAAACGTATAGTAGGAGCCGGTGGCGAAGTGCAAACACTTGACCTTACAAACAACGTGCTACCCAACGCAAACGTTATTGTGGTAACCGAAAGTTTTGGAGCCGTAGAAACCGTGAATTCAGGTGCCGAAGGTATTGCTAAAAACATGACATTTACTTCAGCGGAACGCACTGTACGCATATTTGTGGAAAAGAACGGAGACTATTCATACATGGAAACGGTACGTACGCTGGCACCCAAACTTACTGCTGCTCCCACCTACATACGTTCCGGCGTTACGGCTAATCCGAACACTTCAAAAACAATTACTTGGATGGCAAATCCCGTTGCTTCGAATGACGCCGCTATTCTTAAATTGGCTAAAAAAGCCGACGGCGAAGCTGCGTTTAGAGAACACACAGGAACTACTCGTATTGCCGAATACAATGCTGTATCGGGATTAGGTGTTACTCGTTCGTTCAAAGTAACTGTGAATGGATTGACACCCGGAACCGAATACATTTACAAAGTGGGTGACGGTACAAACTGGTCGGCTACTCGCGAATTTACCACCACTATCAACGATAACAAATTTTCGTTCTGCATTTTCGGCGACGTACAGGGCACCAGCACAGGAGATATGGGACGCTTTGTTAGCGCTGCAAACATAATTGGCGGAATGACTGAAAAACCGGTATTGGGCATACAAGTGGGCGACTTCAATGATAGCGACGACCGCTTCGATTTGATGTCACTTAACGGATATCTCGTAAATACCTGCGTTCCTTTCTCCAATATCAACTGGGCAGCAGGCTACGGTAACCACGAATACATGGGCAATCCCGATGCCGATAATGTTAAGTTCTGGAACGGGCATCCATCACCTGAACCTTCAACCAAATACAATGCAGTAGCTGTTGGAACAGGTTCGTACTATGTGGAAATAGGTAACTTACTGTTTATCAATCTTGACTGGGAACATCACGCTGTCGGTGGTAACGGCTTTGGTACCGTAATGCAAGAACAAGCCAAATATTTGGCGGAAATTCTTAAAAACAGCACCAAAACATGGAAAATAGTAAACATGCACTACCCCATCTATCCTGATGAATTTACTTCAGGTGCAAAAAATGTCTATCCTCCTGTTTTTGACCAATACGGTGTGCAGATGTTCCTATGTGGTCACGGACATACTTACCAGCGCGTACAAGTGAAAAACGGTGCCTATTTGGTTCCTGCCGACAACCGCCGTACATTTACTCCGGTAATAGGTGGAACAATCTATATGCAAGCCGGTGATATGAAAACTTCAAATGCACAAGGTCGTTGGTTCCATTGCGAAGTGGAAGGAAAGAAAATGACCGTAAACATTTACGATTACAACAATAACCGTATGAACGATGAAAGTTTTGTTCTCTATGCAAGTGAAATGGGACAAAGCACGGTTAATTTTGGTGTAGAAAGCGGTCAAGGCACTCTAAAAGCCACTGTTGACGGAAGTGAAATTGCAACAGGTAGCACCGTTAGCCAAACAAAACAGGTTACCTTTACCGCTACACCGACCGGTGGTCAAGTGGTGAAAAACTGGAGAGTAAACGGTAAATTGATAGAGCAAGGTAACGTGCTGAAGCTCTATCCCGACGGAGATTTGACCGTAAATGTGATATTTGATTCGCCTACGGCTACACAAAACGTATTTGCACCCAATTTGAATGTCTATCCGAATCCTTTCAAGGAAACTTTCTATGTAGATGGTGCCGAAAGCGGCATTTTGAAAGTAATAGATATTACGGGAGCTACTGTTTACAGCCAAAAAGTTAATGGAACAACAACGTCCATCAACCTGAATGGCTTGAGTGCCGGAGCTTACTTCCTGCGCCTTGAAAGCAACGGCGAAGCAAAAGTTGTAAAACTAATGAAACACTAAACCGGTGTTTTGCTCAAATAAAAATGGGGAAGTCCAATTGGATTTCCCCGTTTTTTGTTGTACAAATTGAAAATACTTCTGGAATATGAGGAGAATTTTAAACCCTGTTTCTACGCCGACGCACCAAAAAATAAATGCCGCCAAAAGTTGCCAAAAGCAACAGCGGAACTAAAACATTGAACACTTGCCAATAAGTGCGGTAAGAAGTGGTTACGGCTTGATTGATAAGTCGCAACTTAATAGTGCGATTGCGTAACTCCAACCAATTTTCATCGTCAGTAAGATAGAGCAGCGAATTAACAATAAAATTCCGATTACCGAACATCTGTTTTGTAACACGGTCGAAGCCTAACGGAACAATACCCACAGAAGAACCTTTGTATTCAACATCGTTTCGTATCACATCGCCATCAGCCACTACTATCATACGCGTAGGCACGCTAATATCCTTTTTTGGAGCAGCATTGGTAATTTCGGGCGGCGTTATACGGTTGGTAAAAACAGATGGAAACGTTCCTTTCATCGCCACAGCTACAGGCTGATATTTTGTGTTAAAATAAGTCTGGGGGTCAATTTCGGGCATTGCCGCCATCTTTATTTCAGTCGGAGCGCGCGAAATACGAGTTGCATTGGAAGTTATTAGTAATACGTCCTTTTCTACATCGTTAGAATTATTGGTAAACTCCAGAACAGAAGCAAAATTTGCCTTTACCTGCATACTGTTTTTGGTAATGGGATGGTAAGGCGATGTTATCAACAACGGTGCATAAAACCAAGGCAACGCTTCAAATTGAGCGGGCTGCCCTGCGGGCGCAACATTCACCGGCATATAAGCGCACTGCATATCTTCCAATACCGACGGCAATATGCGCACACCGTAACGAAAAAGCATATCCTGCAAATTCACATCAAGTGGCAAAACGGGCGAAATGCCACTTTTCGATAATGTTTTTTCCGAAAATTCAATGCCGTCAATTAGCCACATCACACGACCGCCATTCATAAAATATTGGTCGATAATATATTTGTCGGTTTCCGAAAATTTATCTTTAGGTTGCGCCACCACAATAGCTTTATATTCATCCAGCACAGCCGCATCGTAACCGATAACGCCTCTGTCCACCTGAAAATAGCGACTCAATGCCGATTCTGCGTCATAAACATATTGCTCGTCCAACTCGCCGTGTCCTTCGATGAAAGCAATTTTATCGACCGTTTTTTTAGACAAAGCACGAATGGCATCGGTCAACCGAAATTCCATATCTTCGATAGAATGTGCTATTAGTTGCGCTGTAGAAGCCTGCGAATTGTTTTCGAACAACGGAATAAGCAACGAATCACCGTGCATCACCACATGCGCCCAAGGGAACACCACCGATTGCGAAATTTTGCCGTTTTTTTCTTTACGCGCCACACTCAACCCCCGCATACCCTGCCGCTCCAACGCCAAGTAATTTTTCACACGTTCTTCATCGGAATTGGCAACAGACGGATTAACAAACTCTAATTGTATTTTTTTTGACGAGTAGCTATTGAACTCTTCCACCATATTTTCCATAGCGTTTTTCAAATGGGCAATATTGGCATCGACAGAACCGCCCAAATAGCATACAATGTTGACCGGCGTATCTATCTGACCTATCAGTTGCTTGGTTTGCTTAGCGATGCTAAAACGTTTTTCCTGTGTTAAATCAATGCGGAACCAAAAAAAACAGGAAAGCACCGCTACTGCCGCTAATGATGCAAAAAACGCACATCTACGCTTGGTTTGTTTCTTCATTGTTGGAAGTTTTTTTTAGTTCGGGATAGCTGATACGACTATGGTAAATATTTTTCAGTTTTGCTTTGAAAACTCCTTTTACCGTTTCTATGTTTTTGAAAGTTATCGGCGCATTTTTGAACGAACCTTCGGCTATTTGAGCGTCAATAATAGAATCAACCAAATTATCTATTTCTTCTTCGGTGTGCTCTTTTAAACTCCGCGACGATGCTTCCACAGCATCTGCCATCATCAAAATAGCAGTTTCCTTTGTATTGGGCAACGGACCCGGATAGGTAAACTTCGCTTCGTTAATAGGCTGGTTAGGAAATTGATTTTTGTACGAATTGTAGAAATAAGAAGCTTTTCTCTTCCCATGGTGCGTTTTGATAAAATCGATAATTTGGCGAGGCAAACCGTGTTTTTCAGCCAACCGCACACCTTCGGCAACATGATTTATTACTACTTCGGCAGCTTTTTCAAACGGTAAATTCATCAACGGATTATAATTCACTTGATTTTCGACAAACAAAATAGGATTGGTCAATTTACCAATATCGTGATAGAGCGCACCCGTACGCACCAACAATGTGTTGGCATTGATTTTTTTGGCAGCCTCTGTTGCCAAATTCGACACTTGAAGCGAATGTTGGAAAGTGCCCGGAGCTTTTTCTGAAAATTCCGTCATTAATTTGCTATTGATATTGGAAAGTTCTATCAGCGTAACATCCGACAAAAAATCGAACGTCTTTTCAATTATATAGATAAAACCGTAAGCAAACAACAGCAACAGTCCATTTACCCCGAATGAAGCAAAATTCCACCAATCAATATTTTCCAACGTACCGCTTTTCATCAGCATCAGTGCCAAATAGGTAAACGAATAGGTAAGAAAAATCCAAAAAGCCGTCTGTATCAGTTGCGAACGTTGTTCCATGTTTTTCAGCGTAGAAACCGCCACCATACCGACAATAATTTGTATGAGCACAAATTGATACGGATTAGGCATAACGAACGATGACAACAATACCGTCGTAATATGCTCGAACAGAGCTGTCCGTGAATCGAAAAACACGCGCACCATAATGGGCAGCAGAGCAAACGGCAAAATATACGGACTCAACGAAGTGTGACGCATTGCCAAAGAAGCCATTGCCACCATTGCCACTAAAATCGCTAAGAAAAAGAGAAGACTTCTTGTTGAATAAAAAAACTTTGGACGAAACAAATAAAGGTAAAGCAAAAACAGACCCACAATAATAACAATAATCAATAGTTCGCCCACCACCATCAGATAAGTTTTTTGTTTCGATAAATGTTGTTGTTGCTCGGTGATGATTTTCAGCGAATTGATAATTTTATAATCGTTTTCGGTTACTATTTCACCACGGTCAATAATGCGTTCACCCGCTTGTACCAAACCGTAAGTACGCGACACAGTGCTTAACAATTCTTCTTTGACCTGTTCCGATTTTTTTTCGTCATAAATCAAGTTTTCAACAATGTAACGGTTCATGTTGAACGTGCGCAGTGTCTTTGTATCCATATCGGAAACATCTTGAAAAAGATAATCGTACGCTTCTATTGTGGTAAACACATCATCGATAGGACAAACTCCCGCCACAACATTTTTGGTAATTACGGAAATCTCTTTGACTCCAATTTCTTTCAGTTTTTCCAATTGAGTGAAATTGACAACGCCTTTGGCATAAATTTCTTTCAATCGCTTCGCCACAAATGCGTGCAAACGAGCATCCAATTTATTATCTGTTTCTTCGGAAAACTTATCTAGTTGTTCTTTGGCGCAATCGCCATTCAAATTGAAATACGGAACAAATTTGGTCAATAGGCTATCTTCTTCCTTTTTTATCTCTTTATCGGATTTGTATATGGGAAAATCAAACGAAGCCGTCAGCAATTCATATTGCCACGGTCTGCCAACCTCAAATGTATATCCAAAATTTTTGGCGCGAGGCATAAAATAGAAAATGATGCCGAGCGAACAAATTACCGCCACTATTTTTATTGCCAACGTGAACGATTGCTGTGTAAATTTATGTTTCATGCTTTTTTGTATTAACAGTATTAAATGCAAAAATACAGTTTTTTTTTGAATAACCTTAAAAGTTCAGCTTTAAATGGGCAAAAAAATGTATCTTTGCAAGGTATTTAAAAAATTAATTGCGATATGAAAAAAGTTCAAATTTTAGACAAGAAATTTGCGCTCAGCATTCCCGAGAAAAAAATACAAGAAGCAATTAAAACCATTTCGGAACAAATAAATACGGATTTTAAAAACAGAAACCCGCTTTTTGTCAGTATCCTAAACGGCTCTTTTATGTTTGCTTCCGACCTGATTAAGCAAATTACTATTCCCTCGGAAATCACTTTCATTAAAGTGGCTTCTTACACCAACACACAAAGCACAGGCGTGGTAACAGAAATTTTTGGACTTGACCACGATGTGGAAAACCGTCCCGTCATTATAGTAGAAGATATTGTGGATTCGGGATTGACCATGCAGAAAATTATTGAACAACTGCGCTCACATGGTGCAGAAGAACTTTATGTGGCAACATTACTCTTAAAGCCTGATGCACTGCGCTTTAAAGTTCCTTTGGATTATGTTGCTCTGCGTATCCCGAACGAATTCATCGTTGGATACGGATTGGATTACAACGGTTACGGACGTAACTTACGAGACATCTACACCTTGATGCCCGAATAAAAACGACTATCATGCTAAACATCGTTATTTCAGGAGCTCCGGGTGCAGGAAAAGGAACTCAAAGTAAACTTATTGCTAAAAAATACCGGTTGATGCATCTTTCAACAGGCGAAATTTTACGCGAAGAAATTGCTAAAGGCACCGCTGTCGGAAAAACTGCCGATGCGCTCATTTCCAAAGGAAATTTAGTACCCGACGATTTAATTATCGACTTGCTTAATCAAAAGTTTCAGGAACATAAACATTTTTATAAAGGTTTTATTTTTGACGGATTTCCGCGCACCGTGGTACAAGCGATAGCCTTAGATGAATTGCTGATTAACAACGGCACCAAACTGTCGTTGATGCTTGACCTGCGAGTAGAAGAGAAAGAACTCATCGCACGATTATTCAAACGCGGTCAAACATCAGGACGAAATGATGATAATCTTGAAACCATATACAAACGCTTGAAAATTTACCATCAAGTAACTGAACCCATTATCAATTTTTACAAACACACACAACGTTACAATGCCATAAGCAATACCACTAGTATCGAAACGTGTTTTAAACAAATTGAACAAATAATAGATTCAATTAAACCATTCGACTTATGTCAGAATCCAACTTCATTGATCATGTAAAAATTCTCTGTCGCTCAGGACGCGGCGGTGCCGGTTCGGCACACCTTATGCGGGCTAAATATGTCCCTAAAGGTGGTCCCGACGGTGGCGACGGCGGACGTGGCGGACATATTATATTACGTGGCAATAGTAATTATTGGACTTTGATACACTTGAAATACGAACGCCACATTTTTGCCGGAGACGGTGAAGGCGGCAGTAAAAGCCGTAGCACAGGCAAAGACGGTGAAGACAAAATAATTGAGGTGCCATGTGGCACAGTAGCTTACGACGGTACCACAGGCGAATTTTTGTGTGAAATAACCGATGACGGTCAAGAAATACTATTATTGAAAGGTGGACGTGGCGGATTGGGCAATTGGCACTTCAAATCGCCTACACGACAAACACCGCGCTTTGCACAACCCGGCGAACCGGCTCAAGAGCGTAGTATCATTTTGGAACTGAAAATGTTGGCTGATGTCGGATTGGTAGGCTTTCCCAATGCAGGCAAATCCACACTTCTCTCCGTTGTTTCGGCAGCAAAGCCGGAAATAGCCAATTATCCGTTTACAACGTTAGCGCCCAATTTGGGCATTGTTTCATACCGCGAAGGAAAATCATTTTGCATGGCTGATATTCCGGGTATTATTGAAGGTGCATCTGAAGGTAAAGGACTTGGATTAAGGTTTTTACGCCACATCGAACGCAACGCTGTGTTGTTATTTATGGTTCCGGCAGACAGCAAAGATATTAAAAAGGAATACCAAATTCTATTGGACGAACTGGAAAAATACAATCCCGATTTAATTACCAAAAGCCGCATTTTAGCCATTTCGAAGTGCGATATGGCAGACAACGAACTGATGGCGGAAATGAAAAAAGAGTTACCTAAGGACATTACTACTATTTTTATCTCTTCGGTATCCGGATTAGGCATATCGGAACTAAAGGACAAACTTTGGAAAATACTCAACGACCCAAGCAACCAAAATCAATCGATTATTCACAAAAATCTGGAGATAAAAACCCGACAAACCGAAGAGCTATTGGAAGACGAAGAAGAAATGACCGACTACGATACTTTTAACCCCTAAAAATCAGTTAACAATGCAATAAATTCGGCATTTAAAAGTTTATTATTTTAAGGCTATCTACATGACGAAAAAACGCTACATATTCCTTTTGTTAGCCACAGTGTGCTGTTTTGGTTGCTCCACGAAAAAAAACACGTGGGCGACACGCACGTTTCATACCACTACCACTCGCTACAACATTCATTTCAACGCAACTAACAGTTTCAACGAAGGCATACGGAACATGGAAAAGGCACACAAAGACGACTTTTCGCAATTATTGCCGCTTTTCCCTATTAGCGTGCACGAAAACGGACAAGCTATAGCCGCCAACATGGATGTTACCATCGAAAAGTGCCGAAAATCTATCAAACAGCACTCCATAAAAGCCAAGCCGAAAAGAAATCCGAAAAAACTGAAAGACCCCAAATACCAAAACTTTCTGAAACAGGAAGAATTCAATCCCATGATTAAAAAAGCGTGGATATTGCTCGGTCAAGCTGAATTTCACAAAAGCAGTTTCATGGAGTCGGTAAGTACATTCTTCTACATCATTCGCCACTTCTCTACCGAGCCGGAAGTTGTTACCGAAAGCCGAATTTGGATAGCGCGCGGCTATGCCGAAATGGGTTGGCTGTTTGAAGCGGAAGAATCTTTGGAAAAAATCAACGAAAACGATGTAACACAAAGACTTACACCACTTTTTGCTGCAACAAAAGCCGATTTACTACTCAAGAGAAATCGAGGTAAAGAAGCAATTCCGTTTTTGGAAGTGGCAGCCGACAAAGAAAAAAACAAATATCAACGTATGCGCTTCAATTACGTTTTGGGGCAATTGTATTTGTTGGAAAACTCACCGCAAAAAGCACTCGAACGCTTCAATTTGGTAGTAAAATCAAATCCTGCATACCTATTTAAGTTCAACGCACAACTCAATGCGCTGCAAATAGAAACCAAACATCCCGATAAAGCCATAAAGGAACTGAGCAAAATGGCAAAAAACGATAATAATGCCGATTATTTAGACCAAATCTATCTTGCCATAGCCAACATTTACATCAAAAATGGCGACGAAAAGAAAGCTATAGAAAACTACAAACTTTCCATAGAAAAAAGCACCCGAAACGGCGTAGAGAAAGCATTGACACTTACTACGCTCGGCGATTTGTACTACAAAAACAAAGAATACGTTGAGGCGCATCCCTGCTTTGAGGAAGCCGCACAATTGATGAAAACCGACAATAGCGACTATCCGCGTGTCTCTAAACTTGCCGAAGTATTGGGCGAAATTGCCACCAATTACACACAAGTACAATTGCAAGACAGTTTACAAAATCTCGCCAAACTATCGGAAAAGGAACAACGCGAAGTAATTGATAAAATTATAAAACAAATTATCAAAGAGGAAGAAGAAGCCAAAGCAAAAGCAGCGGAAGATGCCATACAAGCACAAGGCGACCTTGGGTTCAACAGATTTGGCAACAACTCAATGGCTAACGACCTAATCGGAGCAGGCTCAACCGAATGGTACTTCTACAATCCGCAACTTATGAACAAAGGGCGTGCAGAATTTCAACGCCGCTGGGGACGCCGCAAATTGGAAGACAACTGGCGGAGAATGAACAAATCGGCACAAATATTGACAAATGAAGAGACAGCTGCCGACACCGAGCAACTGCCCGATTCCATAAAACAACTTAAAAAAGACAGTTTGCCGGAAGACAACAAAAATCCTGAATTTTACTTGGCACAAATTCCAAAAACCGAAGCGCAATTCCAAAAATCGAACGAACTGATTGCCGATGGACTTTTTGCTTTGGGCGAAATTTACAAAAACAAATTAGAAGACTTTGATTCTGCCATTGAAATGTTCCTTACTTTCCAACGGCGCTTCCCGAAAGACGAACGTAAAGTTGACAGTTACTATAATCTCTACCAAATTTATCAGAAAAAAGAACAATCACAAGAGGCAGATGCTGCACGTAACGTCATAGTTAGGGATTTTCCGGAAAGCAAGTATGCCATCATACTTTCGCAACCCGACTATTTGGAGCGAATGGAAAAAATGTACAAAATACAAGACGATTTGTACAAAGCTACCTATACTGCCTACACCAACAACAATTTTCAGGAAGTGTTCAAAAACTATCGCTACATATCGGAAGAATATCCGCTGTCGCCATTGCTGCCTAAATTTACGTTTCTCAACGCTTTGAGCATAGGGAAAACAGAGCCTGCAGACACATTTTTCAATGCGCTTACCGAATTGATTAAAAAATTCCCTAACAGCGACGTAACTCCTATGTCGAAAGATATTTTGGCACTAATGAGCCAAGGCGAAGAAGCACAACAAGGCGGCACACACGGTTCGCTGATGGAACGCCGCGAAGAAAATCTTGCAGCAATCGAAAAGGAAGAAACCGGAAAAACACAAGAACTTACTCCCGAAAAAAACACTCCGTTTACATTAATTCTTGTACAAAACACAGCCGACAAAAAAACAACTAATAAACTGCTGTTTGACTTAGCAGCGTTCAATTTTTCTAAGTTTCTTATTAAAGACTTCGATTTGGCAGTACGAAAAATTGACGGGAAAGAGTGTTTGGTGATATCGAATTTTGAAAACTACGAAGAAGTGTTGTGGTATGAAAAATTGTTGATGGAAGAACCGTCTCTAACAGAAAGAATAGCTGAAGCAAACTGCCGGCATATGCGTATTTCTGCGGAAAATTTATCATTAATCGGCACCTATTTCACTTGGGAACAATACATTGACTTCTTCTCTAAAAATTTCTAACACTATGGCAAAGAAAACAGATTCCATATTGTGGCTGGACGATGAAATAGATTTGTTGCGCCCTTATATCATCTTTTTGGAAGAAAGAGGCTATCAGGTAACTACTGCCACAAACGGACAAGACGCTATTGACCTATGTGAAGCCAACGACTACGACATTGTTTTCCTTGACGAAAATATGCCCGGCTTAAGCGGATTGGAAACTTTGGCGCTGATAAAACAAAAACGCCCCAATCTTGCTGTGGTAATGATTACCAAAAGTGAGGAAGAAAACATTATGGATATGGCTATTGGCAACAAAATTGCCGATTATCTCATCAAACCGGTAAACCCCAACCAAATTTTGATGACGCTAAAAAAGCACATCCACAAAAAAGAAATCATTTCCGAACAGACTACCGTCAATTATCAATCGGAATTTGCCAAAATAGGTGCACAAATAAGCGAATCGCTGACACACGAAGAATGGTCTGATTTATACAGAAAGCTGGTTTATTGGGAATTAACTCTCGATGAAGCGGAAAATCGAATGCAAGACCTGCTGGCGATGCAAAAAACAGAGGCTAACGGTGTTTTCGCCAAATACATAAAAAAGAATTATCCCATTTGGTTCGAAAATCCTGAAATGCGACCTATGATGAGCCCCGATATCTTTAAAAAGAAGATTTTCCCGCTCATCGATAATGATGAAAAAGTCTTTTTTGTGGTCATCGACAATTTTCGTTTAGACCAATGGTGGCTCATCAAAGAGCTTTTGGACGATTACTACACCATAGAAGATGACGAACTTTATTACAGTATTTTGCCAACAGCCACGCAATATGCACGCAACGCCATTTTCTCAGGACTTATGCCGTTGCAAATAGAAGAATTATTTCCCGACCTGTGGATTGGCGAAGAAGATGAGGAAAATAAAAACATCAACGAAGAAGAACTCATACAAACTCAAATAACGCGCTATCGGAAAAAAATCGATTTTTCCTATCACAAAATCAATAACACACAAGCCGGTGAAAAGCTGGTTGAGCAACTCAAACAATTGGAAAACAAACAATTAAACGTTTGTGTACTCAATTTCGTGGATATGTTATCGCATGCGCGAACAGAGTCAAAAATGATACGTGAGTTGGCTAATAGCGAATCAGCCTACCGCTCACTTACAAAATCATGGTTTCGCCACTCGTCGGCTTTCACACTTTTTAAAGAGTTGGCGAAGCGCGATTTTAAAGTGATAATAACCACCGACCACGGCACCATTCAGGTAGATAAAGCGGTGAAAATTATCGGCGACAAAAACACCAATGTCAATTTGCGCTACAAAGTAGGAAAATCGTTAAGCTACAATAAAAAAGAAGTGTTTGAAATTACGCAACCGGACAAATTTGGCTTGCCAAGTCCCAATGTCAGCTCTTCCTATATTTTTGCTTTGGGCAACGATTTCTTTGCCTATCCCAATAACTACAACTACTACGTCAATTACTATAAAAATACGTTTCAGCATGGTGGCATCTCTATGGAAGAGATGTTAATTCCCATCGTTACCATGAATCCTAAAAAAATCGGTTGATGAAACATCAATATAGCATCATATTATTTATGTTGGTCTGCAGCTTATCCCTATTCGGACAAGCAGGAAAAGACACTTACCAATTTCTAAATCTACCCACATCGGCACGCATCGGCGCTTTCGGTGGCTCAAACGTATCATTGCGCGACAGCGACATCAACTTCTCGTTTCAAAATCCGGCACTGTTGACAGCCAAAACGCACAATATGCTCAGTTTGAACTATGCCAACTATATAGCCGGAATAAACTTTGGTTCAGCTATTTACGGACGCAATTTTGGCAAGAACTATATGGCATACGGCATCCATTATATTGACTATGGAAAATTTCTCGAAACAGACCCAACCGACCAAATTTTGGGCGAATTTACGGCTAAAGATTTCGCTATCAATATTATGTACGCACGACAACTGCCCAAAGGATTTACTGTTGGCGCCACCTTGAAACCGATTTATTCCGTTTACGAACGCTACAAAAGTTTTGGCGTAGCATTAGATTTAGGCGCCAACTATACGAATGATAGTATTATGTTTTCTGCGGGCTTAGCCATTCGCAACATTGGATTTCAATTTACAGGATACTATTCCATTGACGGACAGCAACATCGCGAATCGCTACCGTTGGATATTCAACTTGGCATTTCACAAAAACTGTGGCACGCCCCACTCCGCTTTTCTCTGACCATGCACGACCTGCAACGCTGGGATTTGAGCTACCGCAAAGAAGAAGCCGGTCAAGAAGTTGTTTCTACCAACACCAAAGCCGCCGATTTTTTTGATATGCTGTTCCGCCACACTATTTTTACCGTTGAAGTGTTGCCCCACAAAAACTTTTATATCGTAGCGAGCTACAATCACCAAAGACGTATGGATATGAAAGCTCCCGACTTTAGAACAGCCGCCGGATTTTCATTTGGTGCCGGTGTAAAAATATACAAATTTCACATCGGCTTTTCTCTCACGCCCTACCAAGTAGGAAACCTTTCGTACCACTTTACTTTAAGTACAGGCTTATCGGAATTTGGCGTCAAATAAACAAAACACTCATCGAACATGAAAAAAATTGTAGTTGCCATAGACGGCTTTTCCTCGTGCGGAAAAAGCACCATTGCCAAACAGTTGGCAAAAGAATTCGGATATATCTATGTCGATACAGGCGCCATGTACCGAGCCGTTTCGTTGTTTTGTCTTCAAAAAGGATGGCTTACAGCAAGTGGAAAAGTAGATGAAGAAGCCTTAAAACAACAGATTAGCAACATTGATATTGCTTTTAAAACCAATGCTGAAGGTGTACAGGAAACCTACCTTAACGGCAAAAATGTAGAAAAAGAAATTCGCACCCTTGAGGTTGCGAATGGGGCAAGTATAATAAGCACGATTGGTTTTGTTCGCAAAGAATTGGTGCGTCAGCAACAACTGATGGGACAACAAAAAGGCATTGTTATGGACGGGCGCGATATTGGTACGGTAGTTTTTCCTACTGCGGAACTAAAAATCTTTGTTACCGCACAGCCGGCAGTCCGCGCACACCGACGCCACAAAGAATTGGAAGAAAAAGGTATTTCAGAATCTTTTGACGCAGTATTGGCTAACGTAAAAGAACGCGACGAACGCGACCAAACCCGCAAAGAAAGCCCATTGCGACAAGCCTCTGATGCGCTGCTGCTCGACAACTCCAACCTAAACAAAGAACAACAAATGGAAATTGTGCGCCAATGGTTTTTAGAACGGACACAGATTTAATATTTACAAATATTGTATCTTTGTTGCGTAACTTAGATATTGGTGGCAACCATAGGACAACCACTAATCTAACATAAACCAAAAAGGAAAAATACAAAATTGACATCCATAATGACAAAGAAAACATTAAAAGAATATTGTAATGAAATAGATGTTTGGAACGGTTGGTTAAACAGCTACAAACAATATGTTCCTAAATTCATAGAGGAAGCAAAAACAAAAATTTCTTGGCAAGATTGGGACAAAGATGTTTTTTTTGAATTCTTTGAACGCTCAAGTCACCAATGTGTTTCTTCATTACAACAAGGTTATTTTACAAAAAAAGAAAAGGAAAGAATAAAATCTAATTGGAATAAAATTTCCCCGTTACTCAAAATCATTGCGGAGAATCAAGAAACTCCAAAATGGGATGTTTATAATAAGCTTAAAGCAATAATTAGGACATACACATCTCAAGACAGAAGGGCAGCAACTAATCGTCTTGTAGCTTCACTGCAACCTAATCTAATAAGTACAATTGTAAATGAAAGCGACTTGGGCGATTTAATAAACAAAATCAACACTTATACAACTTCAAATATTTCATTGGATGGCGGTTGGTTTATGTGTAGTTACAATATTTGTAAACTTTTTCAGCAAGTATTAGAACCTGATAATAATATGGATATTATTACATATCCGTGGCAATTATTGGAACATTTAAGAGAGATTAATTCAAGTCTAATTGAAAAACAAAAAGGAATGGAAAGCATTATAAAATTGGTTGAAGCTAATAAAAATTTAATCCTTACAGGTGCACCCGGTACAGGTAAAACTTATAAAACAGCAGAAATTGCAGTTGCTTTAATTGACGGCTCAAATAAACTTCCAAGCAGTAGAATTGATTTAATGAAACGTTATAAAGAATTGATAAATGCAAACCAAATTGCATTTACAACGTTTCATCAGTCCTTAGACTACGAAGAATTTGTGGAAGGATTGAAACCTGAAATTGATGGTAATACAAAAGAAATAACATACCAAATCAAGAACGGAATTTTCAAAGCTATTTGCGAAAGAGCAAAGGAAAAAACAAGTATGGATTCTTTAAATGATGCTATTGAAAAACTAAAAGAAGAATGTTCTGAAAATATCATCAAAGTGAAAACTAAAAGTAAAACTGAATTTTCAGTCACTTATAGAGGAGGTAAAACATTTAGAGTGCGTTCTGACAATAGCGAGGCAGAAGAAGGCAGAGACTTTCCGGCAAATATAGATGCTATAAAGAAAATGTATCAAGGTAATGAAGCTGATATTTATAATATAACTTATGTTTGGGGAATTCTGCAACACTTAAAGGAACAATATAATGTTAAAGATTATATTGCAGATAGCACAGATAAAAAATACATTTTAATTATTGACGAAATCAATCGTGGCAACATCTCAAAAATATTTGGCGAACTGATAACGCTTTTAGAAAAAGATAAGCGTATTGGTGAGGAAAATGAAATTACAGTAACGTCGCCATATTCACAAGAAACGTTTGGAGTTCCTTCAAATCTCTTCATAATCGGCACAATGAACACTGCAGACCGAAGTATCGGTCATATCGATTATGCAATTCGCAGACGTTTTGCTTTTTTTTCGCTTAAATCAGACAAAAATGTAATTTCTTCTTATGACAAATATGATAAAGGTGTTAAAGAAAAAGCAGAAAGTCTATTTGATAAAATAAAAGATTTCATTTCAAACAACATTAATCCTGATTTAAACGCAGACGATTTAATGATTGGACACAGTTATTTTCTTTGCAAATCAGCAGATGATTTAAAAATGCGATTAGAATTTGAAATTATTCCTCTAATAGAAGAATACGAAAAAGACGGAATAATTATGCTTGAAAAAAGCGCAATGAAAGAAGAGTTTGAAAAATGGAAAAATCTTTTGTCATAAAAGAACAAGGATTATTTTCTAAACAACAAAAATTAGAAATAAGCCCGCATCTCGATTTGAAAAATAATTTCAAATTAGGCTTAGGTTTTGATAAGTATGGCGATTTATGGTCAAGCTATTACATAGGAATCGATTGGATTAAAGAAAATGAAAGCTACATAGCTGTTGAACCTAAAATTGAAAATTTAGACTATGTAAAAATGTTTGTGCATTGTTTGCATCATTCTGAAATATCTAAATTTATAAAAGATGTCTATCATGTTGATTTTGAAAAACCACAAATTGAAACCCAAAATGCAAATTGGGATTTAACACCATTTTTAGTAGTTCATTTTTTATCACTTGTTGAAACAATTACAAAGCATGGTTTAAAAAGTAATTACATTTTTAGGGAAGAAAATCTAAATAGCAAAATTAAAGGAAAAATTATTTTTTCACAACATCTCAAAAAAAACATTGTATCAAAACGAGAAGACCGTATTTATTGCCATTTTCAAGAATACAGTACAGATTGTCTTGAAAATCGTTTATTGAAAAAAGCATTATTATTTGTTCAAAGCTACACTGCAAAACATTTGGACAAAGAAAAATACAAATTACTCTTTCAAAAGCAAAATCGCCTATTGTCAGCATTTAACAATATTTCGGAAAATATCTCTTATTCAGAAATTAAAAGAATAAAGATAAACGCTTTGTATAAAGAATATGTTGAAGCAATTGACTTAGCAAAACAAATCTTGAAAAGATTTGGCTATTCTTATAAAAACACAGACAAAACAGACGAGAAAAAGCTACCACCATTTTGGATTGATATGAGTAAGTTGTTTGAACTATATGTTTATAGCTTGCTGAAAGATGCCTATGGTTCAAAAATTATTTATCAATTATCGGAAGACGGCAAAAGGCAGACACGTGGACATTACGGAGATATTGACTTTATGAAGTTGGACGACAAAATTTTAATTGACACAAAATACAAAGAGATTTATACTCAAGATGGGAAATACGACATTGATAACATTCGACAGTTAAGTGGTTATGCGAGAGATAGGAAAGTCTTGGAAAAATTAAACATTACAAGCGACAACGAAGTTGTTGACTGTGTAATTATCTATCCCGACAAAGCAGCGAATGACAATTTTAAAAACAGAGAATTAAAAGAAAAAAATATTAAACAGTTTACAAAGTTTTATAAATGTGGTGTTAAGTTACCTTCAAAATGACAAAACCAAAGACATTTTCTGCCTTTATCTGGCGCAAGTTTACTTACCTGTAGACGCAACAAAAAATGTAAAATAGAATAAAATTTTTCACCAAAAGCCCGACAAAATTGTCGGGCTTTTAAATTCTGATGCTGTATAAGCAATATGATATCAAACAATTAATTAATCAACGCCAATCCCTCTCTTGCCGACTTGTCGGTTGGAGATATTATTAAAACAGTGTTAAACAGTATTTTAGCCTCGTTTTTTTTGTTTAAAAAATATTTTGTCCAACCTGACATCAGATTTGAATAGTAGTCAAAAGGATACAGGCTAATCACCAAATCGAAATATTTTTCAGCCAAAACGAATTTTTTTTGATAATAATAGATATTACCGAGCGCGTAATTTATCTTTGAATTCATTGGGTCGATAGCGAGAATTTTTTTGTAGGTGGCTTCAAGTTGGTCTGTTTTTCCAAGTGCATCAAGCGGATTGCAAAGTCCAAGTAACGCCTCAACAGCCTTTGGGCGTAGCTTTACAGCTTGCTGATAGTAATAAATGCTGGCATCAAAATTTTTATTCAAATAGTTGAGCCAGCCTAATCGAAGTGATTTGTGATAATCGAAACCATTTAACCCAACGAGGTCATTGATAGCTCCTTGATAATCGCCGGAAGCTTCTTTGGCATAATTGTTTTCAAAAATTTTGGAAGGACTGACTTGCGCAGAAGCTGACACCCCACACACAACGAGCAACATAACTATTGCTATAGTTTTCTTTAAAGATTCCATTTTATTGTAAGATTAATTAAATGATTATTATACTTATACTTTAATAATTTTGCGTAATAATCTGTGAAAGCCCAACCTTCTTTTTGTGTCCATGAGTAAGTTGTTGAAACTGTTATTTTTTTGAAATAATAAGAGAGGCTTAAATTCGACATAAGCAAAATTGGGTCGTAGGTATCGTACACAATAAATGAGCGTTCTGTTATGTAATTCAGATGGTTACCTACACTTATCATGCCATCTAACCACATATTTTTAAATAATTTACCGCCTAAATTTTGAGAAACAACAGCCTTGTTACCTCTTTTTTTATCGCTGTCAAAAATTATAGCTCCCGAAGTAATTCCGTAAAAATTCAAATTCCCCAATGGATAATAAGTTAGTTGCAACTTAGACTGTAACTGATGAGAAGAAGCAAAATTGGAGTATGCGAAAGAAATTTCAGGTGTTACGTAGATAAATCGTTTGTTGAGAAAAATTAATGCCGATAGTTTGTAATCCATTGATTGAGAAGATTGTCTTGCTCGTTCCCCTCCTTGTTCGGTTTCATTTCCTGAATTTTGAGCAGTAGATTTATAGTTTTTATCAATAGCATAAAAACCGCCGGTAAAACCGAGTGAAAAGTTATATTTTAAATAAAATTCCGTGCCAATATTAAGTTGATGTTGCGACAGTATATCTTTGTGTTGTAAACTATTTTGAGCAAAACGCTCAAACTTTGTGCTGAACAGGTTATAGCCTGCAATAAGTTTTACGCGGTTAGAAAGGTTTAGCCCAAAAATTATCCCGCCCGATATCATATCTTGATACTGATTGATGGTATCGAGATTGGCTATGCCGTTTCGCAATTTTTCATTGTTGTCGCTAAAAGTATATCCTCCTGAAAAGTTGATAAAATCGAGAAACGAAGAAGAAAATCCAATTCTTTCCTGACTGGTTTTTGGAAGTGTTTGTGCGAAAATAGTAGCATTTACATCTTGTCCACTTTGCAAATAAGCAAAATATAAGCTCTCTTTTAAAAACATGTCATCGGGAACATCGTAAAGGGCTTTTTCGTAGTACTTTATGGCTTTTGCATAGTTTTTTAGTTCGTAATATGCTATGGCTTTACGATAATTCAGATACTGAAAACTTATCCCCAATCGTTCAGCTTCTTTTATTGTGGTTTTCAGAGATTTATAATCCAAATTATTATATTGAACAAAAGTAAGGCTGTCGTAATATGCCGTTTGTTGATTTTTATCTAAAGTATCAAATACAAGCGTATTTTTCCCCTTTACCGTCCCAAAAACAGATACCGCTATCAAGCTAAAAACTATTCGATACATAAACTCAAATTCTTCGATTTAATTTCAATTTTAGACTGTGATATGGCTACGGTGTACTCTGTCGGTTGTTCTTTTTTCCAAAAAGATTTGACCTCAACTCGGTTTACAAACTCGGCATTCTCGGGATAATATGGATTGTCCAATCGGTTTAATTTTGATGAAAAATTTACCCGACTGAGTAGAACTATTGGGGCAATAAAATCCTGTAACCATTTGAGAGTCAGTGGCAGCTCTTTTGACAGAGGAATGCTGTCTTTAACCTCAATACTCCGTTCACCTGCAAGCAAAAGTCTGAAGCAACTGCGATAAAACGTGTAAAGTGCAGATTTTTTTCGCCCTTCAAAGTCGGTAAAATAAAACATCGTGCCGTCATTGACAAAGTATGCTGTTGATTTGGATTTTTCGCAGAAAATATAACTTTGGTTGTAGGCATTGGTTGCAACCGTCCATTTTACTTTTTCACCATTAAAGTTGACATTCAGCTCTTTACCGGGCTTAAAGTTGAAAGCGTTATATATCAAATCCAAACAATCCACATTGTAGATAATGGAATTTTCGGTCGGAACATCGCCAATTCGCAAAATCGGTTTATCGTTTGTTTTCTCAAAATAGTAACCGAAGGGATAAGGGTGCGTTTTCGCTCCAATTTCGGGACTTAACTGAATCTGAAAATGTATGTGTGGCTCGGGCGAACGACCTGAATTTCCGCATGAGGCAAGCACTGTTCCTTTAGTCACATAATCTCCGATATTTACTGTAAAACTATCTTGTTTCAGGTGACTAATTTGAGTAAAAAGCCCGTTCAAGTGATTGATAATAATTGTATTACCCCAATTTTTATTTGTGTTTACGTCGTTAATTTCGTTGTCCTTAGTAATATTGCTGATTTGATACACATAGCCATCAGCCGGAGCCAGTACGGGTTTATTGTAACAGTAAAAATCATCTTTTTTTGTTCCGGGTAGCGAGTAGGTTTTTTTATCATTATCGGTTATTACAAAGTCAAGTGCGTTTCCCCATTCGCCTAAATGTGTGATTTCCCCATGATATCCCTGACTTACAGTCCATTCTCCCAAAAACGGAAGTTTCATTTTAAATGGTAAATCGTTTTCAAAACGCTGCAAAAAATTTACTCTTTTATACACCGTCTTTTCCGGATTGTAGTACTGTATCAGCGGAAAAACAAAAAATTTATTAAACGTACGATGGATAAGTACATAAATCAACAAAATAGTCAACACGCTGAATGCCAATGTGTATGACGACAATCCTGACCCTGCAATTATTTTCTCAATACCTGCATACAAAAGAAAAAGCACCGGTGTAAGCCCCGCCACAAGCAGATAACTGTAAATATTTGGGATAATAAAAAAACTTCCCATCGCTATTCCCCAAAAAATAAAGTTGGTCCCGGCAAGATTGGCAGTAAGTTGCTGTAAATCAAAGCCCACAATTTTACTTACTGCAAAAGCACAGAAAAATCCGAGAAAAGCAACAGTCGATTTTATGCGGGAATGTATGAGCAGCGCAACAAAAATTAATATCCCAACTAAAATACTATCAGTAAAAAAAATGGAAGCCAGCGTTTTAAAGTAATAGTAAACGAGTTGCGGAAGCTGAATATTATCCAACGAATGTACCAAACCATACCACGGAACACTCATTTGTTTAGCTAACAAAACGGTAAATCGGTCAAACTGAGTAATCTGTTCGATATTGGCAAAGCTCTTGAATGACAAGTCAATAATAAAACTTGTGATAACAAAAGGCAAAGTCAACACGGGCAGACTTTTCTTTGAAAATACCGTTTCGAGCCAAACCGTTAGCAAAAATGAAAGTACAATACCGAAAATGTAAAAGAGCAAAAACGATGAGTTAAGATAAAACTTAAACATCAGACTCATTCCCATAAAAACGGCATTGAAACCGTAAACACCGGTAGCAATTTTTTCTTTCGAGAACCCAAGTAAATGAGATAGCAAATTGGTGATCATCACAGCTACCAATCCCCCAAACCCTACTCGCACATCTAACATGCTTACAATAAGTATGGTTACCGCAAGCCAAGTTTGCATGGAAAAGAAAATCTGTCCGTAGCTGTTGTAAGTTGCTTTCAGATGCAGATTGGCGACGGATTTAAGGGAGGCTCTGCTTCGCATTTATCGAGGTGATTATATTACAAATTTCTTTAAATGTTCCGGCACAATTTCACAATCCACAATAGTATTTACTGTTTCTTGCTTACGAATTAGGTGTACTTCGCCTTTCGTATCAATCATTACAATGTTGGGTCTCAAAGTGATAAACTGCATCCACTGGGTCATATTGTATGCTCCAACTTCGTGAACAACAATACGGTCACCTTTTTTAAGAAGTGGCAAAAGTACGCTTTCGCGCAAACAGTCGATGTTCATGCACAAAGGACCGTAAAGTACTGTTTCTTCGGCATGTTGCGAAAAATCCTGAGCCGGCGAAACGCGGTGATTATACCAAAACGATGTAAACATAATGTTTACGCCCGTATCAAGTACCGTAGCTCTGCGCCCATCGGCAAGACGTTTTGTAGCCAGAACCGTTCCTAACAGATAGCCAGCTTCGTCAATCAATGCTCGTCCTGTTTCCAAAATCAACAGGGGCAATTCGTCGGGACGAAAACCAAATTGCAAAATGGTGTTAGTAATCGCTTCGGCGTAATCATCAAAAGTGGGGATAATGTCTGCTCCTTGTAAATAAGAGCCTTTAAGTGTATTTGCCGAACAAAATCCACCTCCCATGTCAATGTATTTTATGTTTTCTCCGGTGGTGTTGGAGTATTTCAAAGCAAGCTCACACATTTTGCGGGCAGCTACTGCATAAGCATTTGCAGTAAGCATATACGTTCCGATATGACAATGGAGACCCTCTAATTGCAGTTTTTCTTGTGCAATAATTTTTACAATCGCATTCCACGCTTGCCCGTTATCGTAGTTGAAACCAAATCTGTCCCACTGCGGATAGATGCCGGTGTCCATATTCACGCGAATTGCTACGCGAGCTTTTGTGTCTTTCATCTCTTCCAAAATCTCAATCAGCATATACAGCTCATCAAAATGGTCGATATGAATAAGCGAGCGGTTTTTAACTGCCAAAATCAAATCCTCTTTGGATTTGTCGGGACCGTTGAAAATAATCAGATTTCCGGGAACGCCGTTGCGAATGGCTTTTTGATACTCAAAACCGGAAACAACTTCCGCCCAACTGCCCTCTTGATGAAACACTTTGCAAACCGCATCTAAATAGTTGGTTTTATAGCTCCACGCAAATTGCACTTTGGGATAACGCATTTTAAAAGCTTTCAGGGCTTTTTGGTAATTCTGTCGGATAGTTCTTTCGCTGATAACGAACAGTGGCGATCCGTATTTGTCCATTAAATCGGCAACAGCCACGTTATCAATAAGTTTTACAGGTGTGTATTCTGTTCTGCTGCCGAATTTATTCATCATTCCGGCATTTAATTTTTTAATTGTTGGACTTTCGTAAGTTGGAAACATGTGAAATTAGATTTTAAAAGTTAGAAAATTAGATTAAAAGTTAAAAATAAAAATAGAAAGTTTGAGCCAAAGCCCGATAGTTATTTTTCACCCATTGTGGAAATTTGTTGAAACTCCGATATATCCACAATTTGGTCGTAGGAATAACGAATAAACATTTTACCGCTCTGATAATCGGTAAATGGCTGAACTTCTTCGCCGAGAGCCATTTTTACAAGTGCTTCGGGGTGATTTTGCCCACATCCGTTGGCAAGATAGACCCAAGCCGGAAAACGCGGATTCATTTCAAGCAGGTAGTATTCATCATCTTTGGTTTTGATAAATTCCAACTCGCAACCACCAGCCCATTTGCTGTTTTCAATCACTCTTCGAGAAATTGCCATCAGTTCGTCATCTTCTAACGAAATACCCGACCATGCTTTTCCTTTGTCCGTGATGTACAATTTCCGCATTGCCACAGCACCTATACAATTTCCCTTGCCGTCTCCGATAGCGGTTACGTTTACCTCTGTGCCTGTTACAAACTCCTGAACAATAACAGGATAGCCCCATTTTGCCACGACTTTGTAAAAATATGAACTGGCTTGTTCGTAGGACTGAGCAATGTAAGCATCATAGTAACGCCCCTTGATAACCATCGGATAGCTCATGGTCTCTTCCAGTTTTTTGATTTCCAAAACCTGATTAATCATGTGGCTTTCAGGAACTTTTACACCATATTTTTTGCCAAACTTGCCCAATTCGGACTTCTGACGTTCATCAAAAATGGCTTGCGATGGCAAAAATGTGGCGATATTCAATTCCGATTTCAGTTCGTCCTGAATTTTGATAAAATTGTGCAGTTCGGCATCGAAATTGGGTATCAATACATCAATTTTCTCTTGACTTACGATGTATTTTAGTCTCTCTTTCAGCACGGCAGAACCGGCTGTTGGCAATGGCAACTGATAGACTTTGTCCACCAAGTCGCTCATATAAATTCCGGGCTCGAGAGTTTCGTACGATAAGCCCACGATACGAACGTCGAGGGTTTCGCTCTCTTTCAATCCTCGAATAACGGGAATTCCCGGTCCCGGACTGTCAATGTTGTTCAATCCGGTAACTGCTACTGTGATTTTTCTCTTAGTCATTGGCAATCAATTGATAGCTTTGCAGCATGGATAAAAAATCATTAAAATCTTTTTCAGCAGTAGAAGTGTCCAAGTCATATTTATCCTTCAAATTTTGGATAATTGTTTCGTCACTTTCACCGTCTTTTAGTTTTTGGACAATAAAAACGCCTGTTTCATTAACACTGAAGCTGTCTCCTGTCAGCGGATTAAAAATAAATCCGTTTTCGCTGATTGCAATGTTTTTTCTTACTCTCATAATTTATAGGTATTAAATTTTAATCTAAATTAGGGGACATATTGCCCCCTAATTTAATTGTATCTGCACTTTGTTATTTGTTTTCTCGACGATCACAAATACCATTATTGTTTTTATCCACAAAGTTTGGTCCTCGTCCTTGTCCCTTACCTTTTTTACCAATTCGTTTACCACGTCCTTGACGGTTTCCGTTTTGATAGTTGTCTTTATCTACAAAGAATCTTCCTTTGGCATTTCGTCCCTGACCACGTCTTGGGCAAATTCCTTTTTCAAAATTGTCGCATATCCCGTTATTGTTGTTATCAACAAAATTTGGACCTTTTTGAGTTTGAACTTCTTTCTCAGTCTGAGCTTTCTCATTAGATTGTGTTGGTTTATTCTCTTGACTGAAAGCTGTTGCTGTCAACATTGCAAGTGCAATTGTAATAACTGTTGTTTTCATAATCGTTTGTTTTAAATTGTTATTTTTATTTATAAATTTGATGGTATCTGCCTCTGTTAGTAACAGTTTGTTTTTAAAAGTAAAAGTTGTTAGTTGTATTTTTCAAAACAAAAGTACAATAAATATATTTTTTATCCTAATTTTTAAACACTTAATTAGTCTTTTTCTTCCACTAAGTTTAAGTTTACTGCTTTTTGCACCTGCCAAACTGCCAAGAATTTTGCCTTCTGCCTTAATTTTTGCATGCGCTTTTCTTGCTTTTTGACTTATCAAATCAAAATTAGTTCAATCTCAACACTTAATTCAAATGTAAAAGCTAAAACTTTACTCTGAATATTATCCCCAAACCGGTAAAAATCTTTAAAAGGATATTAGAGGAAAAATCCCTTTGTTTGGTTGAAAAATAAAATATTGCAAAAGGATTTTGGCTTCTAAAAATCCACATTCACGGCTATAAAAGTAAAACTCTTATAAAAAACAGAAATCCTTTTAATCTCCTGATAATTAGAAATTCAAAAGAGATTTTCATATAAAAATCGAAAAGTAAAAGCATATTATAGATATGTTTATTTGCTAAAATCAAAATATTGTTGTATCTTTACTTACTATTTGTTACTTTACAAAGCTTGACAGGTATCAAGAAAACAGAACAGAATAAGTTTTTTTATTATTAATTAAACATAATTTATTATGAGAAAGAATTTTTTAAAATTATCGGCATTGGCATTTCTATTGCTATTTGCTTTGGTTAGCTGTGAGAAACATAACGTGGCAAAAAGTAAAGTAGCCATACGGTTTAAGGCTAACGGTTCTGCTAAAGTTGCAGCACCTGAGCAATCAAATGCTCCATCAATTTTCAGTGGTGGTTTAGAAGTGAACAGTTTTAAATTAAACATTGCAGAGATTGAGTTTGACCTTGCAGACGATGATGAATTGGTTGCTGAATTCAACGGCACTTTCTCTAGTGATGATGAGGTGAAACTTCGTGGACCTTTCGAGGTTGATTTGCTGTTAAACGGAGAGTTGCAAACTCAGATGCTTCTTAACAACCTTGATATTCCGATAGCAAAGTATGAGGAGATTGAATTTGACCTTGAAAAGAGCAAGAATGCCGGTTCTCCACTCAACGGACAATCGGTTCGTATAGAAGGAAGCATAAATAACACTCCATTTGTATTCTCTTCAGACAAAAGATTTGATTTTGAAGTTGAATTTAACCCACCTTTTACACCGGATAACAATGCCGGAAGAGTAGTAATCAGTTTCTACGTAAACACTTTCTTCGAGACAATTGCTGCTAATTATGACCTTGCGCAAGTTACGCCAAATGCAGATGGTGTTATTGTGATTACTTACAATGAAAATGACGACAAGTCAAATAACTACCAACTCGGAAAAGTTATCTGGGATCTGATGGACGATATGTTTGATTGCGATGATGATGACGATTAATTAAATCATCTAAAAATAGATTGTAAGAGCAGTCTTGTTAAAAGACAGCTCTTTTTTGTGCCCAATAGTTTTTAGAACGGACACAATAAAAAGGTTCAAAACATAAAATAATATACAAATGTATGTATTTAACACTAAAAAATGTTGTATATTTGTATCGTAAATTAAATGTTAATGACAATATGGTTCCAATAGTAATTAACGAAAAACAACAGTTTGACGAAGAAGGTTTTAAAGACTTTTTCATCCAGAAATGCAAACAACATAAAAGTGAAGGTAGAGCTTTAGCTTTTGCCTTTATTGTATATGACTTTGAAAATCATACGATAACCAACATTCTTAAAGATAAAAATTATTGGAGCGCGTTAGACAAAATTTCTGGCAACATGCTTAGTGTTTTTTATATCAACTCACAAGACAAGCTATTACAACAGGCAACAAGAACAAATTTATCAGGACGAATTACGACAACAAGAAAGATACACACAAAGTGGAATGATTTCACTTTTAGTACCAATAACTAGAAAGCCGACACCAATAGATAACGCAATTGGTTTTGTTAAATCGGAATTTGAGCTTGATGACAATATTAAAACTCCTTTCGTTTTATTTTTTCAAATAAACAACGATGACAATATCTCTGACTCTTTTATTGTTGGACTTAAACAGGACAGATTTGAAGATGCATTTTTAGAATTAAGAGACCATATTAAAAACGCAGTTGAATCACTCAATAAGGTTTTACCTGAAAACTATAAAAATCATCAGGAAATATTTAACCTTATTAAAAGTGGCGTTAAAAGTGGCAAGTTTTACGACTTTGTAAACAAAAAAGTCAAGCCAATATTAAGAGGTATTGAGACAATTATTTCATTAGTTAATTTAATTGCGGGCGGAAAGGTGGGCTAACAAAAATTACTGGTGTTAACACGGGTTTTGCGTCAAGCGGGGTAACGTGCAAACTTGGAGCTTTATAGCAATTATCTGGCGCAAGTTTCTTTAACTTGTACCAATAGTTTTTAGAACGGACGCAAAACTACTGTTCGATAAACAAAAGTCCCGTTAAATCAAATGATTTAACGGGACTTTTTCGTACCCAGAGCCGGAATCGAACCGGCATGGAAGTGAATCCACTGGTGTTTGAGACCAGCGCGTCTACCTATTCCGCCATCTGGGCTTGTTTGAGTTTGCAAAGGTAGCACTTTTTTTTGTTCCAACAAATTTTTTCGTGGCAAACATTTTTATCAATTAACATTGGTCAATCGGTTATAATTTTATCCATAATTATGTCGTGTTGTTCTGTTGGAATAGTTTCAACAATCTGAAAATCAAAACATAAGCCTATTTTTTGAACATCGGGATAATGCGCCAACAAACCATCGTAGTAGCCTTTTCCGCGCCCCAAACGGTGCCCTTGTCTGTTAAAAGCCACACCCGGAACAACAATCACGTCAATAGTTTCGGAAAAAACAGTCGGATTTTGCGGTTCCATAATGCGGTAAGGGCCTTCCGACACATCTTTTTCATGGCGCAATTCGACAGGAAAAGCCTTTTTACCGCAAACAACAGGCAAAACAATTCGTTTAGAAGAGATTAATTGGTGTATCAGCAAATGCGTGTCCACTTCATCGGGCAACGAATGGTAAAGCATCACCGTATGGGCACGTGCCATTACGGGTAATGCTAATAAATTACCGACAGCCACAATTGATTTTTGCCGCAACTCTTCGACGGTAAACTGCTGCTTACGTTGTTTTATCAGCTCTCTACAAGCATTTTTCCGATTTTTTATCTCTTCCACACTCATAGTTGTAAAAGTAGTTGTTTTTCGATTTAAAACAAAGCCAAATCACAACAAATTATCTTTTTATCCCATTATTTTTCGCGACAACCTTTTCATTGTGAAAAAAACGACTAACTTTGCATTAGAAAATCTCAAAATTACAGGTTATGACAATTGGAATCATCGTTGCAATGGAAGCCGAAAAAAATCTTGTTGTTACTATTTTGGACAACAAATCAGAGTCCACATACGGAAAAGATTCCTTTATAGAAGGCACTATCGGACATCACCGCATTGTTCTGCTAAAAAGCGGAATAGGCAAAGTGTGTGCCGCTATCGGCGCTCAATCTATGATACACAACTACCATCCTGATTATATTATCAATACCGGTATTGCCGGCAGTTTGGATAAAAAAGTAAATGTAATGGACGTTGTTATCGGCGAAAAAACAGTGTACCACGATGTAGATTGTTCCACAGGCAACGAATATGGACAAATACAAGGATTTCCGCTCTATTTTTTTGCCGACAAAAAACTGCTAAACGCAGCCAAACAAATTAACATTGCGCAACGTCTTCACATCGGGCTTACTTGTAGCGGCGATAAATTCATTTCCGGCCTTGATAGTTTGAAACATATTAAATCGCTCTTTCCAGAAGGTTTGGCGGTGGACATGGAAAGTAACGCCATAGCACAAGTGTGCTACCTCTACGATGTGCCATTCCTGAGCCTACGCATTATCAGCGATACGCCGGGCATTACCGACCATATTGGTCAATATACCGATTTTTGGAAAGAGGCGCCACAAACATCGTTATCCATTATTAAACAGTTGTTAATCACCTTATAGCAAAATGATTCTCGAAAAAATTCCATTGGCATTGCAGGCGCATCGCGATTTTTTTGCGACACAACACACGAAATCCATCGCATTTAGAAAACAACAATTGGATGCGCTTTACAAAGCTATTATAAAAAACGAAAAAGCACTTTACAAAGCACTTTGGACTGATTTACACAAATCGGAAAGCGAAGCCTTTCTGACCGAAATCAGCATCGTGTTGCAAGAAATAAAACACCATCAAAAATACCTTAAACGCTGGACGAAACCAACACGCGTACCCACATCACTATCGGTTTTTCCATCAAGCAGTTATATTATTTACGAACCACTTGGTACCGCTTTAATCATTGCACCTTGGAACTATCCGGTCAATTTGCTAATGTGTCCGCTGGTAGGAGCCATTGCGGCAGGATGTTGCGCCATGCTCAAACCATCGCCCTACACACCGAATGTAGCCGACGTAATGAAAAAAATCATTACCGAAACGTTTCCCGAAAACTACATTTCTATTGTACAAGGCGACAGACAAGTCAATACTTTACTGCTATCGCAACGATTTGATTTTATCTTTTTCACGGGCAGTCCCAAACTTGGCAAAATAGTAATGGAAGCTGCTGCTAAAAATCTCACGCCGTTGCTTTTGGAACTTGGCGGAAAAAGTCCGTGCATTGTAGATGAAGATGCCGACCTGAAAGTGGCTGCACGCCGAATAATGTGGGGAAAAACCATCAATGCCGGACAAACCTGCATTGCACCGGACTATCTTTTTGCACACAAAAATATCAAAAACGAACTGCTGGCTGAAATGCGCAAAGCGTTGATAGAATTTTTCGGCGAAAATCCCGAACAAAACAATTTTTTCCCACGCATTGTCAACGAACAAGCCGTTACACGACTGGAAAAATTAATGAAAGACGGCGACATTGTCGTAGGAGGAAAAATAGACAGAGAAAACCGCTACATTGCCCCAACTATTATCGACAATGTTACGGAAGATATGCCGGTGATGCAAGAAGAGATTTTTGGACCAATATTGTCGGTAATGACGTTTACCGACACAAAAACCGTTGTCGATTACGTGAATAAGCACGAAAAGCCGCTGGCATTCTACTACTTCGGCAATACTAAAACCAAAGCGGAAGCCTTGTTGGCACAAACTTCTTCGGGAGGTGCTTGCATCAATGACGTTATTCTTCATTTTGCTAATCCGCACCTACCTTTTGGAGGCGTAGGAAACAGCGGTTTGGGAAAATACCACCATCGCGAAAATTTTTTAGCGTTCAGCAACCGCCGCTCTGTACTGAAATCAGTAACTTGGTTCGATATTCCCGTAAAATTTCCACCATTTAAAGGACTCAATAAACTGAAACGATTTTTAAAATAACCCACTAAAAAATTAATATCATGAGTTACAACGAAAAATTTATGAAAAAAGCAATTGCGGCTTCAATCAAAAACATTGAACAAGACGGAGGTCCTTTTGGAGCTGTAATAGTAAAAGACGGCAAAGTGATAGCTACCGGCGGCAATAGAGTTACCGCCAACAACGACCCGACTGCGCACGCCGAAATTAGTGCCATTAGAAAAGCCTGCAAAAAGCTGAACACATTCGACTTGAGCGGCTGCGAAATCTACTCTTCGTGCGAACCTTGCCCCATGTGTTTGAGTGCTATCTATTGGGCACATCTCGACCGCCTCTACTATGGAAACACTAAAAAAGACGCTGCAAATATAGGATTTGACGATTCGTTTATTTACGATGAATTGGATTTGAAACCGGCAGACAGAAAAATTCCATCTACGCAAAAATTACGCGACGAAGCCATTAAAGCATTCCAAATATGGGATGAAAAAACCGATAAAATCGAATATTAAAAAGGTGCAAAAGCTAAGTTTTATTAGACAAATAGGAAATACAATTTACAAGAGCAATTGAATGGATAAAAATATAATTTAAGATTAGTGATTTTCTGTATATTTGTGTCGTAAATTAGACGTTAGCAGCAATACTAAAAGAACAACAATGAAACAACATACAACACCAATAATAATAAGTGAAAACGGGATTCAAAAACTTAATAAAATCACTCTTAATTCCAAAATCTATAATGAGGACTGGATACAAGATATTTGTTTTCGTAGTCCTAATATATTGCCTTTAGAAGAAATTGAACCGGTTTTTAATCGAATGATTCCCATTTGTAGAGAACTTTTTGTTGAATCTGGTTCTGTTGATTTAGTTTTCATAAACGAATCTGGTTTTATAACAATAGGAGAATGTAAACTTTGGCGAAACCCTGAAGCAAGAAGAAAAGTAATAGGTCAAATTTTAGATTATGCAAAAGACATAGCGAAATGGGATTATTCGAAATTTGAAAAAGAATGTTTAAAGGCAAGAAAGGGGGAAGAAAAAACTCTTTATGAGGTAATTCAAAGTATTTGCCCCGATATAGACGAAAGTACATTTATTGATAATATTCAGAAAAATCTTTCAAAAGGACGTTTTCTGCTTGTATTGATTGGTGATGGAATTAGAGAAAACATGGAAGAACTTGTAAAATATATACATAGAGAGGGAAATTTGAATTTCACACTTGCTCTTATAGAAGTTCCCGTATATAAAAATCCAACAAACAGTGAAATAATTGTTACACCCAGAATTTTAGCAAAAACAAAAGAAATTGAAAGAATAATTTATAAATTATCAGACGATTTTCAAGTTGAAGAATTTAAACAACAAAAGGAAGAAACTACGAGTAACACAATTTCTGAAAAAGTTTACTTTGAGAGGTTACAGAAATCTATTGGAAAAGACCAAATAAAAATTTTCCAAACATTTATAGAGACTTTAAAAACAGAACTTAACATAGTACCAAAATTAGGACGTGGTAAAAATATTTCTCTAAATCTAAAATCTACAAATGGCATATACAATTTTGCTTCTATACAAGAAACTGGTGAGGTCTGGTTTTATGGTATTGTATATAATACAGAGCTTGTTGGAGATAAGACCATTGGAATCGATTACCTAAAAAAATTGGCAAATATTGTTGATGGAAAATTTTTTGATTCATACAAAGAATGGAATTGGTGTGTAAAGAGAGATGGTTTATACATTAACATTGTTGAATACTTAAAACACCAAAGAGAATGGATTAATTTAATATCAGAGACTCTTGAGAAAATAAATAAATTAGAAGAAAATAATTAAAAATCACGTCCGCAGATAAGTAACATTGCACAAAATCAAATATTGAAAAAGCGGACAGAAATGTCCGCTTTTTTTAGGTCAAAAACACCTCATTTTATTACAACACGCTCGCCAAGAGCCTTTGACAGTTTGTTTTTTATGCCATTTAGTCGAGCAAACTCCTGCATTGCTTCGGCAGAAGCATCGGTTTTCAAGCGTTCGCGCGCATTTTTGAGTTGATCTAACACAATGCTGTTTTTCAATTCCAAAATCACACGAGGCACCGCTCTCCCCAACCACTCCCCAAATTCTTTGCGTTTTTGTAATTCCCGATTTCCCTCATCATTCAAATGTTTCAGGAAAATTTTGCTTTCCGAATATTTATCAGTTGCCAATTCGGCTGCCAAAGCACTAACATTGCAATTCGGATAATTGATAAAAAACGTGGAACTGACAAAATTTTCTTCGTCAATATGCTGACGCAGTTCGTTCATCATGGCAGCATGTAGCGGATTTTGAAACTCAATTTGGTCAGAATCAAGTTCTGCCAATATGTATTCACCCACTTTTACACAGCGACTTTGTTCGTCATCATTTTTTTCGTACAAAATAATCTCAGCATAGCGAACAACAAAATACAAAATATTTTTTTCCTCTGCATCGTATTTAGTCGCAATTTGTTGCTCTATTTCGACAGCGGAAGTTGGAGAAGTTTCTGCACTTGCCTCTTCATTAGGAATAACGGAGTCGGTTTGTGGTGTTGGTTCTTTTCGGTAGCTTTCTTTGAGTTTTGCGCGCCGTAGTTTGTTGATAGTGTTATAAAAAATTTTCTCTTCCATATCGAGCAATTCGGCACACTCTTTTACATATACGGAGCGAATAATAGTGTCTGAAATCAGCGAAACGCTTTTGGCTAAATCACCGATTAATGACGCTTTTTTTATCGGGTCTTTGCCTGCCTCTTCGAGCAAAAGATTGGCTTTGAAATGAATAAAATCGACTTGATTGTTGGAAATAAAATCGATAAAATCGGAAGCATTGTGCGCTTGAGCATAACTATCGGGGTCTTGACCATCGGGCAACAAAAGCACTTTAACATTCATGCCCTCTTCGAGCAGCAAATCAATACCGCGTATAGAAGCTTGAATGCCGGCTGCATCGCCATCGTAAATAACCGTAACATTGGGGGTGAAACGCCGAATTAGTCGAATTTGTGGCGAAGTAAGCGATGTTCCCGACGATGCCACCACATTTTCAATTCCCGATTGATGCATCGAAATAACATCCGTGTAACCTTCAACCAAAATGCACCTATCCTGCCTAACTATCGACTGCTTGGCAAAATACAAACCATAAAGTTCGTTACTTTTGTGATAAATGGACGATTCGGGCGAATTGAGATATTTGGCTGCCTTTTCGTCTTTTTTCAAAATGCGACCGCCAAAAGCCACCACTTTGCCCGACAATGAATGAACGGGAAACATAACGCGCCCTCTGAACCTGTCGAACAACGAATTGTCAGCCTCACGACGGATTGACAATCCCAACTTTTCCAATAAATCGGGATTATACCCGCTTGCTGTCGCCTCTTTCGAAAAGGCGTTAAACTCGTCGAGACTATAGCCTAATTGAAATTTTTTGACGGTTTCATCCGTAAATCCGCGCTCTCGAAAATAGCTCATGCCTACAGCTTCACCTTCGGGCGTATTGTTCAAATTGTTGATGAAATATTTTGCTGCATAATCGTTTATCGCAAACAAACTTTCACGCTCCGACTGCGCCAATTTTTCTTCATCGGTCTGCTCCCTCTCCACTATCTCGATGTGGTATTTTTTTGCCAGATAGCGCAAAGCTTCTACATACGAAAGTTGCTCGTGCTCCATAACAAAATGTACGGCGCTGCCACCTTTCCCGCAACCGAAACATTTAAAAATGCCTTTTGCAGGCGACACCGTAAACGATGGCGTTTTTTCGTTATGAAACGGACACAAACCAAGGTAATTAACGCCACGCTTTTTTAGCGTAACGAAATCGGACACTACATCCACAATTTGGGCAGCATCCATAATTTTTGCTATGGTTTGTTGGTCTATCATTTACGGTTACGAAAATAGTTTAATTATTTTGTTTTTACAAATCTTGCAAAAGTTTTTTTGCCGTTATTTCATTACAAACTACAAAATCAGTTGCCGAAAAAAGCCGACAACTGATTTTTGATTATTCAATAGAAAATTAAGCGATTATTGCTTATCCTTCTTTTCTTTTTTCTCTGCGGCTTTTGCTGCGGCAGCCGGTTTAGCTATCGCTTCACGCATTTGCGTGTCCGCTTCGATGTTTTTCATTTTGTAATAATCCATAATGCCTAAATTGCCGCTGCGGAAAGCTTCTGCCATTGCAAGCGGAACTTCAGCCTCAGCCTCTATAACTTTAGCACGAGCCTCTTGCGCTTTCGCTCTCATTTCTTGTTCTTCGGCTACAGCCATAGCACGACGACTTTCGGCGCGCGCTTGAGCAATATTTTTATCAGCTTCGGCTTGGTCCATTTGAAGAGTGGCACCAATATTTTTACCTACATCTACATCTGCAATATCGATAGACAGAATTTCAAAAGCCGTACCCGCATCCAATCCTTTACTCAAAACCAATTTTGAAATAGAATCGGGATGTTCAAGTACTTGTTTGTGAGTTTCACTCGAACCGATAGACGAAACAATGCCTTCGCCGACACGGGCTAAAACCGTCTCTTCTCCTGCGCCACCAACCAATTGTTTAATGTTGGCACGCACCGTTACGCGAGCTTTCACCAACAGTTGAATACCGTCTTTAGCTACCGACGAAACGATAGGCGTATCAATCACTTTCGGATTTACCGACATTTGTACGGCTTCGTCCACATCACGACCCGCCAAATCGATAGCTGTAGCCATTTGAAAAGACAAGTCAATATTCGCCTTGCTGGACGATACCAAAGCGTGAACAACACGTACCACATTTCCACCCGCCAAATAGTGAGCTTCAAGGTCATCACGACGAATTGACTTCAAACCGGCTTTGTGCGCCTCTATCATGGCATTAACAATAATGGTTGGCGGCACTTTTCGGATACGCATCAGAAAGAGCTGTATTAGCGAAATATCTACTCCCGAAACTTTTGCCGAAAGCCAAAGGAAAAACGGCACATAATAAAAAAACAGAATGACCAGTGCGACAAGCACAATCACCCCAGCAATTGATAAAATTGTCATAAGCAAAAAAAATTAATTGATGAATATTTTAATTTAAAACGATTTTGACTATAATTTCGCTCTTGTTTACTTCCACAACTTCCACCGTAGAAGCAGGGTCGATAAAACCGCTATCGGATTTGGCTTCAAAAGTTTGCGTTCCAAAACGCACATTGCCGATAGGCGCCAAACGTGATACGCTAACACCGCGGTCACCTACTTTTATCGCATCCGAAACAGACGGCACAGTAGCGTCAATTTCACTTTTAAGGGACATTTTTTCCAACATACGCGACCGAATGAAGTCCCATATAGCAAAGCCCATAGCAACCACTCCGCCGACCAACGCAATCACTCCACCGACTGTTCCCAGCGTACTAAAAGCGTACCAAACGGATGCTCCCACAAACACCGTTCCGATTATCACGCCAAACGAAACTCCCGGCAAAAAGAAAATTTCCAGCAGGAAAAACACAATGCCCAAGAGCATAAACACAACTACAAAAAGAATATCCATAATTTTAAGGTTTTAAGGCGGCATTTTCCAATAAACGCGCTTGACGTTCGTAATCAGCCATTTGTTTTTTTAAATTTAACAACATTTGTTCTAACGATAAAATTTCGTTTGCCAAAGCGTCCCTTTTCAACACATTTTCCTCTATTTCCCACACATCTCGCTTGGCATCCAACGTAAACTCTTTTTGAACCAACAGCGCACGCAAATTTAATGCTTGAATGTAATTTTCACACGCTTCGCGACTTTTAAAATCGAGCGTGTCGGAATACACTACCGCATCGTTCACCACAAACGAAACAACTTCCAAAGGTCGCTGTGATGTATCTGAGTCTTCTTCCACTTTATAATCGGCAGTAGAAGATGCTTTTCGATAACGCCACATACGCGAAGCATCGCGCACATAATCTTCGTCTTTATCGCGCAAAATCAGACGCTCGGAATTGGGAACAAATTGATAAATTATCACTGTATCCTCTTTTTGGTAACGGTCGGTAACAAACCAGCCAACATTGGACATTTCATCGATAATAAGACAGTAATCGTTGAACGGGGAATTAAACGGCATCCCTACATTTTGGGGTGGCAAATAATCGTTGGTAGAAGTATTGAAGCGCGACATGAAAATATCGTAACCGCCAAGCGATTCATGCCCTTCAGACGCAAAATAAATGGTGATGCCGTCTGCCAAAACAAACGGATAATTTTCATTTTTATCGGTATTGATATTAGCCGACAACGGCACTGATTTATTCCAACCGTCGAGCAGTCGGTACGAAATGTACAAATCAGTACTTTTGCCGTTTTGTTCGGCGTAAATAATGCGATCTTTGCGTCCCGAAACAAATCCGTACCATTTCTTTCCTCTTGTCGTTTGGAATATTTCCGAAAAAGTTCCGATTTGCCCTAAATCCTTATTCAAATGACGGCGAAAATAGCTCAAAATTTCGTTTTTTGGCATCACGGCACTATCCAACACTGCTATATCTTCCACACGTTCTATCATTTTTGCACCTATTTGCGCTTTATCGCGCAATATTTCAACGTCGCTGCTGTCACTCGGCGAAAATTCAAGATAAGCATCGTACGCCTCTACTGCTTTTGCAAACTTATAATCATAAAAATAAATCTCCCCAAGGAAACGGTTGGCTTTTTCCTGCTTTTTTTCTGCTGCTTTCACAAAATAAGGCTCCGCTTCAAGCGGTCGCTGCAGCTCATAAAGGCATCGGGCTGCTTTGAAATTAAGCAATCCATCGGCAGGCTTCTTTTTAAGCAATGTTTGGTAAACCGTCAAAGCCTGCTCGTATTTCCCGTTGTTGAAAAAAGTTTCGCCATCGGTAATTTTCTGAGCAGCAACCATTTGAAACGACCACCAGCACACTATGACTACAAAAAAATACTTCATCCGTTGGGGTATTGCTTGTAACTAACAAAGATACAAAGGATTATTTGCATTTCCATAAAAACGCAAAACTTTTAAAATAATTTCCTAAATTTTGAGTTTGGCACAACTTTTGCATAAAATATAATAGCTTCATTTTACGATGAAAGTTGTTTTGGTTAAAAATTTTGGTTAAAATAAACCAGCCGTGAGGTTGGTTTATTTTTTTAAGGTTACCACACGTTCGCCTCGCACATTTTCCACTATCAAAACCTTCACATAATGGTCGGGCAACAATGTTTCCACCTCTTGCGCCCACTCCATAAAACACAAATTTTTGCTGTACAAATAGTCGTTGAGACCAAAGTCGATAGCTTCTTGGGGCGATTTTATCCGATAAAAATCAAAATGATAAATGGGACAACCTTCTCCTGAGGTATATTCGTTGATGATGGCAAAAGTAGGCGAATTAACCACATCGCGTACACCTAATTCTTCGCAAATAGCTTTGATGAAAGTTGTTTTGCCGGCACCCATCACACCTTCAAACGAAAAAAGCGTATCGTTGCCCATATCCTGCACAAACCACTTAGCAGCTTCGGGCAACTGTTTTAATGATTTAATCGTAAATTCCATATCGCTATTTAATTAGCCCAAATGTGCCGTTTTTCGTTCATTTTCACAAATTTACTTTATTCCTCGCTTGCCGGCGGCATCACGATACACAAAATAATGTACAAAATAATCCCCGGAAATCCTACCGAACAAAAAGAGAGAATTGCATAAACCACACGCACCAAAGTAACGTCCCAACCGAAATATTCGGCTATACCGGCACATACGCCGGACACCATTTTGTTGTTCGATTTTGTTAGTTTTTTGTCTGTGTTTTCCATTCTGATAGTGTTTATTAATTTAGAATTATCCCACACTCACGCCGTTTTTTACGGTTTTGCTTGGCGAAACAAGTACAAAATTACCATCAGCATCGACAGCTGAAAGAATCATGCCTTCGCTATCAATTCCTTTGAGCTTGCGAGCAGGGAAATTAGCAATAAAACACACCTGCATACCCACCAATTTTTCCGGTTCGGGATAACTTTGTGCAATGCCCGAAAGTATGGAGCGCCCGCCCATTCCATCGTCAAGCTTGAATTGCAATAGCTTATCGGTTTTAGGCACTTTGGTACATTCCAACACAGTAGCCACACGAATATCCATTTTGTCAAAATCTTCAATCGTTGTAGCTGCTTTTATAGCTGTCGGCTTGAAAACGTCCAATTCATTGGTTTTTTTTGTAGCCAACAATTTTTGCTTTTGCGCTTCAACATCTGCATCTTCAATTTTTTCAAACAAAAGTTCTACCTTGCCTAATTTTGCACCGACTTTCAACAAATCAAATCTGCCTAAATCGTTCCAACTGAATGTTTCAAGATTTAACATAGAGCACAATTTTGCCGATGAGAAAGGCAAAAACGGTTCAAAAGCAATAGCTAAATTGGCAGCAATTTGCAAACCGATATGCAAAATGGTACCCGTGCGCACCATATCAGTTTTTGCGACTTTCCACGCTTCCGTATCTGCCAAATATTTATTGCCGATACGCGCCAAGTTCATAGCCTCTTTTTGCGCATCACGGAATTTAAAGTTATCTAACAGTTGCTCCAACTGCGTTTTTACATCACCAAATTCTTTAAGTGTTGCGCGGTCATAATCGGTAAGTTCATCTAAAGCCGGAACTACACCGTCGAAATATTTCTGAACCAAAACCAACGCACGGTTGATAAAGTTGCCGTAAATAGCCACCAATTCGCTATTGTTGCGCATTTGGAAATCTTTCCATGTAAAGTCGTTGTCTTTTGTTTCAGGCGCATTGGCAGTAAGCACATAGCGCAATACATCCTGTTTCCCCGGGAAATCAACCAAATATTCGTTTAGCCACACTGCCCAATTGCGAGACGTGGAAATTTTATCGCCTTCAAGATTTAAAAATTCGTTGCTCGGTACATTGTCGGGCAAAACGAAACTGCCTTCGGCTTTGAGCATCGCCGGAAATACAATGCAATGGAACACAATATTATCCTTGCCGATGAAATGAACAATTCGCGTAGAATCGTCCTTCCACCAAATTTCCCATTTTCCTAATTCGGGGTGAGCATCGCATAATTCTTTAGTGTTGCTGATATAGCCAATCGGCGCATCGAACCAAACATAAAGCACTTTACCTTCGGTTTTCGGTATCGGCAGCGGAATGCCCCAATCCAAGTCGCGGCTCACGGCACGCGGCAGCAAACCAAGGTCAAGCCAGCTTTTGCACTGACCATAGACATTTGGACGCCACTCTTTATGCTCTTCCAAAATCCACTGACGTAGCCACGCTTCATGTTTATCGAGCGGCAAGTACCAATGTTTTGTTTCACGCAAAACGGGTTTGCTGCCACTAATTGCCGATTTCGGATTTATCAGTTCCATCGGCGAAAGTGAAGTTCCACACTTTTCGCATTGGTCGCCATAAGCATTTTCGTTGTGACAATGCGGACATTCGCCCGTAATATAGCGGTCAGCCAAAAATTGGTGCGCTTCTTCGTCATAATATTGTTCTGACGTTTGTTCAATAAATTCGCCTTTATCGTAAAGAGTTTTGAAAAAATTAGAAGCCATATCGTGGTGTGTTTTTGACGAAGTACGCGAATAAACATCGAACGAAATGCCAAATTCTTCAAACGATTTTTTAATAAGTTTGTGATAATAATCTACTACAGCTTGCGGCGTGGTACCCTCTTTTTTGGCACGAATGGTAATGGGTACACCATGTTCATCGCTACCTCCAATGAACAATACATCTTCACCTTTTAAACGAAGATAACGCGCATAAATGTCGGCAGGTACATAAACACCGGCTAAGTGCCCGATATGTACAGGTCCGTTAGCATAGGGTAGCGCAGAAGTAATGAGAGTACGTTTAAATTTTGTCATATTTGTTGTTTTTATGAATTTTATAAGATTAACTTGCAAAGTTAATGATTTTTCATTTGCTATAAAATAGTTGAAACAGATAAATAAGTTTTTGTTTCTTTTGAAAAAAACCTACCTTTGCAATGAAATATCTAAATATGAAGCTATGAACAAACGCATTAAGAGTTTTGTTTGCGCCTTTAAAGGCATTTGGAAAGTGATTTCGCGCGAAACTAACATGAAAATTGACTTGCTCATTGCCGGCATAGTCATTGCTGTAGGATTTGTACTCCCACTATCATCTACCGAATGGTTGTTCATCATCTTTGCCATAGGCATGGTTTTGTCGGCGGAAGTGTTTAACACAGCTATTGAGTACACTTGTAACATGATAGAACGTCGCTACAATAAAAACATTGGCATCATCAAAGATATTTCAGCCGGAGCGGTGCTGATATGCGCCATTACTGCTGCCGTTATAGGCATTATGATTTTTCTTCCGCATTTTATCAATCTCTTTTTCGCCAACGAAGCATTTTAAAAAATTATGACTCTCAAAAATGTTTGGCACTATTTTTTAGACTTGTTCTATCCGAATCTTTGCTGTATATGCAATGAAAATCTCATGTCCGGCGAAGAAGTTGTTTGTCTCAAGTGCGTCAACGACATTCCGCGCACCAATTTCCACAAACAGAAGGATAATGAAATAGAAAAACGCTTTTGGGGTAAAGTGCAAATAGAGAGAGGAACAGCATTTTATTTTTTCAAAAAAGGCTCTAAATACCAAAAAATATTACACCTGCTGAAATATAAAAACGGCAAAGAAATCGGATTTGTTTTTGGTAAATATGCCGCTGCAGAACTGAGCGAATCGGCTGATTTCAGCCATTTTGACTATTTGGTACCGGTACCGCTGCATCCTTCGAAATTCCAAAAACGCGGCTACAACCAAAGTGAACAAATTGCCCTTGGACTTTCCGAAGTTTTAAACATTCCGTTGGAAACAAAAAATCTCTTTCGCGCTATTGCCAATCCCACACAAACAAAAAAATCGGTTTACGAACGCTTTGAAAACACCGACGGTATTTTTAAAATCCACGACAAAAACGTTTTTGCCGGAAAACATGTGCTGTTGGTGGACGATGTATTGACAACCGGCTCTACCTTGATTGCTTGTGCCAAAGCCATTTTGGAATCGCCCGATGCAAAAGTTTCTATTTTCACTTTAGCCGTTGCCTGACATGACTATTACGCTTATCTTTTTTACCGTCATTTATTGTATTATCATCGCTATTTTCATAGTCGGTTGGTACGCAATTCCCATATACAAACGCCCTGCTAAATCCAATCATTTACCGGCACTTTCCGTTATTATTTGTTGCCGCAACGAAGCCGAAAATTTGCCTGCGCTCATTGCTTCGCTGAAAGCGCAAAGTTTCCAAAATTTTGAAGTGATTTTCGCCAACGACCATTCTACGGATAACAGCATGGAAATTCTGGAAAATTTCCGACAAATTCAACCTAATGTACACATTGTAAATTGCGTTGGAACAGGCAAAAAAAACGCACAGCGCGAAGCAATTGCCGTGGCAACAAATTCCATCGTTTTTTGCTGCGATGCCGATTGTATTTTACCGAAACAGTTGTTGGAAACAGTAGCCGCTTACCACAATGAACATCGTCCCGATTTGCTTATCGGCGGTGTAAAATATGAACAAAAAAATAGTTTTCATGCGATACAAGCCTGCGAATTTGGCAGTTTAGTGGCTTCTGCCGCCGGCTCGTGCGGCACTAAAATGCCCATTTTGTGTAACGGTGCCAATCTTTCATTCCCTGTGGAGATATGGCGAAAATACGCACAAAATCTTCATTTGGAAGCAACTTCGGGAGACGATATGTTTTTGTTACAGAACATCAAACGCAACAATGGAAAAATCGCCTTTTTAAAAACAGAAGATACTTTTGTAACTACTCAACCAACGAAAAATTTATCCGATTTTTTCAACCAACGAAAACGATGGAGCGCAAAAACCACGCTGTACGACGATTGGCAGAGCATTTTTGTAGCAATAACGGTATTTGGCTGGTGTCTGGTTTGGTTATGTGCGGTAATTATGGCTATTTTCAGCGATAAATTCGGGCTTTTAGTTGCTATTTGTTGGGGTATCAAACTTCTCTTTGACTCAGCCCTTCTTGTGCCTTTTTTTCTTTTTTCAGGTCAAAAACAAATTCTGCCCTACATTATCCCTACAGCGTTAATATATCCACCGTATATCGTTTATACCGCATTGTCAAGTCTTTTTTCTTCTTTCGTTTGGAAAGGCAAAATTACTAAAAGATAGGTTAGATAAACAATCCTTGAAAATACATCCACACCACGTAGCGCACAAATTTTCCAACTAGCATCGAAACTGCTACAATCCAAAATCTACATCTCAAAAATCCGGATGCAACTGCTATAATATCGCCCACGCCGGGCAAAAAAGAAAAAAATGCAAACCAATCGCCATATTTATGGAAATCATCGTTGAATTTATCCATTTTTTCTTTTTTTATCCGAAACCATTTCTCTATCCATTCAAGTTTGCCTAAACTCCCCAGCCAATAGCACGTAAGTCCTCCCAACCAGTTTCCGGCTGTAGCGACCAGCACACATATCCAAGGATCTAATCCGCCTAATACCAAGGCCGTAAAAACCAATTCGGAAGAAAAAGGGACTACGGTTGCCGCCAAAAAAGAGGCAATGAACAATCCCAAATACCCGTACGCTACTAAATCCATTAGGAAAAATTAAAAGCCTATCAGCAATAATACTCTATAAGCAAGGCAACAAATCATCAGACAAACAAAAACAATATCGCCAAATCGCTTTTGCTGATGCGAAAAAAACAAGCTGATTTGTAAAATCGCCAACAAAACAGGGATAGGCAGAAAGTCTAAAAAATTATCGAAAAAGAAAAAACAGATGGCTACCGATACTATCAAAAGCAACGATACAAGAAAAAAATAGAAGCGCATCAACGCCTTGGCTGTCTGAATGTAAATAAAATTGTAGAGTGCCATAACAATGAGCATCAAAACAAAGCCGGCAAAAAACAAAATAGTAGAAAACGACCATTCAAACGATGCTACAAAACGTTCCCACTGAATTTCGTATGAGCAATAATAATTCCATATTTTTTCGAGCAGTGGCAAACTGTCAGTAAGATAAAACAGAGAAAAAATCACAAATGCAGAAAGTACCACAGCAAAAAGCCCTGCTATAGCCGATTTTAGCGAAATCATATTGTAAAAAACCATAACAAGCAATACCGTAACACACATCAAAAACAGAAACGGAGCAAAACATGCACCCAACAAATTCAAACTGATAATTTTGAACACGGCATCAGGAACATTGTGTTCTTCGCCTATCTGAATAAAATAAGGCAACGAAAGCACAAATAACAAAATCGGAACAGTTGCGGAAGAGAAACAGTGCAGTTGCGGTACCGATGCCAATACTGCTCCTCCTATAAAAAACAAAAGCGTGGGGTGAATTGGTAAAAAGTTTCGTTTGTCGGCAATGTGAACAAGCACATACAGCATAATTCCAACAGCCACAAACTGTAGTATGCAAGCAACGACCGTCGAAACCGTAAATAAGGGAATGAGATGAAAGAGGGAGACAGTGCAAGAACCGGACAGATTTTTGTAACCGGTAATTTCAGGCAAAAACCATATAATACCAAACACAATTGCCGACAACAGTAATTGCCAATAGGTTAAAGTCGCTATTTTCTTTACAATTGCCAAAACTTTTTAGTCTGAAAGTCGTGCAATAATCGTTTCGTTACCCTTAGTCCTTTCGCCCATCGTTACAAAAATTTCGCTATCCATCGGCAGAAAAATATCGACACGCGACCCGAATTTGATAAATCCCAAATGCTCGTTCAAATGGCATTCGCGATTGACAGCAGCATAAGTAACTATACGACGAGCTAAAGCACCCGCTATTTGGCGCACCAAAATTTTATGTTTTTTCGATACAGACTCAATAACCACCGAAGTCCTTTCATTCTCGTGACTTGATTTCGGCAAATAGGCTGCCCTGTGTACACCATCGTGATGCTTTATGTACTTTACTGTTCCAAAAATAGGGTACCAGTTGGCATGTACGCTAAAAACCGACATAAAAATGGAAATTTGGATGCGTTTTTCGCCACCAAAATATTCAAATTCTTCGGTAGGCTCTATCACAACAATGCGACCATCGGCAGGAGCTAGTACCAAATTATTGTCGTCAATGTAAACATTACGTGTCGGATTTCGGAAAAAAAACAAAAAAAACGAAAACGCCGTAACGGATATTAGCAACTGAATGAAGACCACAATTTTTGCAGGCGACTGCAAATAAACAAGAATATTCAACACTACCAACAACGTTAACAGCGAAAACAAAATGGCATAACCTTCTTTGTGTACTTTAATGTAGGGTCTAAAACGTCTCCTTTTCATCTTAAAATCAATTTAGCAAATAAGCAGAAACAAATAAATGAATGGTGCGCTCAACAGCAAACTATCGAAGCGGTCAAGCATACCGCCATGACCGGGAATAAGATTACCGGAATCTTTTACGCCGAGAGTCCGTTTTAATAAACTTTCCAACAAATCGCCCAATGTACCGAAAACAACTACGATTTCGGCAAATACCAGCCAAAACCACAACGGAAGATTTGATGAACCAAAACGGTAAAATAAATATCCAACAAGCAATGCCCCGAACGCTCCGCCCAAAAATCCTTCCCACGATTTTTTCGGTGAAATGCGTTTAAAAAGAGCGTGCTTGCCAATTTTACTGCCAATCAAATAGGCAAATGTGTCATTTGTCCAAATAGTTACGAATAAAGCAAATAAAAACACGGACGACTGTTCGGGCGCATTGAGCAAAATACCATTGAGACAAGCTAACGGCAACGCAATGTAAAATTGCCCCAACAAGAAATAAGCCACATTATTAATCGGATTTTTCTTTTGCCGAAACAATTCTGCCAACATCACCGCAAAAATAATAAGAAAATAGACAATAAATGCTGCCGTAGAAATATGCGATAGATGCAGGAAAAATGCGACAAACAAAGCCACGCTCGCCACGCTTGCTACCCAGTAAGGCACCGACACATCTTCACGGTTGGTCAATTTGTGAAATTCAATCGTCGAAAAAACAGTAATTACGCCGAACAAAGCTAAAAAGGCATAAGGAAAAAATCGGCACGACCAAATAACCGACAAAATTAAAGCAACCAAAACCGCTCCCGCCACTGTACGTTGGATAAAATTTTTCGTCATTTCTATTCAGTTAAAAGAAAAACGTGAACTTCTTTTGGTCCGTGCGCACCCATCACTAAAGTTTTTTCGATGTCGGCTGTACGACTTGCGCCGGTTATCACCGAAATAAACGATGGTAACTGCTCTCCATATTTCATTTTTACGGCATTCAGCGCATCAGACAAGTAAGGAAATAACTGTTGCGACGAAGCACAAATAATATGAATGGGCGGATAGATATTAAATTGTCGTCCGGCTTTGCCTACAGCCGAAACCACTACGCTACCCGTGCGTGCCACCAACGCCTCGCAATCGGTAATAGAAGCATCTATTTCCATTTCGTTACCGGAATTAACAGCAGAAACTTCCAATTTTTTTGCGAAATCCAAATCGGGACAATACACGTTGTTTAATTTTTTATCGGCGATGAAATTGCGTATAAGAGACAAACGCTCATTTTCGGTCGCACACAAATGGCACTGACTGCCAATAGCCGACAATTCAGCCGCAAAACATTCCGCCAATGTGCCATCTATGGGTTTGTATATAGTGGTATCTATCGGACTAAAATCGGTTTTTTCTACCTTCGAATCGGCAAAACGGTCGATTTTTCCCAAAATAGATTGACGCGAATTGTTAGATATTTTCATCATTTTCCGTTTTTGGAGTGTCAGGCTCTTCCTTTTCAGGCGCATTTTCTTTGTTCTCCTGCGCAGCATTCAACAGTTCGTCGGCACGACTTTTCCACGGTCGTTTGCCTAAAATACGTTCCACATCTTCAGCAAAAATTACTTCTTTTTCAATAAGAATTTTCGCCAATTCATTATGTCCTTCTTTGTTATCTTCCAAAATTGCTTTGGCGCGTTCGTATTGCTCGTTCACAATTCGTTTTGCCTCTTTATCAATGAGTTCGGCAGTAGTTTCGCTGTACGGTTTCGTGAAACCATAATCGGAATTTCCACTCGAATCGTAGTAGCTCAAATTTGATAATTTTTCACTCATACCGTAGTAAGCCACCATAGCGTAGGCTTGCTTTGTTACGCGCTCCAAGTCGTTTATTGCACCTGTTGAAGCCGTATTAAAAAACACCTCTTCGGCAGCACGACCGCCCAAAGTGGCACACATTTCGTCCAAAATATGTTCTCTTGTGGTCAGCTGTCGCTCTTCGGGCAAGTACCAAGCCGCTCCGAGTGCTTCACCGCGCGGAACTATAGTTACTTTCACTAATGGATTGGCATGTTCCAGTTTCCAACTAACAGTAGCATGTCCCGCCTCATGATAGGCAATGGAACGTTTCTCTTGTTCGGTAGTTATTTTTGTCTTTTTCTCCAATCCGCCGACAATTCTGTCCACTGCATCTAAAAAGTCCTGTTTCTGAATAATCTTTTTGTCTTTTCGGGCAGCTATCAATGCCGCTTCGTTGCAGACGTTAGCAATGTCAGCTCCGGAAAATCCGGGTGTTTGACGCGCCAAAAAATCGATATCCACACTATCGTCCATTTTCAGCGGTCGGGAGTGAACTTGAAATATCTCTTTGCGCTCATGCACGTCGGGCAATTCTACATGAATTTGACGGTCAAAGCGTCCTGCACGCAATAGAGCTTTGTCCAAAATATCGGCGCGGTTGGTGGCTGCCAAAATAATAACGCCACTATTGGTACCAAAACCGTCCATTTCCGTAAGCAACTGGTTTAGTGTGTTTTCACGTTCGTCGTTGCCGCCCATATTCACATTGCGACCGCGAGCACGCCCTACAGCATCAATCTCATCAATAAAGACAATGCAAGGTGCTTTTTCTTTGGCTTGCTTAAACAAATCGCGCACACGCGATGCGCCTACACCCACAAACATTTCCACAAAATCGGAACCGGACATGGAAAAGAACGGCACATTGGCTTCGCCGGCTACTGCTTTTGCCAAAAGGGTTTTTCCTGTCCCCGGAGGACCTACCAAAAGCGCACCTTTGGGAATTTTACCACCCAATTTGGTATATTTCGACGGATTTTTTAGAAATTCCACAATTTCTTCAACCTCTTGTTTAGCTCCGGCAAGTCCCGCCACATCTTTAAAACTGATTTTATTTTCGGTGGAACTTTTATCAAACAGTTGAGCTTTCGATTTACCGACATTGAAAATTCCGCCGCCGGAACCGCCACCCATTCGACGGCTCATAAACACAAAAAACATTATCAGCAACAAAAACGGCAGTATCGAATAGAAAAATATTTCCCAATAATCCTTGCCCTCTTTTATGCTCATTTCGCCGGTAAATACTTCTTTTTGTTGTAGTTCGGATATAAGTTTTTGGAACTCGTCGGACGACAAAATCCGCACTTTTGCCATAGGAACTTTTTCTTCGTCGAATTTTTTCGAAAAAACCTCTTCGGAACATTTTGGACTGATTTTAGCTTCCACTAAATTTTTACCGCTGTAAACGGTTATTTTTTCGACACAACCGTCTCGCAAGGCTTTTTCAAAAACAGAATAAGCCACTTCGCGCATGGCTCCTTCGGGATTGAAAAACAGCGACCCTAAGAAAAATACCAATAACGCCAAATATACCCAATAAAAATTGAATCTTGGCTTAAACGGCTTTGTTGGTTTCTGGATATTTTTATTCTTTTTTTCCATAATTTTTTAATCTAAATCGGGAATAACGTCTATTTCTACATCTTCCCACAAATGTTCTATATCGTAAAAATCGCGCAATTCTTTTATGAAAACTTGTACCAATATGGTGCCGTAGTCCATTGCAATCCATTCGCTATTCTCAAATCCGTCTACGGCAAACGGCTTTTCATTCACTTCTGCTTTGGTGCGGTCTTTTATCGAAGTGGCTATGGTAGCTACCTGAATTTTAGAATAACCTTCGCAAATAACAAAATAGCGACACGGCGCATCTATTTTTGTTAAATTAATGGTAACTATATGTTTCGCCTTTTTCTCTTGCATGCCATTTATAATAGCCGCAATTAATTTTTTGTCATCATTCATTAGCTCAATTCTATTAGTAAATTTTACTTGCAAATATACGCAAAAGTATTGAAATAATCAGTATTACTTTTTGAAATGCAAAATTCCATTTAGTGAACGAAATAGACTCTATTATTTTTTTACAAATTTTTTGACACAAAAAAAGCGCAGATTTTTTCTGCGCTAAAAAAAACAAAAGTATTTTTAATTAATTGGAGTAAATTTCTTGTTTTTAAAATCACAATTAAATTTTTGTTCAAACGCTTTTCCAAAACCACTAAAACTATGATAAGCATGTACGCGTATGCGCAAAATACCCAGCTTTTCAGTAATACATCCTGTTGCATTTTCAAACCTTTTACCTTTCTTATCTGTTATTGAAAAAATTCTAAAGTATTCTTCGCTTATGCTATGGTATTTCGATGGTAATATAAGAAAATCTTCCATGTTTGGTTTTAAATGGTATGTTATGTCTTTTTTTTCGTCTTTTTTTACAAAAGCTGCTTCTATACGTAAATTAACTGCATCAGAACAACCGTTATTTATAACTTTAACATATATTTTATAATTATTCGATTTATCCGAAACTATTTCTATTTTTAAATATGGTCTTAAACTACATAGTAGCATTGCCCAACAACCCGAAGCTGCTACACTTAAAATAAAAATATAAATAGATGGACAATCTATAATAGAACAACAATGTCCATACAGTACACCACCAAAAGTTAATAATATCAATAAAATTAAAATCACTTTAACTAAATTATTTTTTATCCATTTTTTCATTTTTTCCTCCTTATTTTAAAAGTTGGTTCAAGATTAGTTAAGTAAAGATTATCTTTGCATAATTAATTGAAGACCAATGAGTAACAAGTATTTTTTTAGAGGCAGGATTTCAGACGAGAAATTTCGATTGATTTTAAAGCTTTTTTGCCTC
>Ga0209718_1000386_pt1 | contig 61297 bp, 48 predicted proteins | sample AD_JPNAS1_MetaG_FD_184420 | JGI IMG/M metagenome (GOLD analysis project Ga0209718, IMG submission 184420) | Active sludge microbial communities of municipal wastewater-treating anaerobic digesters from Japan - AD_JPNAS1_MetaG (SPAdes) (version 2) | ecosystem: Engineered > Bioreactor > Anaerobic...
TCATACGTTTTAATTTTTTTGCAAAAATATACTTTTATTTGTTTCAATTAATAAAAAATAAGTATTTACCTTTCTTTTATTTTTTTACCGCAGAGTTCCCAAAGGATTCTCAAAGGTCGCAGAGTTTCTTTGCGTCCTCTGCGTAAACTTTTTGCGTTCTTTGCGGTTAAAAAGAATAAGGTGGGGCACTACCTCTAATTACCAAATTTTTGGACGAATTTCTATATCTAATTTCTTTTTATAATGAATATTTTTTCTAACAATTCTATCTTCTCCAAATTCAATATCATAACTTATATAAACTTCTTTTGTATTTAGGTACGATTCACTACATTCAGCAACTATTTCAAAATGAGCTAATGAATCATTAGGATAATATGACGGAAGAATAAATGGCAATGAATCAATTATTACAGGTTCTAAATACAAAGATTTATAATATAAAATAAATGGTATGGTATCCTTATCTTTGGACCTTGTAAAAGCAAAAGAATTTAATTTTATAATTGGACATTTTGGCGTATGTATTGACATACTATATAATAATCTCGGAAGAAGTGTGTCTTTACTATATTGAAATAAATTTTCATTATAACCTCCTAATTCCAAAACTACAAAATATTTTCCAATCTTAGTTTCTTGTCTATAATCAGAAATATATCCATCTTCATTTACAAAATCATTTGTTATGGATATACACCCACTAAAAAAAATACATATCAAAAAAAATCCTAATAAAATAATTTTATTCATCTTTTTCATTTATTAATAGATTAATAAAGTGTCCCCCTATAGTAGGACAGTTTTTTTTGTAAATATTTTTATTTTTTTAACATTGCAAAAATATACTTTTATTTGTTGCTGTAGGTAATAAAATATAAATGCTTAAATATTTTTCAAATACTGTTTATTATCATTGAATAATTTTGTATTTTTGCAACGGATGAAACAATAAGTTTCTACTATTGAAAATCAATTAAATAATAAAAATAAATTAAGAAATATGGCAATCATAAAACCATTTAAAGGCTTACGTCCACCTAAAGAAATCGTTAAGCAATTAGCATCCCGTCCTTATGACGTATTGAATTCGGAAGAAGCACGTGCAGAAGCAGCTAATAATCCTTATTCTTTGTTACATATTACAAAAGCGGAAATAGACCTTCCCGTAGGCACCGATGAGCATAGTCAAGAAGTCTATGATAAAGTAACGGAAAATTATAAAAAGTTTAAAGATAATAAATGGTTGATTCAAGACGAAGATGAATACCTCTACATCTATGCCCAAACTATGGATGGAAGAACACAGTATGGAATATTAACTTGTTCTCATCGAGATGATTATCTTAGCGAAAAGATTAAAAAGCACGAATTGACACTCAAAGCAAAAGAAGAAGACCGCATGATACATATTCGCAATACCAATGCGAATGTTGAACCTGTGTTTTTCACCTATCCGGCTAATAAAAAGATAGATGAGATAGTGTCGAATATCGTTGCCAAGCAAGAGCCGGAATATGATTTTATTGCCGACGAAGGTTTCGGACATACCCTATGGGTGATAAAAGACAAAGCAATCATACAACGTATTGTTGATATTTTTGATAAAGAAATTCCTTATTTATATGTAGCCGACGGTCATCATCGTACGGCAGCGGCAGCATTGGTAGGAGGAGAACAAAAAGCGAAAAATAAAAACCACACGGGAAAAGAAGAATATAATTACTTTATGACGGTTATTTTCCCTGATAATCAATTGAAAATCATAGATTATAATCGAGTGGTAAAAGATTTGAACGGTTTATCGAAAGAAGAGTTTATCGAAAAACTAAAAGCTACTTTTAAAGTAGAGGAAATGGGGAAAGACATTTATAAACCGGCTCAATTACATGAATTTAGTATGTATATCGATGGAAAATGGTATCGTTTAACAGCCAAGCCGTCTACTTACGATGATAGCGACCCTATTGGTGTGTTAGATGTTACTATTTTATCGAATTTGGTTTTAGATAAAATATTAGGTATTAAAGATTTAAGAACATCGAATCGTATTGATTTTGTTGGCGGAATACGAGGTTTAGGCGAGTTGAAACGTCGTGTTGATAGTGGTGAGATGGCAGTAGCTTTTGCATTGTATCCCGTTTCTATGCAACAACTTATTAATATTGCTGATACGGGCAATATTATGCCGCCAAAAACAACGTGGTTTGAACCTAAGTTACGCTCAGGTTTAGTTATTCACGAATTAGAGTAAGCATTTAAGTTTATAGTTTTCATGGAAAGTTGCCTGTTATTCCCAATGGGCAACTTTTATATTTTAAAACACATAGTCTATGTTTGAGCTACATCCGCTACCGTTTTTTTTGCCGAAAAATGCAAAAGTTTTATTTTTGGGAAGTTTTCCACCGACTAAAAATCGTTGGTCAATGGATTTTTATTATCCTAATTTACAGAACGATATGTGGCGTATCATCGGATTGGTGTTTTTTAATGATAAAAATCATTTTTTACTTCCGTCTCAAAAAGCATTCGATAAAGAAAAAATAATAGCATTTTTGGAAGATAAGGGAATTGCTTTGGGCGATACGGCAGTAAAAGTGCATAGAACAAAAAACAACTCTTCCGATAATTTTTTAGAAGTAGTAGAAGCGATAGATTTAGAGGCTGTTTTATTGTCAATCCCTCACTGTTACAGCATAGTTACTACAGGCGGAAAGGCAACGGAAGTTTTAGCGAGTGTCTTGAAAATAAAAGAGCCGAGTTTTAATGAGCCGATTTTTTTTGATTTCCTTGATAGAAAAATGTCTTGGTATCGTTTGCCTTCCACTTCTCGTGCTTATCCGAAATCCTTGGACGAAAAAGCAAGGATGTATAAGAAAATGTTGGAAGAAGTGTTGATGAAAGAAGGAAGGTAGGAGAGAGGTCAATAAAAAAAAGCACCCTTTCGAAAAGAGTACTTTTATTATTAGTAAAAACTGTTTATGCACCTAATTGAAAACGGAAGAAACTTTCACAGATTAAGTCTTTGTCGTTTTCGCTCATGTATTGAGCAACAGTTTTTTTGCTGTCTTTAATAAAATCTTGGTGTACAAGGGTGTTTTCTTTGAAAAACTTATTTAATTTTCCTTGTGCTATTTTATCCACCATGTGTTCGGGTTTTCCTTCGTTACGGATTTGTTCGCGTGCAATTTCCAATTCACGTTCAATAATATCTTTAGGAACGTTGTTTTCGTTAACGCTAATGGGGTTCATTGCTGTGATTTGCATTGCAATATCGTGTCCGACTACCTCAATATTATTAGCTTTCTTATTGAATCCTACGATAGTAGCTACTCTGTTTCCATTGTGATTATAGTAGGAAACAAATTCTTTTTCGATAATAGCAAATTGATTTAATTCAATTTTTTCGCCTGTTTTACCGGTAATTTCGGTAAGAAGTGCTTCTACAGTTTGACCGTTTAAGGTGCTTTGTTTTAACGCTTCTATGGTTTTAATGCGATTTTTTATCACTAAATCGATAATGCTATTGGCTAAGTTAATGAAGTCTTCTGTTTTTGCAACAAAATCGGTTTCACAATTCAAAGCTATTATTGCACCAAATTTATTGTCGTTGGTAGTTTTAGCTACGATAAAACCTTCGTTAGCACTATGATCAGCTCTTTTAGCTGCTACTTTTTGTCCTTTTTTTCTTAATATGTCAATTGCTTTTTCAAAATCACCATCGGCTTCGACGAGTGCATTTTTGCAGTCCATCATTCCCGAGCCGGTAGCTTGTCTTAATTTATTGACATCTGCTGCTGTTATTGCCATTTTTATATTATTATTTTAAGATTATACATTATTTTTTAGAAACAGGTCGTTTGCTTGGACGTTTTTTCTTTTCGTCCATGGAAGAAGCATCACCGCTTGCTTCGCCGATTCTTCTTCGTCTTCTTCCTGTTCTTTCCGATTTTTCTTCTTCCTCTTCTTCGTCGGCTTTGTCGATGATATCTTTTTCTACGATTTCTTCCTCTTCTTCTTTATCGCTATCTAAAGATTTTTCGTTCAATCCTTCTTGTATAGCTTCGCATACGGCTTTGATAATTACTGCTATTGATTTAGAAGCGTCATCGTTGGCAGGAATAGGATAGTCTACCAAGTTAGGGTTGGAATTTGTATCTACAATAGCAAAGATAGGAATATCTAATTTACGTGCTTCTGCTACGGCGATATGTTCTTTCATAATGTCAACGACAAAAACGGCTGCCGGCAGTCTTGTTAAATCGGATATAGAGCCGAGGTTTTTTTCTAATTTAGCTCTTTCTCTTTGTATTTGAAGTCTTTCTCTTTTTGAAATGCTATTCCATTCCGGGCTTTTCATCAAATTGTCAATGGTTGACATTTTTTTCACAGCTTTACGAATGGTGTTAAAGTTGGTTAACATTCCGCCCGCCCAACGTTCCGTTACGTAAGGCATATTAACTGCTTTTACGTGTTCGGCAATGATTTCTTTCGCTTGTTTTTTTGTTGAAACAAATAAGATTTTCTTTCCGGAACGAGCAATGTGTTGCAATACTTTGCATGCTTCTTCGGTTTTGATTACCGTTTTGTGAAGGTCAATAATATGTATCCCGTTTTTTTCCATGAAAATGTAGGGAGCCATATTGGGGTTCCATTTTCTTTTGAGGTGTCCGAAATGTGCACCTGCTTCTAATAATTGTTCAAAATTTACTCTTGTCATTTGATTTTTTTTATGTTTACATTCTTTATTTTATTAAGCAACTGCAAAGTAGTTTTGATAACAAAAGTCTTTGCAATTTAGATACTAAACATTGATTGATGCCTTGTATGCTAATGCTAACGTTTACTAAATTGAAATCTTTTACGAGCCCCAGGTCTTCCCGGTTTCTTTCTTTCGACCATACGAGGATCTCTTCTTAATAAGCCTTCCGCTTTTAATGCATGTCGGTGTTCGGCGTCGACTTCGCAAAGTGCTTTGGAAATAGCTAAGCGTAATGCTTCCGCTTGTCCTGTCATGCCGCCGCCATTCAGACGTGCATTAACGTCGAATTTATTGTCTTCTTTAGAAACAACAAATGCCTGATTGACAATATACTGAAGTGTTCCTGTCGGAAAATATTCTTTGTAGTCGCGTCCATTGACGGTAATGTTGCCATTACCGGCTTTCATATAGATGCGTGCTACGGCTGTTTTTCTTCTGCCAGAGGTATTGATAGTATTCATAATTATTATTTAATATCTTTAATGTTGATGACTTTGGGTTGTTGAGCTGCTTGTTTGTGTTCAGTGCCTTCATAAACGTATAGATTTCTGTATAATTGACTTCCTAATTTATTTTTAGGTAGCATTCCTTTTACAGCATGTTCTATAATTTTAATCGGTTGTTTTTGTAATAACTCTTTAGGAGTGGAAAAGCGCTGTCCACTGGGATAGCCCGTATGTCTGACGTAAACTTTATCGGTTAATTTATTTCCCGTTAAACGTACTTTGTCAGCATTAATAATAATAATATTGTCGCCGCAGTCGACATGAGGAGTAAAATTCGGTTTATGTTTTCCTCTTAAAAGTTTTGCTACAACTGATGCTAAGCGACCTAATACTTCGCCTTCTGCATCAACTAATAACCATTCTTTATCAACTGTCGCTTTATTTGCCGAAACAGTTTTGTAACTTAATGTATCCATTTTTTTTAATTATCTAATTTTTTTCTTTAATTTACTTACAAACAAATATTTCACCTTCTTCGTTTGTGGATAATATCGGACTTTTATCAAGCGTGCAAAAATACTATTTTTTTTTATATAAAACGATGTTTTTTTGAAAGATAATGAAAAATAATTATAAATAGTGTTTAATTTTTGAGTTGCACTATTGTTTTTCCGCTTCCGCCTAACAATGGGTCGTCATCGTGAAAATTTATAACTTGTTTATTTTTAGATAGTAAGTTGCGTGTTATACTGCGTAAAACGCCGTTGCCTTTTCCATGAATGATACTTACTTCTCGTAAGTGTAATAAAATGGCATCATCTATATAGCGTTCTAATTTTTCGGTAGCTTCGTCCACTCTTAGCCCGCGAATATCTAATTCGGTGGTAAAATGAATGAGTTTATGATGAATTTCACTGTAAATATTCTGATTATTAATAGTTGTAGGGTGTTGTTGTTGGGTTTTTGGAATATTGTTTGTTTTTACGACTTTGTCAATGGTTGTTTTAAAGTTGATGGAATTAAATGTTACTACAATGTTTTCATTATCAATGGCTGTAATTTGTCCTACGGTATTCGTATCTTTAATAATTACATAATCCGATAGTTTTATTGTGGTATTTTCTTTTTTTTGTTTTTTTATAGAAGTAGGCAAAGCAGGTAGAGTAGTGGGGAGCTGTATTGTTTTTTCTACTTTTTTTATTTCCTCTTTTAATTGTTTAACTACTTCTTTGTCAGCTTTGTGTTCTTTTATTTCTTTAACGGTTTTTTCAATAATTTTATTGGCGTTGTCAATAATTTTTTTCGCTTCTATCTTAGCGTTTTTCACTATTTCATTTTTTTGCTCTCGAAGAGTATCGTTCAATGTTTCATATTTGTCAATTAGTTCTTTTAATTGATTATCAACAGCATCTATCATGCGTTTTTGATTGTCGATTACTACTTTTTCTTGTTCGAGCTGATGCAGCAATAATTCATAATCTATTTGATTGGTTCCGATTTTTTTTATAGCCTCGTCGAGTAATTGTTGTGAAAATCCTATTTTTTTTGCAATTTCAAAGGTAAAAGAACTTCCCCATTTTCCTGATTTTAAAATGAATAATGGACTCATTGTTTCGTCGTCGAAAAGCATAGCTGCATTTTGTAATCCTTCGGTAGTGGTAGCTATTGTTTTTAGATTGCCGAAATGTGTTGTGATAACGCCTAATGTTTTCTTTTTCGATAAAGTTTCAAGAAAAGCCTCAGCGATAGCACCACCGTATTGGGGGTCGGTACCGCTGCCCAATTCGTCCATTAAAAAAAGACTGCGGTCGTCGGCATGTTTTAAAATAGTATCCATATTTTTCAGATGGGAACTATAGGTGCTTAAATCGTTTTCTATGGATTGTTCGTCGCCTATGTCAATGAATAAGTTATGAAATATTCCAAATTCGGAAAGTTCCGATACGGGAACCAAAAGTCCGCATTGAAACATGTATTGCAGCAATCCGACCGTTTTTAAGCATACCGATTTTCCGCCGGCATTGGGACCCGATATGATTAATATACGATTTTGATTATCAATAGCAATATCTAAAGGAATGACTTTTTTTTGTTGATGTTGAAAGTTTAAATATAGTATGGGATGTTTTGCTTTTTTCCAATTGATAATGGATTGATTGTTAATGATTGGTTTAACGGCATTTATCGTTAAAGCAAATTTGGCTTTAGCTCTGATAAAATCCAATTGTCCTAAGTAGTTCAAAGCTTCTTTAATAGAAGAAATGTCGGGTCGCAATAAATCGGTGAAGTTTTTTAATATGCGGAGTATTTCTTTTTTTTCCATCGAAAGCAAATCACGAAGATAATTGTTGGCTTCAAATACTTCTTGCGGTTCGATAAAAAAAGTTTGTCCTGTTGCCGATGCGTCATGAATAAAACCTTTCATTCGGCGTTTGTGTGCTGCCGGTATAGGAATGACCAATCGCCCTTCGCGAACGGTAAAACTTGTATCCGATTCTATAATGTCTTCTTTTTTAGCTTGTGAGATAATTTTATGTAGTTGTTTTTGTATTTCAGTTTCTTTGGCTTTTATTTTTTGACGAATGGTTTGCAATTCCGATGAGGCATTGTCTTTTATATTGCCTTTGCTGTCTATTATTGCATTAATGTTTTGAATAAGTGCATTGTCTACTATTATGTTTTCGCCAAGCTGTTGTAAAAAAGGATATTTTTCTTCTTCTTTTTTTACTCTAAAGAAGACCAAACAATCTTGTATGGTTTTTAATACGGCTCTTAAGTTTCCAAGAGTTTCTATGTCAATTGCTGTTCCTTCAATTTCCAAGTGAGATAGTGCTTGTCGGATGTCAAGATAATCTTGTGTCGGGAAGGAAGGTTCGAAGAGTAATATTTGTCTAAATTCTTCAGTAATTTCCTGTAAAGCAGTAATTAGATGTATGTCGGTTTGAAATTCGATGTCATCTACTTTGTCTTTACCCAAAGTGCTGATGCAATTTTCTTTTAAAAAAAATCGGATTTGGTGAAAATCTATTTTTTTTTCAAAGTTAGCCGGGTAAATCATTTTTTCTTTTATCTATTTAGAGTTAGTGGTATATAAGAAAGGAGAAAGCAATAAAGCATTACTTTCTCCTTTGTCCATGTATGTAAAATCGAATTAAAATTTCTTTCCTCCTAATTTTTCGTCTGATACTGTTAATCGTTTTCTGCCTTTGGCTCTGCGGGCAGCTATTACACGACGTCCGTTTGCCGTTGACATTCTTTTTCTAAAGCCATGTTTGTTGCTTCTTTTCCTATTCGAAGGTTGAAATGTTCTCTTCATTTTTATATCGTATTATATTTCTCTAATTACTTGCTATGTTTTGACAGACTTTATACCTGCTTTTTTAAGAATTGCAAAAGTATAAAATATTTCGTTATAAAAAGAACTTTTTTTTGTTTTTTTAGAAAAAATTATCAAAAAATAGTTGATATGATAAGTTTAATCCTACAAGTTAGTGATATTTAGTGTATCAGCTTAATAATTTAAGGTTTATATTTGAGTGAAGTTGATTTTCACACCAATTCCGGCATTGATAGTTAGACTCGATATGCTCCCCGATAATACAGGCTTGTTGAATACGTGGTCGTAATAGGCTTTCAGCGATACATTTTTTGTCAGCACGTATTCGGCAAGGAAGTTAATAGAATAAATTATCTGTCCGGCAGAAGGCTGATTTACACCTTCTTCTATTTTACGTAGGATGGTTTTATTATCACGAATAGAAAAATCCAATTTAAGTATTAAATCACTAATTGATTGACGTTTTACTCCTGAAAAGTTGTAGGTTACTTTTATGTCTTTGATTCGATAGCCGGTTCCGACAATGAATTCATTGTTGGTTTGTTCCGATATTTGGAAACTGGAAGTACTCATGGTTACGCTACGTGATTTTTTCCATTCGGCTTTGAACTCAAAGCTGTTTTGCATGCTTATATTCAATGAGATTACCGGCGACATATTTTCTACTATTGCCACTTGTCCGTATTCTATTACGGGAATAAAATTGTTTAAAGCATCGCGTATGTTTTGTAAATCACCATCTTCGGGATTGTATAAGAGATTGGTAGCATAGCCTCCAATTTGATATGTACACATGTAGGCATGTGCAATCGTGATGTTTTGGAAATACTTGCTTAATGCCGGAATTTTTGATAATCCGCTGTAGTTAATGTTCCAATTAGGAAGCGGTATATTGAAAAATGGAGATGAAATATTCACTTCTTTGGGAGATTTTCCTATATAAGCTGCTATAAATGAATATAATAATACATCTTGACTTAAGTTGCTATATCCGTCAGGGAATTTATCATTTCCTTTTGTATAGCTCGGTTGACGGGCAGCTCTGTCTTCAGCCAATCGTTGTGCTATTGCTAAACGATACAATTTGAATGTTTCAAAATTTTTGCTGGCATTTTTTTCTCCTTTTGGTTCAAACAGAGTAGAAAGACTGATTGTTGTTATGCTAAAACTTCCTATTTGTTGACGGGTGTATTTGTCGAAAACGCCATTGCTGTCGGCGAGGTAATAAAATTGATCGGTGGTTGAATTGCTGCGTGTAGCCGTAAGCTGTATTCTGAAATTACTGAACGGCTGCAACGTAGCTTGTATTTGCATGTTCTTATTGTGTTTTTGCATATAAGGGGTGTTGAGCAAGTCGCTAGTGGTAAGCCAATTGTTTTGAGAACCTTTGCCGACAATATCAGGCTCTTGATGTCCGAAGACAAAGAGGAAACCCGGTGCGAAATTGTCATTGACAGATAAGCCGAAAACATTAGGACTAAGCATATATCCCGGCAAGGAAATTCCGTTTCCTTCGGTATAAGAAAAAGAAACATTTTTAACTAACATTAATAAACGTAGAAAATTATCTAAAACTTCCTTACCGTAGTTTTTAGTTTGTTTAGGTTCTTCTTCTTCGTTGGCAGTAGAGTCGTTTTTGAGGATGTTTTTGCTTGCACGTAATTGTTGTTGTTCTTTATTCCATTGTTCTTGCTTTGATTTTAAAATAGGTTTATCGTATAAACTGCTTCCGAAAGTTCCTTGATTTACTTTTCTTAGGTATTTTGATTTGTTGTAAATAGCTGTAAATCCGGCATTGATATTAAACTGTTTGGTGTTTGAGTTTTCTATGTTGTTACCAAGATAATCAATGGCAGGAGGTGCTAATTCCCAACGATACGTAGAAGCATAACGAACATTGCTGGTTATAAAGCTAAATAAGGGTATTTTATTAATAGGTATTTGATAGCTGGCGTTGAAATTTTGGGAATAAGTATTAATTCGTCCTAATTTTCCTACATTGTGCCAAATAGAATCTTTTTTTGTCCTTGTATCTATTCTACCTTGAGGTTCATCAATCAGTGATTCGGCTTTAGCCGAAAAGTCAAATTTGAGTGCTTGAGTGATATCCCATGCTATTGTGTAGTTCCTCGACCATTCAAAAGCTTTAACATACATTGGTTCTGTTATGATAATACCCCGACTTTTATTGCGTATTTTACTTTCTTGATAATAACGATAAATATCGGTAGAGAAAGAAAATGACTTAGGAAGAAGATAAAAATTAAAGTCGTAGAGTAATTGCAACCACTTGATGGATTTTAATTTTTGAAATTTATCAAAGGGTTTATAGTTTTTCGGACTCCAGCCATAGGTATATCCTATTTCACCGCTATGTGTAACTAAATCATCGTATTCGTAATTAATGTCTTGTACGTTTTTTTCGGTATAAGCATAAGAAAAATCGAAGTTTTCAAGTCCCCAAACATAATTTTTTCCACTGCCTGTTTTGCCTTTACTGACATTCATTAAGCTGAAGTTTTGACGTTGTACGATTTCTAATGTTTGTTTTTTAATAGAATCTATATCGTGTTTAGAAGTATAAGTTTTTAAATCATTTTTTAATTTTACGTCCGGATTTAGAGGATTGTATTCCGGGGTGCTGGTAGTTCTTGAATAATCGTAATGAAAGGGAATGCTAACGCTCCATTTTTCGGGTAAAAATTTTCCTAACTGTAAATTAGTGGCGACATCAAAATTCGTTATTGTTTCTTGTAAGCGGGTATAAGTATTGGATTCTAAGGCACCGAATCCGGCAGTTCGTATGCTACCTGCTAAAGACACATCGCCTAAATCGGCAAGATTTACCTTTAAATTACCTCTTGCCGCCCAGCCTCCTTTTTCCTCGAAATTGCCTAATCGCAACTCATTTACCCATATTTCCACTGATTTTGGCAGCATATCGTCTTTTTCGTCAAGGCTTCGTTTTTTAGGATTACGAATTCCCATTACAATAACGTTGATATCGCTTAAGTTAGGTGCGCCGACAACTCGGATGGTGTTTTTTCCGTCTCTTACCAAATAGGGTTCATTGTGAGGGAAATCGGCACCGCTTCTGTTGGCTATGTTTCTTTCTTGTTTGGCATCTATTAGCTTTTGTAACTCGATTTCTATGTTGTTTTCTGAAGGCCAGATGAGTGCAGTGTCTTTTGTGTACCATGGTGTTAGAGCAACAGGAATTTCATATTCGTAATAATTTTCGGAAGCATCGGAGCCTAAGCGAATAAAGAAAGTAACATCACCTTGTTGGAGTTGCTCTTCTTCAAATACTTTTTCGGCATGTAGATAAAAGCGTAATACTTTGAATCGTCTGAAGTCGAAGTTGGTGTTTTTATAAATAGCACGAGCATCGCCGTCGATTAAGTTGGTTACTTTCATGGTAACACTTTGCTCGTTGAGTTCTTTAATGGTATTGGTAGGGGAGTATATCTCTTCTCTTTCCAAACCTCCGGGCATACGATAAGGAATGGGTTTGCGATGATAGTTTTCTTCGAGACTTAAAGTAGATACGTAGAAACTAGTGTTGTCGTTAACGATTCCTATAGGATAATCTCCGTTTTGTTTAAGATCTTTTGTGTATTGTCTCCAATCGCCTCTTACTAATTCAAGTGTTCCGAAACGGCAGACAACATCTTCTTTAAATCCTTTTAAAAACATACGCATAAAGCGGATAGAAGAAAAATCGCTAATACTGCCTATCACTTCGTCGGGTTTGCGAATCGGGATTTTAAATTGATACCATTTGATAGCTACTACTTTGCCATTTTCTAAACGTACATTTTGGTTTTCCATAATATCAACAATGTAGCTTTCGCCAATCTGCATTTTATCAGGATTTAATTCAACGACGTATTGATAATATCGTTCATCTTCACTTAAGGTATTGTCGTTGTTGATGTCTTCCATATTGGGATAAGATGTGGATTGCGTAGGATATTTTTCAGGGTTATCATCGTCGGTAGGAGAATTTCCTTCCGTATTGTTGAAATATTTGTATCTTTCTAATATTTTAATATTATCGTTGTCATACTTACTTCCTCTGAAGTAGTGGTAATTATCGGCTGAAGGGTCGTTGGCTATTGCTGTGTATGCGTCGGCACTAAGGATTCCTTTTACGGTAGCTAAATAATCGCTGAAATGAATACGTTCCAAAGAGTCGTAAAGTCCGTCATAGCCAACGTCTTGGTATTTTCTCGAAGCTACCGAATTATCGAAAGCGGAAACAATAGATTGTGTATTAGGTACCCTTCCCCATATCGTATAATCAACATTTTCATCACTTCCGTCGGGTGGTAATCCATGTTCGAAACTTTTCCGTCCGTCGCGTAATATGTCTTCCGATATATCTCCTAAATTAAAATATAATTTTCCACCGCTGTGATTAGGATTTCCATAAAATGGGTCCATCATCCAAAATTCAATGTATTCAATATTAGATGTTTCAAAATCAGTAGATTCTAATTTTCTCATAATTCCTCCCCAACGAGTTTCCGGATTTTTTAAACTTCCGTCGCTATTTAATCCTGCAGAAATTCCCGCCACACCTAAGGCATCATAATTGTAAGGACCTCGTTCTTTCGGATAAAAAGCCAAATTTAATACGGATAAATAAGGGTCTTGACTTGTAGCGTCAATGCTTTTATAAGGGAAAACTTCTTTTATTAAAATACGTCGTGAATACATTTCCGACTTGTCGTCTGCGGTAATATTAGAAGGTGTTGAAGAGCTATTATTGTGAAAGAGAGGGTCAATAATGTACCATGCTATTTTAGCTCTATTAAAACCGTATTGTAAGCCACTTCCCAATGCTGCTTCAGGAAACATGCCTTTTTTAGTTTGGTGTTGAGGTGTGCTTGCTAAAAACCAAAAACCGGGTGTAGTTAAATTAATGGTTGTTTTTGCTGCTTCAAAGTCGTCAACATACAGTTGTGCTTTATTGCCTCTACCTATGCTGCGAGTATGTCCCGGAATAAAGTGTGCAAATTCTCCATCGAATTGAATACTTGATTCTTGCTTGGTTTTATAGATAGGAAGATAATTCAAAGCTTTTGTAATTGCTCGAACGTCTTTTTGCATGGCAAAATTTAATCCCCAAATGGTATTATTGATAGGCTCTTCTCCAAAATTAACTTTGAAAGTTTCTGTTCTTTCTCGTAAATTCAAGAGGGTAGCACCTATTACCATGTCCTTGTTTAAGGCATGGTCGACATGCAATCCGAACATGGTTTTTGTGGTTCCCATGACGTTGGTGCTTTCTACGGAAATATTGATGGGTGTGCCTGAACTTAAATAGTTTTGGTTCAATATACGCAAGGTTCCCGCATTGTAGTCGACAGAATAATCGACTCCTTCGGTGAGTGTAACACCTCCGGCAGTAACGGTAACGGAGCCTTGAGCAATGTTCCAAACACCGAGCGATATCTCGTTGCCGTAAGTGGACTTATAGCGTCCTTCCAAATAGTATTTGTTTTTTTCAGAATATTGTTGAGCAAGGGTTTTAGTGGTTGTATACAATGAATCGAAAGCATATTTATCGCCTGCTCCCGGACTGTTTTTCAATGTTTCGCGTAAATCTTTACCAAAAGGTTCGACAGTAGGGAAGTAAATACGTCCGTATTCGGCTTGTATGGTTCCTCCAACTGTGGCAGCTCCGTCAATAAAGTCGAAAACTCCGTCGGGGATTGCCGCTTGTTGATAGTTCAGACGGTCTAAGCCCATAATACGTATGAGTGAAATGCCTTTTAAGTCTTCGCTTACTTCTGAGAAATAACCTAATCCGACTCCTCCTTCTTCTCCTTTATAAAGAATATTTAAACGAAATTCTTCTCCTGAAACTTGATAAGCGTTGAGTGAATAAACGTTTTTCATCATTAATTTCCACATCGGAATTTTAGTGTTGACGGCTGTACTTTTCAATAATTTTACAATAACACAACCCGGCGTTTGTACTTCGTTTGAAAATTGTCCTACCTGATAGATATTAGGGTCGCCAATGACAGTGTATTGAAAAGCTACGGCTAATGCTTGGTCGGCATTTAGCTTGGAAGTTAATGAGATAAATCCAAGTTTGCTATTAAAAGTATATTCGCTGGGACTTAATAATCTGGCAGATTCTATTTTTTCATAATCCAAGCCGGCAACCATTCCTTTGCTTTCCAAATAAGTGCTTGCCGTATTAATATTTCTCAATTTATTGTAGTCCATGTTTTGCAATAAATCGTTTGCATTGCTATCGGGATAGTTGTGGCGACAGGCTGCATTACGTTTTACATTGGCATTATGAGGGTTAATTTCTCCTAAGTCGGCAAGTGCTACGATATTTCTGTTTTCCTGTACTGCAGAACCTATATTGGTTCTCCATACTTCGATTTTTGTAATCGTAACTTTTGAGTTAATTAATGGCAGTGTTGCCATGGCTTCTCCGTAAGTATCATAGAAGTATTGAGCAAGGAAGAAGTGTCTGTTTTCTTCATAATCATCGGCTTTAAACTCAAATTCCGTCATTTCGGCTCCGTTTTCGACTACAATATTGGTTTTGTCGCCTTTTTGTTGTGAAATAACGGTAGTGAGTGTTGTTTTTCCAAATTGCAATTGGGTTTTGACACCGAATAAAGTTTGCGAGCCTTGTATTAACGTACTGTTTAAAGGAAGGTTAACATCGCCAAATTCTATTAATTTAATAATTTCATCTTCTTTTCCTTCATAACCGAGTTTGTATTTATTTTCAAAATTAAAAGAGGTTTCAGTACTATAACTCATGTTATAATGTATCTTGTCGCCTATGCTGGCTTTTAAATTGACTTGAATGTTTTGGTCAAAATCGAAGCGTGTTTGTCGGCGTGCGTCCGTGTTTAAAGAAGTGTTGTCGTTTTGGGTGTGAATTAAACCGAATTTTAATTCGACAGAGCCTGAAGGTTTAATGTCAATTAAACTGCTTCCGAATATATGTTCAAAGGCTTCGCTCGGCACACGTATTTGAGGAATAATACCTTGCTGCGATTCGGTGTTGATGCCAATGCCGGAACGTTGACGCCAATAATCTCTCATCGCTTTTTGAATATCGTATTGGAGGTATTCGTCGAGAGACATGCTACCGGGGTTGCCAAAATCGGTATTGCCTATTTTTTGTTGGAAATTGTAATTGTTGTTTTTAGGATCATACTCAATTTTTGTTGAGAAGTTTTTAGGGTCTTTTAAGTAAAACGGACTGGAAGGCGTTTGTTGAAACGGATTAGTAGAAGGTTGTGGGACTATTTTTTTTCCCGTATCGTTCGGAAAAATATAAGCATCAAAAAAAAGTTTGTTAGCATGGGCTACTTGCACAAAAGAATGTATTATTACCAGATGTAATAATATATAAAATATGTAGTAAGATTTCTTTATTACTTTCACCTCAATATATTAATCTAAAAACTACAATATTTTTAACGCATGTTTAATGAGTTCTTCAACAGATAAGTCGCCTGAAGATGACTTTAGAACTTTACTAATAGCTTTTCCGGCAACTTGCTTTGAAAAACCTAATAATATCAGTGCAGATAACGCTTCGTTGGCGTTATTATTGTTTGCTGCTAACAATGTTTCCGTAGGTTCGATATCTGTTTTTAGTATTTTATCTTTTAAGTCAATAATGATACGTTGTGCAGTTTTGGCACCTATGCCTTTGATGGATTGCAATATATCGGCATTTTCAGAACTTATGTAAGTTACTAAATCTCTATGATTGATAGAAGATAAAATCATGCGTGCCGTATTGACGCCGATTCCCGATACGGTGATGAGTAAGCGAAAAATTTGTCTTTCGGCTTCGCTTGCAAAGGCATATAAAGTGTGTGCATCTTCTTTAATAGATAAATGTGTAAATAGTTTACAATCTTGATTGACATCGGGTAGGGCAGAGTAGGTGTTAAGGGATATATTGAGCATAAAACCTACACCGCTACAGTCTATCACGGCATAAGTAGGCGTTTTTTCAATTAATTTTCCTTGAATATAAGCTATCATTTTCGTATTATCATTACATGTTTCAGTTTTATATAACGTAAATTTTTGAAAAGATATATACAATTATGAAAAAAAATAATAATTATCAGTATATAAAAATATTAGCTTATGCTACCGACCGATAAAAATTCAAAATTAATCAATTTGCTTTTATTAACATCTACTTTTATTGATTCCATCCGATTTGACTCACCCTTGCCCTCTCTAAGAGGGGAGGTGTGATTTTCAGTTGGTTGTGAGTTTATTGCGTTATCCATTCATCGGATGATTTGAATCATCCGATGAATAGTTGTTTTTCGGCTTATTTCTATTCACTCAAAGTGCGATATACTTTTCCTTTTTTAGGAGTTTCTTTTATTTTTACAAAAATAGTATTGCATATAAAAAAATGTTTACTTTTGCAAAGTGTTATTTTAACGTTAATGTACCTCGTATATTAACAAATACAAAATTAATAAGTGTTAATAAAACATACTGATTATGAGACAAATTAGTTTTTTGTTTGCTGTTTTATTTATGCTATGCATAGCTAAAGCACAAAATCCGCAATGGATTACTTATAATACCGATGGGAATCATGTAACAAGCATTGTTATTGAGAGAGATTATTTGTGGATTGGAACAAGAGGGGGTAACTTGGTAAAAATCAATAAAAAAAACCATAAAAAGATTTTTATTACTAAAAATTATCCCGGTTTCCCTAATTGTATGATTACTTCTCTTGCTATAGATAATAAGGGCAATAAATGGATAGGGACTGCCGGTGGAGGCTTAGTTAAATTTGATGGGAGTACTTGGACGGTGTATAATAAAAATAATTCAGGTTTGTCATCTAATTATGTTAAATCTCTTGCCATAGACGCACAGGGCAATAAATGGATAGGAAGTGATGGTGTAGGCTTAGTTAAATTTGACGGTGTTAATTGGACGGTATATAATAAAGATAATTCCGGCTTGCCTATTCATTCTGTTTTTTCTCTTACTGTAGATGCTCAGGGGAATAAATGGATAGGAACTTGGAGGGGTTTAATCAAATTTGACGGTGTTAATTGGACGATATATAATAGAAATAATTCCGCTTTGCCTGATAATAATGTTATGTCTCTTGCCATAGATGGTAAGGGCAATAAATGGATAGGAACTAGAGATGGTTTAGCTAAATTTGATGGTACCAATTGGACGGTATATAATACTTCTAATTCCAACTTACCTAATAATGATATTACTTCTGTTGCCATAGACGCTCAGGGCAATAAATGGATAGGAACTTATTTAGGTGGCTTAGCCAAATTTGATGATGTTGACTGGTTAGTATATAATACCTCTGATTTCGGATTGCCCGGTAATATTATTACTTCTGTTATCATAGATGGTCAAGAAAATAAATGGATAGGAACTGATGGTGGTGGTTTAGTAAAATTGAGTAAAAATACCCATGAAACGATTTTTATCAATACAAACTACCCGAGTTTGCCTTCAAGTTCTAATTTTATTACTTCTATTGCCATAGACAGTCAAGGGAATAAATGGATAGGAACTAATGGCGGAGGCTTAGTTAAATTTGATGGGAATAATTGGACGGTGTATAACACTTTTAATTCCGGTTTGCCTAATAATAAAGTTAGGTCTCTTGCTATAGACGCACAAGGAAATAAATGGATAGGAACTTGGGGCGGAGGATTGGTCAAATTTGACGGGCTTAATTGGACGATGTGTAATATAGATAATTTCTACTTTTCTTCTATTTGTGTTAGTTCTATTGCCATAGACGCTCAGGAAAATAAATGGGCAGGAATTTTGGGTGGCTTAGTCAAATTTGATGGGACTAATTCTACGGTGTATACTTCAGGTAATTCCGGCATGCCTTATAGTGATATTTATTCTGTAGTCATAGACGCACAGGGAAATAAATGGATAGGAACTTCGGTTGGTTTAGTCAAATATGATGGGACCAAATGGACAATTTACCATACGGATAATTCCGGCTTACCTCATAATTTTATTAGTTCTATCGCTGTAGACGGTCAAGGAAATAAATGGATAGGAACTAATGGCGGAGGCTTAGCTAAATTTGATGGGGTTACTTGGACGGTATATGATAAGGAAAATTCCGGCTTGCCTAATAATAGTATTACTTTTGTTGTTATAGATGAACAAGAAAATAAATGGATAGGAACTGATGGTGTAGGCTTAGCCAAATTTGATGAGGTTACTTGGACGGTATATAATAAAGATAATTCCGATTTACCATTGAATTATGTTAAATCTCTTACCATAGACGCACAGGGCAATAAATGGATAGGAACTTGGTATAACGGTTTGGTTGTGTTTAATGAAAAAGGAGTTGTTATTTCAACAAAATGATGCCTTTTTTCCACTTTTAGGATTTTCAATAATTTTAAATAAATGAGATACTAATAATGATGTTTAATTTTTGTAATAAATAGTAGTGCATATAAAAAAATGTTTACTTTTGCAAAGTGTTATTTTAAGATGTTAATGCACCTATCATATTAAAATATACGAAATTAAGAGATGTTGATAAAATATGCTGATTATGAGACAAATTAGTTTTTTATTTGCTGTTTTATTTATGTTATGCATAGCTAAAGCACAAAATCCGCAATGGATTACTTATAATACCGATGGGAATCATGTAACATCCATTGTCATCGAAGGAGATTATTTGTGGATTGGAACAAGAGGAGGTAATTTAGTAAAACTCAATAAAAACACCCACGAAAAGATTATTATTACTAAAAACCATCCCGGCTTTCCTAATGCTAGGATTACTTCTCTTGCTATAGATGATAAGGGCAATAAATGGATAGGAACTTCGGTTGGTTTAGTCAAATTTGATGGTGTCAATTGGACGGTGTATAATACGGAAAATTCCGGTTTGCCTGATAATAGGATTCTTTCTCTTGCTATAGATAATCAGGGCAATAAATGGATAGGAACTTATTGGAGTGGTTTAGCCAAATTCGACGGTGTCAATTGGACGGTATATAATACCTCTAATTCCGACTTTCCTTCTAATTATGTTACTTCTATTGCTTTAGACGCACAGGGTAATAAATGGATAGGAACTTGGAAGGGGTTAATCAAATTTGATGGCATTAATTGGACAGTGTATAATACCTCTAATTCCGGCTTGTCCGATAATAAAATTACTTCTCTTGCCATAGATGCTCAGGGAAATATATGGATAGGAACAGATAGAAATGGTTTAAGTAAATTTGATGGAAGCAATTGGACGGTGTATAATAAAAATAATTCCGACTTACCTGATAATAGGATTACTTTTCTTGCCATAGACGCACAGGGGAGTAAATGGGTAGGAACTTATTTTGGTGGTTTAGCTAAATTTGATGATGTTGACTGGGTAACATATAATACTTCTGATTTAGATTTATTTGGTAATGGAATTACTTCTTTTATCATAGATAGTCAAGGTAATAAATGGATAGGAACAGATGGTAGTGGCTTAGTAAAATTGAATAAAAACACCCGTGAAACGATTTTTATCAATACAAACTACCCGGGTTTGCCTTCAAGTTCTAATTTTGTTACTTCTATTGCCATCGACAGTTATGGAAATAGATGGATAGGAACTATGTATGGCTTAATTAAATTTGATGGTACCGATTGGACGGTATATAATACTTCTAATTCCGGCTTGCTTAATAATAATATTGAGTCTATTGCTATAGACGCAGAGGGCGATAAATGGATAGGAACTTGGGGTGGCGGATTGGTCAAATTTGACGGGTTTAATTGGAGGGTGTATAATGCAGGTAAATTCGACTTGTCTTCTATTTATATTAGTTCTCTTGTCATAGACGCTCAGGGCAATAAATGGATAGGAGCAAGGGGCTTAATTAAATTTGATGGTACCGATTGGACGGTGTATAATACGGAAAATTCCGGCTTGCCTTCTAATAAGATTAGTTCTCTTGTCGTAGACGCTCAGGGTAATAAATGGATAGGAACAGATAGTGGCATAGTTAAATTTGATGGTACCAATCGGACAATATATAATACCTCTAATTCCGACTTACCTGTTAATACTGTTCTTTCTGTTGCCATAGATGTACAGGGCAATAAATGGATAGGAACAGATGATGGAGGTTTAGCTAAATTTGATGGTGTCAATTGGACGGTATATAATACGGAAAATTCCGGTTTACCTGATAATAGAGTTCATTCTCTTGCCGTAGATGCTCAGGGAAACAAATGGATAGGAACAAAAAATGGTGGTTTAGCCAAATTTGATGGTGTCAATTGGACGGTGTATAATACGGAAAATTCCGGTTTGCCTGATAATGGTGTTATGTCTGTTGGCATAGATGCACAAGGCAATAAATGGATAGGAACTTGGTCTAGCGGCTTAGCTGTATTTAATGAAAAAGGGGTTGTTATTTCAACAAAATGATGCGTTTGCTTAATGAAATGGAGCGGATAAGGGCGAATATAGGCGAATGCAAATATAGGCAAATGCAATTTGCCCGTACGCCGGGTGTATCGCATACGCCCGCTTGTATTTTTTCTGGAATATATAGGTAAATGCAATTCGCTGTTTTTTTTGGGCGAATGCAATTCGCCCGTACGATTTAATCAAGGATTTTTTCGGCTTTTATCATGCGAGCTTTGTTTTGCATATCGTAGCGAAGTTCAATAGTAGTGAAGTTAAATGCTTGAAGTAATTGCATTGTTTCTTTGGCTAAATTTTCGTTGATTTCAATAAAAAGCTTGCCTTTCGGTGAAAGATGTCGGTTAGCCCATAAAAAGATAGCATGGTAAAATATTAGTGGTTGTTCGTCAGTTACAAACAGGGCTTGGCTTGGTTCGTAGTTCACTACTTTGGGGTGCATATCTTTTTTTTCCGATTCTCGCACATAAGGCGGGTTGCCGACAATAATATCGTAGGTAGGAAAAGATATTTCTCTAAATTCCCGACTTAGAATATCGTGGCATTCAAAAGCAACATTGACATTATTGAGTCGTGCATTTTCTTTTGCTACCTTTAATGCTTTTAAAGAATGGTCTATGCCTAATACTTCGGCTTGCGGATGTTTTTTTGCAAAAGCAATGGCAATACAGCCGCTTCCAGTACATAAGTCAATTATTTTTCCTTTAAAATCAGCATGTTCTGTTGTGAGCCAATAAAATAATTCTTCCGTTTCCGGACGTGGAATTAACACATCTCGATTGACGTTGATGCTTATTCCACCAAAATCTACTTTGCCGATAATGTATTGTATGGGTTGATGTTGTTTTAGTTTTTCAAGAGCATTTTGAATTTTTGCAATTGTTTTACTATCTATTTTTTTATGGGGATATAAGCTGATGTTTATTTTATCTAATCCTGTGTAATGTTTTAATAAATAATAACTTACTGTTGCAGCTTCTCTTTCGTTTTCTATGCTTTTGAGGGTGTTAAAAACCTGATTCCATATTTCTTTTATTGTCATGTTATTGAGAGAGTAAGGTTTTTTTTATCCATTTATGTGCTAACAAAGGTTTTCCTACTTGTAGGCTTTGCATGCCCGGTTTTGAATTTATTTCTAAAATTTTGAAGCCATCTTTGGTGATGGCAATGTCGTAGCCTACGAACTTTAAAAATGAAAGCTGATTGCTTATTTCTATGATTTTTGTTTTTATGTAGTTCCAGTTGGGAATTTCTATTTGAGTGATGTCTTTATGAGTAGTAGGATGAGTTGTAATGTTTTCAAACTTAAACCCTTTTTTATGGGGATTGCTGATAATGGTGTCGGTAAAACGACCGTTTTCCAAATCAATAAAAACCGCTATTCCACTTCCGCTTCTTAGGTTATCAATAGTTTGATTGTCGCTTCCGAATCGGTGAAAAGCATTGACTAATTCAAAGGATTTTTTTTCGCTATTCCATATACATAACAATCGTACCGTATTGACGCTGTGAGGATAGATTTCTTGTGCATAAGGGTGTTGTTCAACGTATTCTGTAATTATATAATACTTTAAAGGGAGTATAGCCGCAATAAATTCAAGGGTAGAGTAGGGCTTGTTATTAATAAAGAATTCATTTTTTTTCTCTATTTTCATAAATCCTTCACCCCAACGCGATAGGCAGGGTTTGCAGGCTAAACATTTTTTTTCTTCCAAAAAATCAATAAAATGTTCGATGTCCAAGCGATACGTTTCTTTATTATGCTTGTATAAAGGTAAAAAACCGCTCGTATCTTTATAGAAATAATAGTTAGGAAGGAATTCCGGATAATCTTTTAATAGAAAATAAATATTTAATTTGTTTTCTGCTATTACCTTAAAAGGTTCATTGGGAGAAGGTGTTATCGCATAATCGTAGGTAGAGAGGAAGAGGTGATGGTTTTTTTTATTAATACCGTTAATTAATAATATAGAAGGATAGAAGCCTTTGAAAAAAGCAAATGTTTTTTCTTTAAAAGAGATATTCTTACTAGGATAGGTAGCAAGGTCTTTTCTAAACAGTTTTATCCAGTATATTTTATTTTTAATCCAATTAAATAGGCGTTGCATGCAATTTTTATTTTATAATTCTATCAGTATTTTTAGAAATAAAACTTTCCCAGTTGTTGTATTTTCCCGATGTAACTATTGCATTGGATTGATAGTAATGGCACAGTGCAACACCAAGAGCATCAGTAGCGTCGAGATAAGAAGGGTGTTCTTCTTTGATGTCTAAAATGCGGTAGAGCATACCGGAGAGTTGCTCTTTCGAAGCGCTTCCTCTTCCTGTGATGGATTGTTTTATTTTTTTCGGAGAATATTCAAATACGGGAATATCTTTATAAAGGGCAGCGGCGATGGCGGTGCCTTGTGCTCTTCCTAATTTGAGCATAGATTGTACGTTTTTGCCGAAAAAAGGAGCTTCTATCGCCATAATATCGGGCAAATATTCTTCAATAAGTTGTAAAGTAAAATGAAAAATATGCTTCATTCTCAGTAGTTGTGAATCGTTTTTGTTTAATTTAAGTACGTCCATTTTGATGAGCGACGGATGTTTGTCTTTAACGTGAATCAATCCGTAACCCATAATATTGGAGCCGGGGTCGATGCCTAAAATCACTTGATCGTTTACTTGCATATGTATATTTTTTACAAAAGTAGTAAAAAGAAAAATGTAGACAAAGACATAACGATAATTTTTTTATATTTGCATCTTTTTAAGAGAAAAATTATTAATGCTATGCGACAAGCTCATTTGATATGGATAGCCGACCATCGGTTGGACATTAAACAACAAGATGAAATATTATCACTTTGTTTGCAAATAGATGTGAAAGATTTGTTACAGAATGCTTTGGATGTTCAGGCACAGCTCGAAAACTATAAAATTCCTGAAATAGCACAATCGCTTACTTATCAACATACGGATAGCGATGGGGAGATGTATTTTTCGGTCAATGATATAGAAATACGCATTGCAAAGCATTTGATACAGTTTCGTTTTCCTTTTATTTTCCGTGTGCTTGTCGATTTTGAACTTTTACGAAATAAGTATAATGCTTTTTTGCATGAATTTTTAGCACCTTTTCAAACTTCGGCATTGATTGCTTATCCTTCTTTTTGGAATTACGAAGAGTATGAAATTCGCAATGAGTGGCATCGTCGCCGATTGTATGAACTGCAAAACAAAATAGTCAATACTTGCCATTCATTTCATCGTACGAGATTAAACTTAAAACATGCACTTGGCGAGTCGGATAGTGATAGCAAGCAAATTATGGCTAAAAAATACAGGGTGTGGATAGAAATCGCTTACAGTGATTTATTGAAATAAAAAGTAGGTCGTCTTATTTCTTTTTTGTATTTTCAGCCGGATTATAGATGTATTTCTTTTTCTGCGAATAGATTAAACAAGCTATTCCTATCAATATAAACGGAATGCTAAGCCATTGTCCCATATTGAGTGTCATTCCGATTTCGAAATCTACTTGTTCTTTTTTGACAAATTCGATGATAAAGCGTGCAGTAAATACGACAAAGAAAAATATTCCCGTCGTTCTACCTGCATATATTTTTCCTTTGGTTCTTTTAAAATAATACCATAGTTGAAATAAAAACAGAAGAAAATAGACGGTTGCTTCGTATAGTTGTGTCGGATGTCTTGGCTCACAGCATTCGTCAGTTCCTTCTAAGCGTCTAAAAATAAAGCCCCATGGCTGTTCGGTTACTACGCCAATGATTTCGGAGTTCATTAAGTTGCCGCATCTTACAAAGGCAGCAGCAAGCGGAACGGCTATTGTCAAGCGGTCTAACAGCCATAGGATATTGATTTTATGGCGATAGGTATAATAGATAACGAACAAGATAACGGCAATGGCAGCCCCATGGCTTGCTAATCCTTGAAATCCGGTAAAGCGCCAGCCGTCTGCCGTTTCGGCAAATGGGATAAAAATTTCTAAGAGATGGTGTTTGAAATAAGCCCAATCGTAAAATAAACAGTGTCCTAAACGTAACCCAATTACTGTCCAAAGTACGGTATAAAGGGCAAATTTATCGGCTTTGTCTTGTGGAAAACCTTCGCGAACGACTATTTTTTGAAAAATTAAATAAGCTATAAAAAAGCCTGAGGCTAATAATAAACCATACCATCCTATGCGAAGCGGTCCTATTTCAAATAAAATGGGGTCTACGTTCCAATTAATATAATTTAACATGATGTTGAGTGTTGTTTTATTTTGACCATTCGACGCCTTCTTTGGTGTCTTTTATTGTAATTCCTATATCAGTTAATAAGTTACGTATGTTGTCAGCTGTCGCATAATCTTTGCGATTTTTGGCTTCGCTACGTAAAGAAAGAATGATTTGCATTAAATCGTTTTCTAAATTATCTTGATTTTTAGTATCATCGGATTGTTTTAATCCAAGTATATCGAATAAAAAAGTATCGAATAAATGCAAACAACTGTTTTTATTTTCTTGGCTTATTGTTTGATTTCCTGCTTTTACCGTATTGATGATACGGCTTGCATCAAAAAGATTGGCAATGACCATCGGACTATTGAAATCGTCGTTTAAAGCATTGCTGCTTTGTTGAAATAGCGATGTTATTTCTTTTTCGACTTCTTCGTTAGTAGAATTGTTTGTCGGTTTTAAATCTACCAAAGTGCGGTAAGTTTCAAAGAGTTTATTCAATCCTTTTTCAGCAGCTTGTAAAGCCTCGTTCGAGAAATCGAGCGTACTTCTATAGTGTGCTTGTAAAATGAAAAAACGGATGGTCATTGGCGAAAATGCTTGTTGAAGGTTAGGATGTGTGCCTTCAAAAAACTCGTCCAATGTAATGAAATTACCCAAAGATTTTCCCATTTTTTGTCCATTAATGGTAATCATATTGTTATGCATCCAATATTTTACCGACTCAATGCCATTGGCTATCGTGCTTTGACATACTTCCGATTCGTGATGAGGAAATAATAAATCCATACCGCCGCCGTGAATGTCAAAATGTTCGCCTAAATATTTAGTACTCATAGCGGTGCATTCAATATGCCAGCCGGGAAATCCTTTACACCATGGCGAATTCCATTGCATAATGTGTTCGGGAGCTGCTTTTTTCCAAAGAGCAAAATCGGCAGGATTGCGTTTTTCGGATTGACCGTCCAACTCACGAGAGTTGGCGATAAGCTCATCCAATATGCGTCCGGATAACTTACCGTAACCGAAGTCTTTATCAAATTTAGGGACATCGAAATAAACGGAGCCGTTTGTTATATAGGCATAGCCTTTTTCTATTATTTTTTCTATCATTTCGATTTGTTCGATGATATGTCCCGATGCACGCGGCTCAATCGAAGGGCGTTGTACATTTAATTTATCCATCGCAAAATGATATTTATCAATATACATTTGTGCGACTTCCATAGGTTCTATTTTTTCCAAATGTGCTTTTTTGATGATTTTATCTTCACCTTCATCGGCATCATTTTCCAAATGACCTACGTCTGTAATATTGCGTACATAACGCACTTTAAAACCTAAGTGTTTTAAATAACGAAATACTAAATCGAAAACGATAGCAGGGCGTGCATGTCCTAAATGAGGTTCGCCGTAAACCGTAGGACCGCATACATACATGCTTACAAAAGGTGGATGTATAGGGACAAATGTTTCTTTTTTTCTACTTAAGGTGTTGTATACCACTAATGAATTAGACATTATGCTCTATTTATTTTCGGATTTCTATGAGGTTCCCTTTTATGAAAAGCGAAAGTTTGGGTTGTAGTGGGTCGTTGGTAATTAAATCAACATTTTGCATTCGATTGCCGGTTTTTCCACGAGTGTTAAAAATAACTTCGACAGGAACACTTTCGCCCGGTAGTATTTCACTTTTTACTTGTTTTAAGGTTGTACAACCACAAGAAGTTTTAACTTTACGTACTAAAAGCGGACTTTTTCCCACGTTTTTAATGGTAAAGGTATGGGTAATGCTTTTGCCTGAGGTGTCAGTTCCGAAATCATAAGAATCTGATTCCGTATAGATACGTGGAGCGTTTGCTTTTTGTTCGTCTGTCCAAGATTCAAAATCGTCATAAATTTCAGCAATAATATAAAATGTTTTTTGTGCTCTTTCGGGATCGTTGGTTACAATAAACAATCTCTCGTATACACTGCCCCAGTCGTTTTTTATTTTGGCATCGAACGAAAACACAACTATTCCTTCTTCTTTCGGTTGCAATGATTCCGTTAAATGCAACACTTTTACACTTGGCGGTAAGTTGCCGGTTGTAAAAGTCATGGTAGAATCCCATACATTGTAAAAATGAAAAGTATCGGTAACTACTTGCTCGCGATGTACGACGTATTTTTTCTGATTGGTTTTATAACGTAAATTTCCTTCCCTCATTCCATATTCTTCTTCTTTGGTTTTAGGAATAGGTACAATATATCCTTTCACCATTAAGTCGTAATTGACTTCTTGGTTGTTTTCTATTACTGTTACCGAGAGTGGATAAGCAAACATTCCTTTTCGGTTGAGAGGATTTACAGTAACGGTAATGATTCCTTTTTCGTTGGGTGCTATTTTTTTGCTGTCCCATTTGAATGATAAGCAAGGACAAGAAGTTGTTTGTACGGACTTTACTGTTATATCGGCAGTAGACATATTGGTAAAAAGAAATTGACAGCTCACCGGTCCACCGGCTTCTTGGATGTGATAAAACTCATGAGAAGTTTCAGTAAATTTGATACTTTGTGCATTAATTGAAAAATAGGCAACTGTTAATAAAATGATACTTAATATTTTTTTCATCTCTTTTATTTTTTTATATATAATTAAAAAATAACTTAAAAAAACTAAAAATATTGTATTATATGATTTATGATTTTTTCAATATTTTATCAATATTGTTTAAGTCTTCTTTTATTTTTTTATTGGTAGCAATGAGATTTCCTATTGACCGACAAGCGTGTAGTACCGTAGCGTGATCTTTATTACCACATTTAGCACCAATTTGTGCCAAAGATAAGTCGGTGTATTTTTTAGCAAAATACATAGAGGAATGTCTTACGTGGACAATTTCTCTTTTTCGAGAAGGAGTAAAGAGTAAATTGACAGGGACATTGTAATAATCGCAGACTACTTTTTGAATAAAATCAACTGATATTTCGTGAGCTGTATTTTGAACGAACTTGTCTATCATTTGTTTAGCTAACTCAACTGTGATTTGTTTTTTATTTAACGACGATTGTGCCAAAATAGAAATAATTGCACCTTCAATTTCGCGAACATTGGTTACAATGCGATAGGCTAAGTATTCTATTACTTCTTCGTCGATATCTTCTATTCCGTTGTTGTACAGTTTGCTGCGAATTATTTTTAATCGAGTATCTTTGTCGGGAATTTGTAAGTCGGTTGATAAACCCCATTTGAAGCGAGACAAAAGGCGTTGCTCGAAACCGGTAATTTCTACGGGGGATTTATCGGAAGTGATAACGAGTTGTTTGTTTTTTTGGTGATAAAAATTGAAGATATGAAAAAATACTTCTTGTGTTTTCGGTTTAGATGCTAAAAATTCAATGTCATCAATTATTAGCACATCTAAAATTTGATAAAAATGCACAAAATCGTTGATGCTTTTCGACATGGCAGCATCGGTGTATTGCTGTATGAATGTTTCGGCATTGATATAAAGAACAGTTAAATCAGGGAATTGTGCTTTTGTTTCTAAGCCGATAGCGTGTGCAAGATGGGTTTTTCCTAATCCTACATTCGAATAAATAAATAGGGGGTTAAATGCTGTTTTACCGGGATTTTTAGCTATAGCATAGCCTGCTGCTCGTGCCAAACGATTACAATCTCCTTCGATGAAATTATCAAAATTGAGATTTTTATTGAGTTGTGATTTAATGTTTAGCTTTTTAATGCCGGGTAGCACAAAAGGATTGGGTATTTGTCGAAGTTCTTTTTCATCTTGAACAAATATAGGATTCTTATTTTGAGATTCGACGGTGTTAACGGTAGATGTAGGTAATGTCATTGTTGATGTTTTATCTCCACTTGTGGTGGATATGGGAATTTTATATTCTAATTTTCCGTTGGCACCCATCACTTTTTTAATGGCAGTCTTTAAAAGCTCCCAAAAATTTCCTTCTATAAACTCATGATAAAACATGGATGGTACTTCTATCGTCAGTACATGATTGCTTAATCCTACAGGTCGAATAGGAGCAAACCAAGTTTCAAAACTTTGAGAAGAAATATTTTCCTTAATAATTTTAAGGCATTCATTCCAGATAATATGATAGTCGTGTGCTTTCTCTCTCATGTAATTTGTATGGAACCTCAGTGTTTATTGTAATTTAACTATAATTTTTTATGTATTGTTTTTGTAATGTGTTGTATATGAAATGTTTTTTTGTGTTTTATTCCGTAAAAATTATTTGTGCAAAATTAACATTAAAAAGTGTAAAAAATTTAAATAAATAGATTGATTTATAAAAATTAAAATGTATAAAAAACCATTATCAATGGATTGCGTTTTTTGTTATGAAACATATTAAATGCAATGTTACTAAATGGTTACAAATTGTAATTTTGATAGTATTTTGTGTAATCTTCAAAGAAACATATCAATAGATTTTTGTTTATTAAATTTTTCATACCGAAAATTATTTTTTTTAGTTAAATTTATAGTGTTTCTATAAATAAAAGTTGAGAATGGGCAATATTGTTTATTAAATCAATGGTTTCATCTCGTTTTGAACGATTAACATCAAATGTGATAATGTACTGATTATTGTTAAAATCCATATTGTAAATAGTACAATATTCTTTTTTTATGATACGCATTACTTCATTCATTAAATCGTAATTGAAAGTGATTTCATACTTATCTTTTATTGATTTTTCGACAATAGTTGCATTTTCTATAGCTATCTGTGTAGCTGTTTTATAGGCATTAATCAGTCCTGATACTCCTAATTTGGTTCCTCCAAAATATCTTATTACTACAGCGAGTACGTCTTTTAACTCGTAGGACAACAATTGTCCATAGATAGGACGCCCTGCGGTGCCTGCCGGTTCTCCATCGTCGTTGATACGATAAAGAGGGCTATCTACATGTCCGATGGTGTAGGCGTAGCAGTGATGTGTGGCGTTGTAATACGTTTTTTTGATAGATGCCATTATTTGCTTTACTTCTTCTTCGGAAGTAACGGGATAAATTAAGCTTATAAAACGACTGCCTTTTTCTTTTAATACACCCTCTGACTTTTCTTCGATTGTCTTATAAGTGTAATTGTCCATGACTTATTCAGCTGCGGGTTTGGTACATATAGAGCTTATGATTAAGTAACTACATAGAGCTAAAAACATCACTATTGCTAAAATATTATAAGTAGATGAGCCAATGTAGGTGCTGCTCATAGCCCAATCGGCACCCGAATATTTTAGAATAGCACTGACGATACCCATAATGGCACCTCCTGCCATTAAACCTGACGCCAATAGTGTTCCTTTGTCTTTTCTTGCTTTATTTACTTTTTCGTCTTTGCCTCTTGAGCTAATCAACCAAGCAATAAATCCGCCAACTAATAGCGGTACGTTGAGAGCCAATGGAATAAACATTCCTAAAGCAAAAGCAAGTGCCGGAATACCGATTCTGTCAAGCAATACAGCCAATATGGCTCCGATGATGTAGAGCAACCAAGGAGTATGACCGCCAAACATTAAAGGTTTGATAATAGCTGCCATGGCATTTGCTTGCGGAGCAACCAATCCTCCTTCGGCACCATAACCGTAAGTTTCGGATAATATCATAATGACGGCACCAACTGTTAAGGCTGAAACCAAAGTGCCGACAAATTTTAAACTTTGTTGTTTAAAAGGGGAGGAGCCTATCCAGTAACCGATTTTCAAATCGGTAATAAAACCTCCTGCCATTGCCAATGCCGAACAAACAATTCCGCCTACTACCAAAGCCGTTACAATACCTGTTGCACCTTGTAATCCAACTGCCGATAGGATGAAAGAAGAAAGTATTAATGTCATCATTGTCATACCGGAGACGGGATTGGTGCCAACGGTTGCAATAGCGGTAGCCGCTACAGTTGTAAACAAAAAGGCAAAAATAAATACAATTAATATTCCTACTATTACTTGTAATAGATTCATTTGCATACCTCCGAATAGAAAGAAAACGACCATTAATGCAGCTACTATAAGAAAGCCAAACAGAATGATTTTCATCGGAATATCTTTTTGTGTACGTAGTATTTTGGCATTTTCGTCGTTTTGCGTATTTTTTCCTGTTTTGAAAGCCATGCCGAAAGATGTTTTAATCACTCCTGCAGATTTGATAACGCCAATAATACCTGCCATTGCAATGCCGCCGATACCTATATAGCGTACATAATCTTTAAATATAATTTCAGGCTCTAATGTACTCATTAGTATTCCGTCTTGGGTGATTCCAAATTGTCCCAATAAAGGAACGATAAACCACCACGATAGGAAGGAACCTGCACAAATAATTGTGGCATAACGTAAACCTATTAAAAAGCCTGTTCCCAACAATATGGAACTTCCACTCATGTGGAAAACAAATTTAAAATCAGCAGCTAATTTGGTGCCGATTTCCGACATACGCGAAGAAATGCTTTCAGCCCAAAACTGGAAAGTAGTCATACAGAAATCATAGATTCCACCAATCAATCCGCTAATTAATAATAGTTTAGCTTGTGCACCGCCTTTTGCTCCCGACACCAATATTTCGGTAGTTGCTGTGGCTTCGGGAAAAGGATATTTACCGTGCATATCGGATACGAAATATTTTCGAAAGGGAATCAAAAATAAGATGCCTAAAAATCCGCCAAATAGAGAAGCAAGAAATATTTGCATAAAATTGACTTCTATGTGCATTTCGGGATTGCTTTCTTTTAAAATGTAAATAGCCGGCAATGTGAAAATAGCACCTGCTACTATTACTCCCGAACTTGCTCCGATAGACTGAATAATAACATTTTCTGACAAAGCACTTTTCCTTTTTGCCACAGTAGATACGCCTACCGCTATAATGGCAATAGGGATAGCCGCTTCAAATACTTGTCCAAATCGTAAGCCCGAATAGGCTGTGGCTGCTGAAAAAATAATAGCCGTAATGATACCCCAAAAAACAGTCCATCCGTTGATTTCAGGATATTGTTTGTGAGGAGATAAAATAGGCTGATAGCTTTCGCCTTTTTTTAATTCTTTGTATGCATTATCGGGTAAACCTTTTATTACTTCATCTTCTGTATTCGACATAGTTATAAATTTTAAATGAATATTATTTTACTTCTTTTAATAATTGTAATTTTGATTCGTATTGTTGAATAGTTTCTTTGGCTTTGTTGATTTTCTTCTCAAATTCGACTTTTAGTAAATCGCTGTTCTTTGATTCGGCAAAAAAGCCAAGATTGTTTTCCCATAAGGCAACTTCTTCTTTTAATTGTGCGATTTTATTTTGTAAAAATCGTTTTTCTTTTTGTAAGGCTTGAGAAGAATTGCTGTCTTCCAATATGTTTTTTATACGCTCTTGATAATTGATTTTTCGAATATCTTCTTCTTTCATGTTCAGCTCTTCGAATCGTTTATCAATTGCTGCACGAAACTCTTTCCATAAGCGTTCTTTGTCTTTGATAGGTGTGTAGCCAATGCCGGTCCATTCGCGTTGAAATTCTTTGATAATCTTTAAGTTTTCTTCTTTTGATTCGGCAAAAGGAGTCTCTTTTACTTTTTGAATTAAAGCTTCTTTTTTGGCAAGATTATCTTTTTCGTGTTGGTCTATGTTTTTAAAATAATCTTCTTTGGCATCAAAGAAAACATCGCATGCTTTGCGAAAACGTTTCCATAAAATATCGGATTGTTTTTTAGATACAGGTCCTACTTCTTTCCATTCTTGTTGGAGTTTGAGAATATCGGCTGTTGCTTTTCGCCAGTCATTGCGAGTAGCTATTGCTTCGGCTTGAATACATAAATTGACTTTTTTGTTGTAATTGTCAAGCTGTTCGGATTTTATTTTTTCAAAGAATTGTTTTTTAGACTCATAAAAATTATCTAAAATATCTTTGAAGCGATTCCAAATGTCGTCATTGTGTTGTTTGGGAGCAGGACCGATTGTTTTCCATGTGTTGAACAATTCATTCGTTGCTTTGCTTGCCTCGTTGATTTGTTTGAACGATGAAAAGTCAATATTGGTAATCTCTTGAGCTTTATTGCACAATGCTAATTTAGCTTGGTAATTATTTTCTTGGTCTTTTAATAAATTCTCGTAATGTTCTTTGCGTTTTTGATTAATGCGGTCGGAGGCATCTTTGAAACGCAACCAGATTTCTTCCGTTTTATCTTCGGCAGTAGCACCGATTTCTTTCCATTCATTATGGTATTGTTGCAAGGTGTTGAATGCTTTGTAAATAGAAGGCTCTAAAAGAAGTGCTTCCGCTTTTTCGCATAAAGCTATTTTAAGTTCTAAATTCTTTTTTAAATCAAGGTCTCTTAATTCTTTATTGATTTTTACTTTATCGAAAAATTTCTCGACATAGAAATGATAGTTTTGCCATAAGTCGTTGGTCTCGGCTTGAGGAACAGGACCTATTGACTTCCAATGTTCTTGTATTTCCTTGAATTTATCGTAAATGTTTTTCAAAGATTCATTCGAATCTATCAATAGTTTAAGTTGTTCTAACAGCTGTTTCTTTTCTTCTAAATTCGCTTGCTTTCGTTGTTCTTGCGAATCGATAAAAGCTTGTTTGTTATCTTTATATTGGTTAAAGGCTTTGGTAAAACGTTCTTCCAAATCCTTTATAGTGTTTTCATCTTTTACAGCATCTTGATTGTCATCGTCTTCTTCCTCTGTAGCAATATTAGCTGCAATGCGTTTTTCTTTTTCTTCTTTAATGATTTTTAAAAATCTGATTTTAAGTAAAGATACATGCTTTTTGATTTTATTAACATCTTTCTCTTTGACTACATCTTCCAATGTATCAATTACTTCTTCTAAAGTCAATGTGTCGTAAGCATCGTCGGCAATTTCTGTTTCTTCAGCTATGTCAGCCAAATCCGATTCTTCGTCCTCTTCTTCATCCATACAAACTTCTTGCTCTGCTATTTTTTCTTCTTGCTCTGCTGCTTTTTCTTCTTGTTCTGTTGCTTTTTCTTTTTCAACTATAGCTTTTTCTTCCGTTTCTTGTTCGTTGTTTTGGTCTGCTTCAGCGTTTACTGTGTTTTCAGTTGTGTCGTTTTCGTTCGCTTTTTGCTCTTCGATAGGGGTAGAAGTAGGGGTTTCAGCAGTTTTTTCTTCTGAAATTTGTGCTTCCTTAGGAGTATTTTCAGTTGCTTCCGTATTTTCCGCTTGATTATTTTCAACTGAATTAATGTCGAAATTGTCTTCCATGTATTTGATTTTTATAGAATTAATAATTAAATTATGAAGGTTATCTGATTCAATATAAGTATAAATTTAAAGTGGACAAAGGTATAAAATATTTTTATTCAACAGCATAGTTCTTGAAAAATTATTTTCCATTGAGCTTATTTGTATATTTTTCGATGGTGTCAATGTAGTGCGATAAACTATCTTCTTCTTTCATTTGCAGGTTTAAATGGTAGATGTGCGGATAGGCTTCGCTTCTGGTAATTTTAAAATTGGCTTTTATTGTTAATGATAATAGATTGGTAATGATATTGTTTGATTGATAATTTGCATTGATTAATAAGTCATAACGATAAGACCATAAATTGCGTTTTAAATTGCTTTTTAATTTGCCCCAAAAAGTAATGTCTGTTTTTAATACGGTGTCAATGAATAGACTATCTTGTAAAATAGGCGGATTTTTCTTTAGAGGAACATAAACAAGTATGCGTATTCTTTTTTGATTGCCTTCGTAGCGTTTGACGGTTTCAATAATTTCTGCGATTTGCTCGTCATTTTCATATACACATAAAAGGCAAATACTCAATGCTTTGCTGAATATAGGAATATCGCTATGTAGTAAAAACTCTTTTTTCCGAGAAGCTTTTAAATATCGTTGAATTGACTGAGATTGAAAAAAATGCATATCTTCGTATCGTTAACTATTAAAATATAAGTTTCCGACCTGCAAAATTACATCAATTTTTTTATACTTGCTTATAAATAGTAAATGAAAATAAAGAAAAAATAAGAAATTAAGAAAATTTTTCTTTTTGAAAGTAAAAAAATATATCTTTGCATCTTCTATTTTATTAACATAAAAAATTAAAAAACAATGAAAAAGAGTTTTTATTTTGTAGCCTTATTTTTATTAGTTGCGGTAGTGGGTTATTCGCAAGTTCCAAAAGAAAGTAAAGGTTGGTATGAACCCGACACTATCAACACTTTTTTAGAGGATAATACCCCTTATGATAGAATGATTTATACTTATGATGAATTGGGAATGAAGACAAGTGAAATGCATTTGAGTTGGAATAGTGAAAATAGTTGTTTTGAGAATATTACTTATCGTCGGTTTTTCTATAATGTGGAAAAAAGAATGGAAAAAATGATTGAGCAAGATTGGGATAAAAATAGCAATCAATGGATTAATTTTCTTCAAGAAGAATTTGAGTACGACGAGAAAGGAAATTTAGCGAGTGAACATAACAGCATTTGGGATACAGAAAACAATGTGTTTGTTAAAAACAGACGCATGCTGTATACGTATGATGAATACAACAATAAGATTAAAATATCCTATCAGTCTTGGGATAAATCCGCTCAAGAATGGGAAGAAAAGCATTACTACAATTATTTATATGTTTATGATGATAAGCATCTTATATTGTCGCAAACCATGACCGGTAGCTTTGGTTCCGACTCAAGTAAGTACGAATATACTTATGATAAAAACGGATATAAAATATCGGAAAAATTCGGGCATACCGATTGTGCAGGAATATGGTCGAATTACGATTCCATTACCTATACGTATGATGTACAATATAACCTGATAAGACGCGAGTCAAAAATATGGAGCGATGATTCGGCAGCTTATATTCATGCTTCTTGGGATGGACGTATAACCTATGCTTATGATGAAAACAACAATCGTATTTCGCATGTGAGAGAAACCTATAACTACGATTTATCCGCATGGGAAGTAGACGATTGGAATTCAAAATTAGAATGGACTTACGAAAACGATAATGCCGTAGTGATACGCTCATACGCTTGGAATAAAGACAGTTTGCTGTGGCAACCCGCTACTTCGGGGCATGTTGATATTCATTATAATAATATGCACTCAGCTTTTGAAGGAATGTTGTCAGGACATGAATTTCGGATTAGCTATCAGCGTTTTGAACTTCTCAATGTCTGTGATAGAAAAAATACGCTAGAACTGAAGATTTATCCTAATCCTTCTGTCAATCATATATATATAGATGGAATTATGGGAAACAGTTCTCTTTCTATTTACGATTATACCGGAAAACTACTTCGAAGAATCGCCGTCAATACTTCTACTAAATGGATAGATATTACTTCTTTAGAAAACGGTATGTATTTGTTTGTTATTAGCAATTCTTCACAAAAAACGACAAGAAAAATCGTAAAACAATCCCGTTAAAAATTGTTTTTTATGTTTTTGTTAGTATAAAGATTTGATTATCATCAGTTAAATTATTTTTTGTGAAAAGTAATAGGAAAGCACTGTTTATATAAAAAAAATAGCTACTTTTGCAAAACGAAAAAACATAGCGTTGTAGGAGTTTCCTCCTTAGCTCAGTTGGTTAGAGCATCTGACTGTTAATCAGAGGGTCGCTGGTTCAAGTCCAGCAGGGGGAGCAAAAAAAACCAACTCAAAAGAGTTGGTTTTTTTATTAATAATATGAATTTTATGCTGAGTTGTGCAAATTTTGTGATAGTTGAATTTTTATCCAATTGCGTTGCTTAATAAGCGGGGCAGGGGTGAGCTTAGTCCAAGCTTTGTTCTAAATGGTGTATTATTCCGTCTGACAGACCTATACGCGGCACCACAATCTTTTTGATATTAGCAGTTTTGCATATAGTCGAGAAGATTTCGAGTGCAGGGACAACAACGTCGGCTCTATTGGGATTGAGTTTGAATTGTTCTATTCTTTCTTCAACGCTTACTCCCTTGAGAGTGTTGTAGAGTTCTGTAATTTCCTTGTCGCTCAGGCATTCGCCTTCTCTTTTTCCCAACATTTTATGAACCTTATTGATATTGCCGCCCGAACCTATTATCCCGACAGGACGATATTTTATTTTTATCTTTTGCAGGTATTGGATAAACTCTGCCACTTCGTTCATAGAGGTGGCTACATTCAGCATTCTGACGGTGCCTAATTGAAAGCTCTTGCTTTCTGCCTTTTGCAAGTTGTTGTAAACAATGATTTCTGTGCTACCGCCTCCAACGTCCACGTAGATATAGCTATCCTTGTTGGAAAAATATTTATTAACCTCGCCCACTTCGTAAAGTAGTTCGCCTTCATCCATTCCGCTGATGATTTCGATGTTGATACCGCATCTTTTTTTGATGCTATCAACTATTTTTTTTCCGTTTTTGGCTTCTCTCATCGCCGAGGTGGCACAAGCTCTGTATTTGCTTACATTATAAACTTTCATCAATAGCGAAAAGCCTTCTAATGCCAATGATAAATCTTCCTGTTTTTCTTTGCTGATTTCGCCATGACTAAAAACATCTTCTCCCAACCTTATCGGTACGCGGATAAATGCAACTTTTTTAAATTCTTTATGGGTGGTGTAATCTTCTACGTTTTTGACTAATAATCGTATGGCATTTGAGCCGATATCAATTGCTCCTAATGTGGTTATCTTCATTTATTATTTTCTAAATAATAGTTATATAATTCTACTTGAGAACGTATTTTTTCGTTAGAATTGCATTGAACATAATTATTTTCTCCGTTCATATCGCTTATTCTTGCCTTTACGTTGTCGCTCCATTGTATTTTAAAGACGTCTTTAAGAGTCTTTTGTATTGATTTGTCTAAGATAGGAATTGCCACTTCTACTCTTCGGTCTAAATTTCTTGTCATCCAGTCGGCGCTGAGGATATAAGACTTTTCTTCTCCTCCGTTTCCGAAAATAATCATTCTTGCGTGTTCCAAATATTTATCTACAATGCTTATTACCTCAATGTTTTCGCTCAAATTCTTCACTTGAGGCACAAGGCAACAAGCTCCTCTAATGATTAGCTTTATATTAACTCCCGCTTTGCTTGCTTTGTACAAGAATTTTATCATCTTTTCGTCGGTTAGGCTATTAAATTTCGCATAAATATAGGCTTTTTTTCCCTTTTTGGCAAATGCAATCTCTCTTTCTATGTCTTTTTCGAATTTACTCCTCATAAAATAAGGTGAAACAACGAGTTGCTTGCAGGTAAACTTCTTGTGTGTGTTTTCTAAAAAACCGAATACTTCTCTCGCATCTTGGGCAACCTCACTGTTGTTGGTAAATAGTCCGAAGTCCGAATAAACTTGAGCGGTTTTTTCATTAAAATTACCTGTGCCTACATATACATAGCCCTTTGTTTGAGCACCTTCACGTCTTTCGACCAAAACTAATTTACTGTGAACTTTCAGTCCTTCAATACTGAGAATTACCTTAACACCTTCTTTTTGCAAAAGAGCAATGTTTTCCACGTTTTGCTCTTCATCGAAGCGTGCCATTAGTTCAATCAAGACCACCACTTTTTTTCCGTTTTTTGCCGCATTGATTAAAGCATTGATTACTTTCGAGCGTTCTGCTGTGCGGTAGAGGGTAATGCATATCTTTTCTACCTTTTGGTCTATGGCTGCCTCAGAGAGGAATTGTATAAAGTGATGAAAAGTGTGATAGGGATAATTGAGCAATATGTCTTTTTCTCTAATAGAGCTGATTATGCTTGAGTTGTGCTTTAAGCGATTTAGGTTAATAGGTTTAGGGTTTTTGCTTTCAAGGCTAAGGTCAACCTTGGGAAAGTTCATTAAATCTTTCATAAGGTGATAGCGACCGGTGCCGTTTACAAATCGATTGCTTCTAAAGCCGAATTTTACCGAGATAATGTCCAAAACATCTTTGGGCATATCTTTGTCGTAAATCAATCGTATAGGTCTTCCGTGTTGACGGTACTCAATGCTCTTTTCAATCTTTTCGATAAAGCTCTTGGATACATCATCGTCAATATTCAACTGTGCGTCTCTCAGTATTTTAAAGGCATGGGCTGTGATAGAGTCGTAGTTGAACATAAAGAATATATCGTCTAAACACAATCTGATAATATCGTCGGTAAAGATTATGTCTTTTCTGTTTTCATTAGAGGGAAGCACCACAAAACGAGGACAAGAGGAACTAACCGGTATTTCGGCGATTGCTAAGTTAGAAGTTTTGCCTTTTTTCATCTGCACAGCGAGATAGGTGTTTCCATCTTTAAAAAAAGGTAGTTTTGTGCTTTTCTTGATGAGTATCGGTACCAATCGAGGCGAGATAATCTCCGAATAGTAGTTTTTACAGAATTCCTTTTGTTCGTTATTGAGTTCATGCTCATTGATAACAAAGATACCATGGGTCTGCAACTCTAAAAGAATTTCATCATAAGTACTGTTAAACTCTTGTTGTAGAACTTCTAACTTGCTGTTTACTAACTTCAATAAATCCTCTGCAATATAGCCTCCCGTCAGTTTTATTTTTTTATATTCCTTAAGCGACGCCATTCTGATAAGGTTAGCCACTCTAACCTTCAGAAATTCATCTTGATTATTGGAAAAAATCCCCAAAAATCTCATTCTTTGCAATAAAGGTACTGACTCATCTTTAGCCTCTTGCAAAACTCTTTCATTAAAGCTTAGCCAGCTTAGTTCTCTGTTGTTTATCATTTTGCAAAAGTAATAAAACCTTTGCATTTGGAATGTTACAATAATGTTAAGTTACGGTTAAATTAATAGTAAAAATTAGTTGTGTTGGTTTTATATCAGTTCGTTTGAAAAAAAACGCTGCATTTTATTTCCCGGAAATTTTCTCTATAATTTCTTTGGGTGAATTTATTATGATATCCGGATTTTCTTCTCTTAACTTTTTTTCGGAATTATAGCCCCACGTTACGGCTATGATTTTGATTTTAACTTTTTTAGCGGCAACAATGTCCCTGTCTTCATCACCGATATATATAACTTCGGAAGGATTTATTCGATATTCGCTACACATTTTTTTGAGAACTATGTGTTTGCCGAAAATTGAGCTATTGGAATAAACGAAGTCAAATAAATTTTGGATATTGTATTTTTTTAGACTTTGAATAATGTTTTCTTTTGAATTGCTTGAAACTATACCTAATTTATAAGACTTACTAAGAATGATTAGTGATTTTAAAACCTCAGGAAATAGTTGTACATTTTCCTTGTTCTTCATTTTGGAAGTAACCCTTGCAATCATTGTTGGCAACTCCCAAACATGAATGTTTTTTTTCTTCATCATTCTGCGGATTCCTTCATCTTTAAAAGATTCAAAATCTTCATCGGTAGCATCTTTGAATTCGCTTTTGATGATTTCTTTGGTGGTTTCAAAGGTGTCGGCTAATGTCCCGTCAAAATCAAAAACAATATATTTAATCATAGGAAATTCATTTTGTAATAATATATGTATTTATCGAAATAGTATACTTCAAAACTAAATTATTTAACCAATCACTCTTCCTTTATTTTTTTTCCGATTTTCTCTTTGTTGTTCGACCACCAAATGTAAAGAGCTTTACCTTTAATTAGATTGTCAGGAACAAGTCCTTTGTATCTTGAGTCTGCTGCATTGTGTCTGTTATCTCCCATCATGAAATAATAGTCATGTTTGAATGTGTATGAAGTAACTATCTCTTCATTTATTACTAAAAGTCCTTGCTCATTTAATTCAATTTGTGATTCATTTTCACACGTTTGAATGATAGTTCCATACAACACGGCATTTTCTTTGTCAATTTTTATGTTTTGTCCTTTTTTCGGAAGAGTTAATGGACCGTAGAAATCCGTATTCCATTTCAAATTGGGGTCAAAGGGAAAAAGCTCGTTCATAGGTGTTCCCTCTGTCATAAATGTAGCATTAACATGAGTTACATTTTTTATTTTCTTTAATTCTTCAACTTGCCCAGTTGTTAAGAAGCTCATATAGCCTTCAGGTATTTGAAATATTTCTTCCAGTCCAAGTTGTTGCAGATATGATTGCTCCAAATTTCCATCTGTTTGGATAGAGTAACAAAATTTTAATTGTTTTGGATTGTCGGAGAGTTTATTGTTGATGAATACTTGTCCTTGTTTTATTTCTAATTTATCTCCAGGAGATGCAACACATCGGTAAACATAAAGGATGTTAGGCTCTTTCGGAAACTCGAACACAACGATATTGCCTTTTTCGATTGTTTGTGTTTTCAGCCAAGTGAAATTATCTCCTATTGTCAAGGTAGGAGACATAGCAGTCGTTTGGCTATTGGCAAGTTGAACGTATGCTAGTTTTTTCTTTGCCGGTAGATATACAAATTCAAATAAGATTCCTATTGCTAAGATGATAAGTAGATAAACATACCATTTATCATATTTTTTCCGTACTATTGTTTTGTTTTTTTTGGTTGCAATAATTGCATTTATCAAAATTATTATGAAATAGGTCAATCCCAAGCAAATGAGAATTATCAATCCGGAAAAAGTATGTCCGAGGGGCAGAAACCAAACAAGCAAGAAATATATCCAGATTCCTGCATGAAAGCCGATAGCTTTTTTTATTTGTCCAATGTAGAAGTGTCCAAGTCCCGGTAACAGCCATGACAATAATCCGGCTACCCATGGTTTTTTTTGAATTGTCTTTTCTTTGTTGTCATGTTCCATTTTAAAGGGACTTAGCGTTTTGTTTTGTTTTTAAAAGTGATTGTTCCATCGGATTCAATATGTAAAATGCATTCGGGAATATCTGTTCGTGTTAGGTTTTGAATTTCCTTTAACACGCGATTTTGTTCGTCTATCATGGGACCGCCTTCTCCCAATTGTATGGTAGAGTGAATTTTTCCGGAAATAAATTCTCCTTTCTCGTTTACATTCAATTCAATGATTGGTGCTAATCCGTTCGGTCCCGATAGATTAAAGCGTCCGTATGTTGCGAAATTGCCTAAACTGTAGGCGATGAATCTGCCTTGGTAAATGTCAATGGCTCTGGTAACATGAGGACCATGACCGAAAATAACGTCTGCTCCGGCATCAATTGCCATTCTTGCAAACTCATAAGGGTTTCCTCTGTTTTCGCCGAGAAACATTTCCGTTTTGCGGGTAATATGTTTCTTTGACGAACCTTCCGCACCTCCATGAAAAGAAACGATAACAATATCGCTAATGCTGTCTAAATAAGAAATTATTCTTCTTGCATTTTCATAGTCATTTATTTTGACGGTTCCCGTATTGGGTGCAAAGGCTGCAAAACCGTATTTAATGCCGTTTTTTTCAAAAGTAGCATAAGGACATTCTTCTAAACCTGCATAGTGCATGGGCGATTCTTTTAAAATTCGAATTGTATTGGCTGTTCCCGTACTGCCGAAGTCACGAATGTGATTATTGGCTATACTCAGCAAATTAAATCCTGCATCTACCAAATAATCAACATAGTGATCGGGCATTTTGAAAGCATAGCATATAGCAGGATTAGAACATTTTTTCACATCACCTTTACCGCTTAGTAATACTCCTTCCAAATTGCCAAACGAGACATCGCCTTTGCTTATAATTTCTTTAACGGGAAGTAAAATATCCTTTCCGTCATTGGGCGGTAGATAGCTGCTGTTGGGATAGTTTGTCCCTAACATAATATCGCCGACACCTATTATTTTGACGGTTTTGCTTTTAGATGTTGTATCCTTATCTTCACATGTATTGTTTGATACGATAGAATATTGTGCCTCCTTTGATATGGTAGAATCTTGATAGTGAATTGTTTTAATCGAATCAACAGTTAGAGTAACAGCAATTTCATTGTAATCGATTAGCTGCGTGTCTTGTGAATAAACTTGCGGAAGTGTTCCGGCAAATAAAAATCGGGATGTATAATACTCGTTGGTTTGGTATTTTTCTATCAGTATGCCTCTTCTACAGCTGTGCATCATTTCAATTGTATTACTATCAACAGCTATAACCATAGAAACATGCCCCACTTGTTTATTTTGTATATTTCTTCCTTTAAAAAACAGTAAATCTCCTTTTTTTACTTCTGACAGGTTAATTTTTTTAGAAATGCTTGCAAGAGAGGCGGAAGACCTTGGTAAAATAAATCCGGCTTGGTGATGTATATAACTGACAAAACCGGCACAATCCAATATTCTACCGTCAGGGGTAACGTATCTGTAAGGTTTACCTAAAAGAGTTTTCCCGAAATTGATTATGTCGTCTGTTTTTTCTGCAATTTGATTGTCTTGTTGTGGGTGAAGACTATCGTCCGGCGATTGTCCCGACACCTGCGCATAGGCAAAAAAGAAAATTAAAATTAATCGTATAGTTTTTAGAATTGAAGTTTTTTTAATCATTAAATTATCAGTTTTATAAAGTAATTTATTGCTATAATTGCCAAAACGAAAGATGAATAATACATCAAAAATTTTCTATTTATTATTTTTCTATTGAGTAAATAAAGAGCGAAAATTATTATTAAAAATAGTGATGGAATTAAAGGGGGGTACACGAAAAAACTCTGCTTGATGTTACCGTTTAATAACAATACCAATGCTCTTTGGAAACCGCATATCGGACAGTCAATACCAAATAATGATTTATAAGCACAGGGCAAGAGGTAATTTTCCATAAATTAGGATTAAAAAGAGTAGCATCTGAAAATTTCAAACGCCACTCTTTTCTTTTTTTTACCAGCCAAATAGGCTAAATGCGTTGAATCCGGCACTACCAAGTATTGCAACCATGATAAGCCAATAGACAGAGTATACGCTGCTAAGGATTATCCCAATAATCGATGTTATTCGACCGGCTTTTAGCATACCGTATCCGGTATATAATTCAGGGTTCTCGTTATACAGTTTTTTGCCTTTTCCTGCCAAAACAAGTCCTATAATACCAAGAATCAGACCTATAAAAAAGCACCCGAATACGATTGAGCAAATACCCAATACTAATGCTGCTATTGAATTTGGTAAAGTTGTTTTTGTTGTTGTCATATTATTTTAATTTTAATTACTCCTACTCGTAAGGCTTTTCGGATTACGCCCCGTTTTTTAGAGTGGACTCTGGACTCCACTTTTTTTGGTCTATCATTTTAGATGGTCAGTCTTTTTTAAACCGCTATGTCTTTTAAATTTGTTCATAATTCGCTTATCATCCATTTTTTTACATTTACAACAATTTATTCTTTATAGCGATATTGTTAACTTTCTGTTTTTTATCAATATAGCTCCAATTTTTGAAAGCCTTACAAGTGTAAAAATTTTCACGTAAATTAACTTTCATCACCAATTTTTTATAAAAGAATAAATTATAAATTTCGTTTTGCAAATATATAAATAATTTTATTACCATTCGATTAAAAAAACACTTTTATTTGTTTCTTTTTGGTTAAGCAGAAAGAATAGGAAAATAATTGTTTTCTTTTTTTACTTTTTTCTTTCAGCTGAAAAAAGTATAACTCACTCATCGGATGACTCTGAGCCATTCGATGAGTAGTTGTTGTCCGGTTTATTGCCAATTCCTCAATCTGCGAGAGCGGGTAGGGGCGTGAGCGTTGAGCGTAGTCGAAACGCTTAATTTTTGTTTAAATCGAAATCTGTGTTAGTGGTTCAGTGAACGATTAAAGAGAGTTATAATATTTTTGTATTTTCTTAGCCATCAGTTTTCTACGTTCCAATAGAAAATCTTCATAATTATTAATATTCATTGAAATAATATCTTCAGGAATACAGTTTGTTCTCAAATTCTCTCTTAATACATTAATATCGCTGATATTTCCATATTTCAAATCTTTGTTTTCTGTTTGCTCAAAAACTATTTTGAAGTATTCGTTAGGTGCTCTGTCTCCAACCGAAATATTAGTCTGTGTATCAAGGTATGTAAAATTGGCAATTTGATTGTATTTTGCTCTTTCTGTTATACCGTTCTTTTGCAAGTACTTTTTAGGAAAAATATGGTGTACATCTCCCACTGTTGTAACTAAATCCCTTACTTTTGTTCCATTCATCAGCAAAGAATTATCACTATTATGTATTTGAGCGGCTAAAAACACATTAAAAAACGGACTATTTATAGCCGAAGTTTCTAAGTCCTGCACCAATCCTACGTTCCAAAAAGTGTCAGATAAATTGGCATCTTCCATTTCTTTGAAATATTCCAAAAATCCTTTTTCTGAAATTCGTCTAATATCCAAATCCATTGCGGTTTCGGGAGAAGATATATATCTGCTAGTCAAAGTAGAAAAGACATACCATTTTGAAACATAATGCTTTATTTTCGTTTTGTCTATTTGACTGTTTTTATTCAAAATAAGATAAAGAGTATATGCAAAATCCAATGTCATTTGAGAATTGATCAATTTACTTGAAATAAAGCCGGCAGATTTGATAGCAAGAACAAAATTTTTAAAAGAAAACTCGTTCATAAAATCCATAACGCCTTCTGTCAGCTTCATAAAAGAATCTTCGGCAATTTCCTCTTTGTAATCACGGGTTTCAAAATCGCGTCCTCCGAGTAGACTTACCAAATCTTTCATTTTTCCGCGACTAAATTTCTGCATAAATGCAACACGCAAAATATCTCCATAACCAGGGTCAAAAATGTTATCTTTATCATCTTTCAGCCATTTTACTTTGGGTGCGAAATCGGTTTCCATAAACTCTTTGTCTTTTGACATCTCGGAATACCAATCAGGCTGTACTGCCAAATGAGAAAAATAATCAATTGCCTTACGAAGTAGGTTGCCACCATATTTTACGTTTGCTGCTATTTTCGACATTGCAAAGTCGGCTTGATTGAGTTTTGCACCTTGACTATTGATTCTAATAAAAATCTCTGTTACTTCGTCAATGGTTAAATCTCTATCAAGTGTAATTATTCCAATTTGACGATTTTTTATACCGATTAAATTATCTAAAATATCGTGTAGCTTATCAGGGTCGATTTCTTTGTTTAACTCGCAATAAGTTGCAACAAAACTCCCTCTTCTAAAATCCGGTTTAAAAACATCGGCAATATCCGTAATCCATTTTTTATCTTTTAAAATGGCATTATCTTGAACTTTAAATAATTCCTCATCGTCAGTTGCCAATGGGTTAAAAGATATTTTTATTCTCTTTTTTTCAAAATCAGAATTGATAACCTCTATGCCCATTATAGCTGTCATCAAAGCTGTTACTCTCTGTTGCCCATCAATCATTATCTTTTTCCCCTCCGATAACGTACCGTCTTTCAATTTCATATTGGGACTTTGTGAAATAATTAAATAGCCTATTGGATAGCCAATGTAGAGTGAATCAATCAAATCCCTAACTTGTTTGGGTTTCCATACAAAAGGTCTCTGAATTTCTGGAATTGCTATTTCTTCCGACTTAATAAAATTTAAAATTTGTTCAATTGCTACATTTGACGCATTGTATTTTTCTGCCATATATTTTCTATTTATCGTTATTTACTTTTTAGTTTTTTTAACTTCCAAAATGCTTTTAAATATTTATTTAAGCGTTTTAAATCTTGTTCGTTAAGGTTTTTAAAGCGAGTTATATCCATATTGTCAAGCAAGTCATTTATTTTAACTTCTACTGCTATCGGATTTTGAGCGATTCGATTTATAAAAACTTCGTAATCTTCTTCTTCCGATTCTTTTGTAACGCAACGTAATACGTCAATTATTTCATTTGAAAAGCCTTCTTTTTCAAGCATTTCAAATGTCCATTCGCTGTCTTCGACTACATCGTGTAATACGCCGCAAATTTTCTCAATTTCAGTTTTTCCTCGTTCCATAACGCGCAAAGGGTGTAAAATATAATTTGCTCCCGATTTGTCTTTTTGACCTTTGTGTGCAGCAACTGCTATTTCTATTGCTTTTTCTATTGTGGACATCGTTTTTTTATTTTCGTTAATGTGTTTCTGCTCATTTCGATTCCGTTCATTGAATGGGATCGGGTAGGGGCGTGAGCGAAACGGAAACTCCTAATTTATATCTTATTTTCTTATACATTTTTGTATTAATTTATCCTTGAGGTTGAGGCGATAAAACGTATGATATTAGTCTCAGTGTTTTATTTTTCTTTTCCTTTTTCTGTGAGTTCTTACTATAATTACAATTACAAGTCCAATTAATATGATAAATGGCCAAATATTGGTTAGCCCAATTAAGAACCAAATCAAGTTGTCCCAACCGTTTTTAAAACCATTTTTGAATTTTTGACCGAATTCTGTTTCGTATGGAATAGTTTCATAGAATGTCATTGTCAATGTCGAAAAAGCCACTCTGTCTTCTAAGTACTTAAGTCGACCTTCAATTGATTCAATGTCTTCTCTCAGTTGTCCGATTTGTTTTTCAATTTCTAATATTTCAGTAACGTTCTTCGCTTTTTTAAGAAGGTCAATAAATCGTTGTTCAAGTTCTTTTTTTGTTTTAACTCTTGCTTGAATGTCAAGAAATTCTTCGGTTACATCTTTCACGTTAATCTCCTTACTTTCAAATTTCTTAACGCCTTGAGTTGCGTCAGTTAGTAAGTTGTCGAAATTGTTAGCCGGAACACGAATGCTAATGGTATTGCTCTTTTTTCCGGGGTATTTGAATTCTTGGTCTGAAGAAACGTAAGCTTTGTGTTTTTTGACAGCTTCAAAAATAGTTTTTCTAGTCAAATTCAAATTATCTGTCTCGAATTCGACTTCTCCTTCTTTGATTAATTTCCGTTCTATCGTTTCGCTGATTTTTTGTTCGTTTGTCGGTGCAGCCATTTCTTTAGCACCCAATTCCATAGCCATTTCCGTTTCCCTGTCCATTTCCGTGGACATTTCCATTTTTGCATTGTCAAGGTTATTCGCACAACTGAAAAAAATCGGAAGAATTATCAGTCCTAAAATTTTTTTTATATCTTTCATTGTTATTCTTGTTTAAGTTTTTGTGTTTTTATTATTATGTGTTAGATGTCGTTTATTGTTCATTTAGCCATTTGCTAAAATCACTAATTTTTTTATCGTTTTCTTTCAACCAATTTACTGCTGCATCGTTGGATGATTGACTAATATAATAGCAGTAAGTATCAATATGTTCTGATTTAGCAATGGCATAGAATAGGGGAATATAAAAATCCCACCATAAGCCGGAATTCTTTTTTTCCTTGAATTCGCCAAGAAGCTTGAAAAAAGACGCTGTGTTTTCAATAAACAGTTCCTCTTCGCTTTTATCTTTATTTTCCTCATTAGCTTTTGAAGCTTCTAACATAGAAATCATCATTTCAACAGCTCCAAATTCCGAATCAAGTTGTTTTGCGTCGATAAAAATATTAATTTGATTAGGTTTGTCTTTATCTTTCACAACATTACTCCCGAATTGTTGTTGCAATAAATGATAAGCAGTTTTTGCTCTCTCGGAATTCGGCTCTAAAAACAGAAAATAATGCAAACAAAGTAAACTTTGAATTCTGTGCTTTTGGTCACTCATCAAAAATCCTAAAAGCAAATGACTGCTTGCATGATCGGATTTAGTGCTTATTGCGTTTATTAATGCTTTCTCTGCTTTGTCAAATTCTTTTAAGTTGCAATAGCTGTAACCTAAGTTATAATACAATAAGTGATTAGCACCAAATTTTTTAATTCCTTTTTTAAAAAGTTTTACCGATTCTTTTGTTTTTCCTAAATAGTCGAGGCTTGAACCTTTAGTAAGGTATGCTTGCAATAGAAATTTATCATTTAATTTAATCACTTTATCCGAATGCTTAAGTGCGTTTTGGTAATCTTTTGCATGCATATAACTCAATGCAATTTCATAATTAACCAAGGGTGAGTTAGGTTCAATTTTTAAGGCAGCTTTATACGTTTCAATTGCTTTATCATATTGTCCGTTATCATGGTATTGAATGCCGACTTGAACCAAGCTGTCAACGCTTGTTTGAGCATAAGTCAATGAGAAAATTAATACGAGTCCGAAAATCAAAATTTGCTTTTTCATTTTTATATTATTTTTATTATTAAATTTTTCACTTTGCAAATGTATACGTTTTTTTATTAGCATTTGGTAAAAAACTATTTTTATTTGTTTTCTTTTTTTTCCGGATACATTTCAACTTCTTCCTTATCTTCTTTTGTCTTGAGATATTCTCTATTTAATTTTTGCAATAGTTCCTCATCTTCCGGATTATTCAGGTACATTTCGTAAGCTTTAATGTAATCGGGATGATTTCGAAATCGAATTTTTACAAATGTTAAACTAGAAGTGAAAACGAATAATAATCCTAAGGTGCCTATTATTGCTATTCTTTTTAAAATTCCAATGTAGAATTTTCCTTTTGTTTTAAAATATTTAATCAATGCAATTATCAACACAATCAAAGTGGGAACTAATCCGTTAATTAGCATGAAATCAGCACCGGGCCAATGCAGTGTTTTAAATAAAATCCCACTGCAAACTACAGAAAATGCCATTCCTGCTCCAATTGATCCTATAATTCTTAAAGCAGATAATCCTTCGTAGGATTTCTTTTTAAAAATCTGCCTAAAACCAATCCGATTGAATAATGCAAATCCAAACGGGTAATATAAAAAAGCTAAAGCTCCTAAGATGAGAATCAGTAAAATCATACTTCCCGGAATTCTAATCAACTTAAGAATTAATCCGATTACAGCTGCAATTCCTAAAATTTTTTCAAGTTTTATCATCGTGCGATATTTTTTATTTGTTATTAATATGATATAATGTAATTGTTTTGATTTCTTGTTTTAATATTATTCCTTTAGCTTTTAAAAAATCAAGTATTTCAGCAACATCAGCATTGTATAGTTTTTCCCATTCCATTCCCTGATTATGGATAAACATATCTTGTAAAGATTCGTCTACTGAATACAATTGCTGTGATTTGTTTTCAAGTTCTGAAACAAAAGTGCTAATGGAAGTATACGCATTGTAAGCTCCGTCTTCTATTTGCTCCGATTTTTTAACAGCTTCATTAGGTTTGTGTAGCGATAAGATGTTTATGTTTTCCTTGCTTTGTATGGCATCACATTTGATGGAAAGACCGTTTAATAGTCTTTGTCCTATTTCGGATAGAGCCTTTTCAATACTCTCAATTTTTTTCCAATAAACAATATCATAAGTAGCATTAAGTTCAGTGTTGTTTTTTATCCATATAGGGGATGAAAGATTATGTAGCAATTGAAATATATTTTCGAGTTTTCCTGCATAGCAGGTAATGCCGACAAAACCATCAATTATTTTACATCCAACTCCACCCCAAATGGTATCTAGTGAAGGACGAATAATAAAGTGATCGATTAATTGGGGGCTGGGGGTTTTACCTAACATTATCATAATATCATTATACAGTGGGTCTTCACCGGGTCCAAAAATTCCATTTAAAATAACTTTGGGGGTTTCGCCTTTTTGAGGAATTGTAACCGAATTGGTAGCTATAACTTCTTTAATCATATCTTCACTTACTGTACTTCCTTGATAGACAATAATACCATCTCTGTTAATAATATATATTTGCGGTCGGGCTATAATTTGGTAATTATTGAAGTCTTGTTTATCTTCATCTCTTCCTATCCAAAAATCGACCTTCACTTTTTTTAGAAAATTTTCCAATTTTTCTTTAGGGTCATCGGTAATGGCAATAAAATGCAAACCCTGTTCTTTGTATTTGTTATACAGTTCATTGTTTTCGGGGAATGCGGCAACGCAAGGCGAACACCAAATTGCCCAGAAATCCAGCACTACAATTTCGCCCTTAAGCGATTCCAATGTCGGTATTTTGTTGTCAACTTTATTGTATATTGCTTCAAGTTGGATTTCCGGTGCTTTTGTTCCTATATTAATTTGTGAGAAAGCAATGAGAGGAACACATAACATTATGAATAACTTAATCTTTCTCATAAATATGTCATTTTATCATTAAAATTTCACTTTGCAAATGTATCGTTATTTACTTTTTAGTTTTTTTAACTTCCAAAATGCTTTTAAATATTTATTTAAGCGTTTCAAATCTTGTTCGTTAAGGTTTTTAAAGCGAGTTATATCCATATTGTCAAGCAAGTCATTTATTTTAACTTCGACTGCTATCGGATTTTGAGCGATTCGATTTATAAAAACTTCGTAATCTTCTTCTTCCGATTCTTTTGTAACACAACGTAATACGTCAATTACTTCATTTGAAAAGCCTTCTTTTTCAAGCATTTCAAATGTCCATTCGCTGTCTTCGACTACATCGTGTAATACACCACAAATTTTCTCAATTTCAGTTTTTCCTCGTTCCATAACGCGTAAAGGGTGTAAAATATAATTTGCTCCCGATTTGTCTTTTTGACCTTTGTGTGCAGCAACTGCTATTTCTATTGCTTTTTCTATTGTGGACATCGTTTTTTTGTTTATTATTTTTTTAGTATTTCAATCAACTCTTTATTTATATACAAAGTTTCTCTTCCAACTTTTTGAGATTCAACGATTCCAATATCTTCAAGTGCTTTCAAATATCGAGAAGCTGCTTTTCTTTCCACATTTAATTTATTAACTACAAATTCAGTTTTTGAATAGGGTTGCTCAAAAAGCAATTCAACAAGCTCTTTTCTATATACTTTAGGTGCCTTTTCTTGAACTTTAATTATTGTAGTATCAAGCAGGTTTTTGATATTGGTAATTTTCGTAATTGTGTCTTTTGAAGTGTTTTCGATGGCTTTCAACATAAATATTATCCATTCTTCCCATTCTCCGGTTCGATAGGTCTGATTTAATAGGCGATAGTATTCCGGCTTATTGGCAATGATATACGAACTTAAATATAAAATTGGCACATCAATCAATTTGTTAAGTATCAAATACAAGATGTTTAAAATCCTACCGGTTCTACCATTCCCGTCATAAAAAGGGTGAATACTCTCAAACTGATAATGCAATATTGCTAAGTTTATTAAAGGGGATAATCCGTTTTGTTGGTTGTAGTAATTAATGAAATTTGTCAGTAAATCAAGTATTTCTGCTTTATCTTGCGGTGGGGTATACACTGTTTCGCCGGTTGTGTCATTTTTTAATACGGTTCCGGGAATATTTCTAATTCCGGCACTGTTGTCAACCAATTTTTGTTGAATACCGACAATGTCATTCACTTTTAAAAATCCTTGACGCTTAACAATGTCATATCCGTAAAATATTGCTTTTCGATAATTAACAACTTCTTTTATTTCCGGTGAAATATGATTGGTGTTGATAGTTAATGCTTTGTATAATTCGTCTTGTGTCGTAATAATATTTTCAATCTCTGAGCTATCTTTTGCTTCCTGTAGAACTATTGCATTGACCAACATTGCTTGATTAGGAATTGTCTTTGCAATTCCTTTTAACTCAGACAATGCGGCAGTAGACTTGTTAGTTTGTCTAAGAACTTCTATTGTTTCCACCTTTTCTCTCGGAAGAGGAAGTTTTTTAAGATGATAATGTGGTGCATTTTGTCCCATATTTATTCTATTTGTCCCAAAAAATCAAATATTGGTACATATATCGATGTTTGCAATCGTATTTTTGCATAAAGCTAAGGTGCAATGTACAAAGCAGATATAAAACATTTGTGTATTATTTTTTATCGTTAAAATTTCACTTTGCAAATGTATATTATTTTTTATTACTATTCGGTAAAAAAATCAAAATATTTCCGTAAAAATATCGGTTTGTTGGTTGTGTTTTTTTATTCGTTTTACTACTGCTCATTGAGCGGGTAGGGGCGTGTGCGGAACCGAAGCGCCTAATTTACACTATGAACCCGTCTGAGGCAAAGCCGGTGTTGGCGGTTCGTTGTTTTTCTACGATTTGTATTCGTTTAATTTGTCAATTAACAATTTATATAAGTCGTCAAAGTTGGTCTGTAAAGCATTTGAAGCAATACTTATTGGCGAACCGCATATCTTGTAATTCATTTTTATAGTATTTCTTTTCAACGGATTTGTTACTTTCTCCAAATAGTCTTCTGGATTTTTAACTATAAACAACAAAAGTTTCTGCCCCATAACTAGGGATATTTTAATTTCTTGAATGTCTGTCCAAGGAATTAGTCCCGCAGAGACGCCACTTGAATTGTCAATTATTCCCTGTCTGTTTATTATTAGTCCAGGTTTTTTGTCTGAAAACTTGCGAAATATTATTATTGCTACAAGTCCAAAAAATATCACAGAAGCAATTCCTGCAATAAAAATTACTGTTGGGTTTCCAAATGTCCAATGATTACTTTTCAGTAGGTTTGTTAAAAACCATATTCCAAGTCCAACAAACATTAGTGAACCTAATAAGGTTAGTATCATTTTAGTTTTGCTTAATGGAATTTCAATTTGTTCTTCTTTTGTCATTTTGTTTTAAGTTTTGTTATAACATTTTTTCTTTATCATATTTTTGCAAATGTATATTATTTTTTATTACTATTTGATAAAAAACTATTTTTATTTGTTTTTTGTTGCCTAACTTGCTCTACTATAATGAAATACTTGGACAAGATTTTCCGTTTTTTGCCAAGATTTCAATACTTTACCGACCAAATTCTACTTGGCAATCTTCATTGAAAATTGCTATGGTAAAAGGTGGTTGCAATATCAAAATTGTACGCTTCGTTCATATCTGCTGATATGAATGTCGAAGCAAAACAGTGATTTTAAGATAACCGCTTCAACTGTTTATTTATGCCAAATGAAAATATCAAAGATACGCTTATATTTCGTCCTTGATTATAGTAAGGCAAAGGTTTTAATGTTGAAAGATGATCAAAATATTGTGTGTCAAAAATATTGTTTACAAATACACTCAAATTTAATGTTTGTCGAGCAATATGAAAATCCGTACTAATACTAAAATTTACAAGAGTATATCCGTTTGTTGTTGTTTCATATGGAGATGGTTTGACTTGTTTCAATGCAGTTAGTGCTGAAAGTTTGATAGATGTATTTTTTAAAAATCCGATTTTTTCACGTTCAGCCCTGATTTCATAACGAAATTTTTGAGCAGGTATAAATGGTAAATAATTACCGTTTTTTTGCTTGCCGATAACCGACGAATAAGTTCCTTCTATATGTAACCATGGCAACGATTGAGGATGAAAATGAACACCGGCTTCTCCACCATAAAGAAATGCATTTGTTTGTGAGAAACAATAAATACCAACACCTGTTGAAGTAGTTTCTTTGGTTGGCGAAATAAAAATATAATTATTAATATTATTATAAAATCCCGCTAAATCAAAGGATAGAAACTTGTCGTGATAATGTATGCTTAAATCTGTTTCAAATGAATTTTCCGGAGATAAATTTTCATTTCCAATTTCATATTTATTTCCATGCATTCCGTTTGATGTAAGTTCGGATAAATTGGGTACACGATAGCCTTTTGCAAAGTTAGCCCTTATTATTATTTGATTAATAGTATATGTTGTACCGATAGAACCGTTAAGATTGGAGAATCTTTTATTTATCGGAGCATGATAACCGCTTGTGCCTTTTGTTCCCAACGCAAAAGTTTCGGTTTTATGCATATCAAATCTCAATCCACCCTGTATTTTTAGTTTTTTGAAAAAGGTATATTGTGCAAATCCTAAAAATCCTATACTATTAATATTGGCATTGGGTAAAAATTGAGAAGCTCGATTGTTAAGGTTTCTGTTATTTTGTATCATTCCTTGTAATCCGATAATATATTCTGATTTACTGCTGGAAGGAAAATGCAATTTAGATTCATAGGTAACGGTATTTAATTTCATTTCAACGAAAGGGACTTCAAGTGTTGTTTGAAGTTTCCGATGAGCAGCTTGATAAGCCGTATTTATATCCCATTTAAATTTACCTAAGTAAAGACTGTTTTGAGATGAAATAATCTGATGTTCCAAATCCTGAAACCAAATTTCATTTTTTCGTCCCTTTTTTGTTATTAGTGGTTTTACAACAGGTACAGTCATACCTAAGTCTTGTTTAAAATAATCGTAGAAAAGCTTAAAAGTTCCAATTTTGCCTGTATATCCTGTGTTGGCATTGAAAGTCATTTCGTTGAACCGAGAATTAGGCACATAATCGCCTCCACCTTGTAAATAATCCGCATGGGTTTTATGTCCAAAACGCAATCCGCCGAAAAGATGTTTAGAAGCTCCTTTTAGTTTGATACAGTTGTTCATTCCAAGAGTATTAGAATGTAATTGTATACGATAGTCTCCAAGAATTTTGCCAATGGGAGCAGGTTTTTCTTTTATAAAATTGATAACTCCCCCTATTGCATCTGAACCATAAAGTAAAGAAGCGGGACCTTTAATGATTTCCACTCTTTCTATATCGTTGCCATCTATGCCTAATGGGTGATTTTCGCTGTATTGATAGTTTTCAATTCGTACACCGTTATTCATAACCAAAACGTCGTTCATTGAAAGACCACGTATAACAGGCTTCGAAATGCCTTGTCCTTTGGCTATCATATCAACACCCGGCACTTTAGTCAATGATTCCATAAAATTAGACGTACCTGATAGAGCAATATCTTTGTTTGTTATAACGTCAATTTTTATCGTATTTTCGTGTTGAGAGTTCACGTAGCCACCTGTAATAACGACTTCTTGCGACTGGATAATAGCTACCGTTAATACAATATCTACGTTTTTATGTTCGGATTGCGAAACGTCAATTGTTTTAATTTCGGTATTGTAGCCTACATGAGAAAACTGAATTTGTATTTTTCCGTTAGGAATATTGTTAATCAAATATTCTCCTTCTTGGTTAGTGATAGTTCCCTTATTGAGTCCGGGCAAAAAAACCGATGCACCTATCAATGGTTTGTTGTTAATATCTGTTACCTTGCCTTTTATGTAATTTTGAGCGTTTACTTTTATGAAAAGAAACAACGCAAAGAAAATGAAAACGATTTTCTTCATTTTATTACAACTTTAAAAATTTACAAATAAATTACTTAAATCACTAATGATTTCTTTGTGTTATTTGTAAATATAGGAGGTGCTCGTAATAAAAATGAATACTTTGAATGATTACAACAATATATAAAATGGTAATTGTCATGTAGTTTTACACAGTAAAAGTGTTTTTGCGTAGTTGGTATATGTTTTTTGACTATAAAAAGGAAAAATTCAAAATTCGGAATTGGACATTTTTTGTGATGTTCATGAAAATGCTTTTCATTTTTTGCAGTACAATGAAAATGGTCGTGATGGTGGAAAAATCCATCTAAAAGCTTAATTGTCATAGGGAACATTAAAAAGAACACCAATGTCAGTGAAATAATATTTTTAAGCTTTTTTGTCATTTTAATTATCTGTCAGTTGTCTTTTTTTTATCTGCTATAAAGATTAAGTATATCAATAGTAATGAATTACAGCGTATTTTTTTATTTTATCCTTAATGAGATTCCCATATTCATACTGATATTTTTTTCTAAAAACGGATTTCCCATTAGCCAACCGCCTGTTTTTCCTTCGACTGCAATGTAAGGATACCAACATTTGATACCATAGGAAGCACGAAAACCCAGCATACCTCCAAAACTTGCTTTTTTTGCTAAAAATGCTTGCTCTTTGGGTTGTATCCAAAGCATAGTTCGACCGCTAATCAAAAGTTTGTTTTGAAGAAATGCCTGATCAATAATTGCACATTCAAGTCCGAAAAATGATTTATGCAGGTTGTTGTAGTTATGCAATGCAAAGAAGAAATTGTATTCCGGCGTTTGGTAGAAAACATCAAGGGCGATGTCGTTACCAAAGGGTGTCAACAGATGCCTTATTGCAAAATTACCGTAATAATTTCCCTTTTCGGTAGATTTTAACTTGATTTTTGGGAATCCGACCAAGTGCGGTGATAATAGGTTCAACCAATGCAGATGTCCTTGTTTGCGAAGATAACTTCTGGCTTCACTTGAAAGTTGTGAGGGCTTAATGTAGCGATTGATGCCCACGCCCGACGGGTGTATTCCTCTATCGCTGTAAGGTTTATCGGGATAGAACAAAGCATCTGCCCAAGCAGTGAAGTCGGCACCTGTAAAATCTCGCTTACCGATATCTGCTCCGTCTTGTTTATTGGATTCATCTATGGTTTTGTTAAAAGCATCGCTACCCGATTTGTTAAGATAGCCAATATTAATCATGCTACTCATCCAATACAAGGCGATATTGGGCAAATCTTGATTAAGGTAGAAGTTGTTTTTTTGCAATGTTTGAATTTGATGAAACTGCCCTTCATTTCCGGCAATCATAAGTCGTCTGAAATCTTGCTTGTAATAATCCGATAACATGATTAAATTTTCATCCGTTACCTTTCTGACATAAACCAACGATTTTCCGACAGGAAAACAGTTCATATCGTTGAAACTATTAATCCCTCTGCGAGTCATTACGGCTCTGTGGTATTCTTCATGAAGCCAGCCCATTCCTAAGGGCGTGTAAAACGTCAATAAGTCGAATCCGACGGCAATCAGGTTGCAGAAAAGAATATTTTTGAATTCGCTTTTGGTTGTAATGATTTTAGTGATTCCCCAATGTGCCGAACCATACAGATTGTTCGACATTGCCAAAGCTAGGTTCATGCTTGGATTGGCATAACCGAAGAAAAAATTTCCGGTTGTTTTGCTAGCATGAATTTGATAGGGGATGTCAAACAGTGGAAATTCCAAATATAAGCCGGTAGTGTCGGTGGTGGTTTGAGTAAAACTAATTGATGTTGTTGAAATTAGTGTCAATATTATTATTAGGTATCGTTTCATTATCCTCCGAGCTATTTTGTTTTATTAATTTCTCCATAAAAATATTGAATCCATTCCTTATAGGTATCTTGTGCCGAAAGACAAGTGTCGAGCAAATAGCCTCTAAGCGAGCCGAATTCTTTTAATCCTCTGTAGTAAAATTGTTTGTGTCGTTCGTCAATAATAAAAGGGACGATAGCGTTTCGCAAGCATTCACGGAACATAATTAAACGTCCCACTCTGCCATTACCGTCCTGAAAGGGATGGATTTGTTCAAAACGATAATGGTATTCAACAATGGTTTCTAACTCAATAGCAGGCAAATCGTTATACCATGTGTTCAATTGTTTCATTTCGGCATCTACATCTTGCGGTAAGGTGGTTTCCATACCGCCCACTTCGTTGGCTAATTTTTTCCAATCGCCTACACGAAACCAAGATTTGTTAGCATCGGCAGTACCTGACTTTAAAATCCGATGAAAGGTTTTGATAATATCATTAGATAGCGGCGCTTCTATGCTGTCAATCATAAAATCGAAAGCAACAAAGTGATTGGCTGTTTCGATAATATCATCTATCGGTATGGCTTCTTCTTCTTTGAATCCTATGCTACGTGTTTCAAAAATATAGCGGGTCTGCTCCTCAGTCAGTCGGCTACCCTCAATGCGATTAGAGTTATAAGCAAGATTCACTTGGGTTTTATGGTATAAGCCGCCCTTGTGCTTTGCCTGCTTTTCTTCTACTAAGTGTTTTTTCAAATCTATCATTACACTATAATTACGTTCTTATGCCGAATTGCCGATAAAATTCTTTATTGTTTTTTACAATTAAAATCTTCGTTTTGCAAATGTATAAATTATTTTATTACCTTTAGTAAAAATTAAAAGTATTTTTGTGAAAATTATCGTCTTGTTTGCTTTTCTTTTTTTCTTCTTTTATTAATTTAATCAAGATTAGTGAGTAAAGGTTGCCATACAACGTTTTGTAGCTTAATTAAATAGTTGATTTAAAAGTATTTGCTTACAACTCAATAATAATGCTCAATTTAGCACTTACTCTGCCATTTTGCCAAACGGCTGTTGAGGCTGGGTTTAACCAATTAGTTTTATAAGAATAGTATTTTCAAACTCCTCATCTTTTTTCACTTCAACTTCAATCCATGTATTCAAATCCATTATTTTTTTAACCAATTGTTCAGGGTTTATGCAATTATCAACTATTTTCAAAGAAATCAATTTGTCGCTTTTGGATATTGAAAGTTCAATTTTTTCTAAAATACACTTTGTCTCAAACTGATTAAAGGATTTAGTCGGCTCTATTGTATCACAAATAGCCAGTAACCCTAATAATGATCTCTCACATTTAATCTTTTTTTTGTTCTTTGAAAGCAATTCATTTAAACTATATTCTTTAAAGTCTGTATCTTGGTCTTTATCCTTAGACAACCAAATATTATGAGAAATAATTGCGTCTGCAGCTATCTCATAAAATTCTTCATGGTCTTTTGACCAATGCAAATCTTTATAAATAAAATCGTCTTTTTCTACATTCACAATATTTTGACCAAGAGCTTCATTTTTTACAGATAAATAATTTTTTCTTAATCTATCGTATAATAAAATGCCCCCGATTATGCCATGGTTGTGAAATCCATGCTTCTCAAGACAAAATTTATAATAATTTTCAATTGTTTCTTTTTTATAAGTTAATTTCTTTGCCACCTCAAGAAGGTTGTATTCAACAGATAATTTGTCTAAAACATCTCCTAATTGAAGCTTAGTAGCAAAAATACCTTTCCTGTTTTCAACAAAGTAACAATAGTCATGATAAAGGCATGCGAGAAACCAGAAATACTTAAAATTTGGCTCTTCTTTACACTTTAATGTAAGATTGTGGTTTAGCTGAAATAATGGCTCTAAAATTAATCCTAAAGTATATGTGGATAATGTATGGATTACTCTAATTTTATCAAATTCAAAATCAGCGTCAAATACATTATCTTTACTCCCTAATTTGAATTGTTCTTTAATAAAGTTAATGCCAACTTTATAATCAATGAATGGCATTTCTTCATGTCTTAAGCTACTATAGTAACTGAAATCTAATGTTTCAGAAAATATTTCCGTATATTTTTTCAGTAAATTCATTGTGTAGTATGTTTCTAACCTTGCCCCTAACGGTTGTGTGAAGCATTGGGGACTGCGGGCTTCATCATTGTCTGCCGTTACAAAAGCAAAAATGCAGGACAGGATGCTTTAGGTAAACGCTTGACCCCATTATAGATATTATGCCCTGTTATTTGTTTCAGATTTCTGTTTCATATGATAAAACCTCAAATTGTCTAATCCTTTATATAGCTCATAGATTTTATGATAGTCGACACTACAAAGTAAAAACTCTTCTGTCTTAATTGAATCATCAAATTGGTGTCTCCATATTGAGAGTAAAACCTTCTCGCTACCGCTAATACTGCTTTCAATCTCAGGATACTTAATACCGGTTATTAAATCATGTTCATTATCAATGTCCCAATAATCTTTAAATTGTAATATTGGACTGGAAAAACAGTCTTTCCATAAAATTTCTGTTTTTTCAATTACAGATAATTGCTGGTAAGAACTAAAAGTGTTATTAATCTCACTGATTAAATATTGAAAAAATTTTACATATTCCTTGATAAACAATCTAATTTGTTCAGAATCAAAACTTAAACCTTTATTTGATTGGGGTTTAAAGTATTTTGCCCTTTCATTGATTTCAATACTAACTTTTCCTCCATTATGAATTAAAGCATTTCTATAAAGCGAAATTTCCTCCAATTTGATTATTGATTCCTTTTCTTCTTCGCTAATTGAGTTTTTGTTGCTAATTTTTTTTTCATTTCTATACTCTTTGTTGAAAAGAATCTTTAACAATTTCTCAAGCTGAGTACGAACTCCATCCTTAAATAAAAAATAAAGTTCATTGTCAATTATTATACTATGTCCTTTATCTGCTACTGCACATATTTGCTCCCTTGAAATTGTACAGGATTCTTTAGTTAGTTTCTCAGGAAGAGCGACTAAAACAATTTTCATAAGTTCTCTTATTGAGTCCTCAAAATACGCAGTAATCATTAAGAATAAACCTTGATTAATCAGGGAATCATTCCCAAGTTTTTTTTCAATTTCTTCTAGTTTATCTAGAAATGAGTCTGTAATATTTCATTGCTGTCCGATAAAAGTTTTTTTAGGGTAGTAAAAAAGGGGCTTAATTCTTTTTTGAATTAGCCCCTTTTTGGTTAATTTTGCAACTGTAAAAATAACAATTAACCAATATGAGCAAAAGT
>Ga0209718_1000397_pt1 | contig 60523 bp, 58 predicted proteins | sample AD_JPNAS1_MetaG_FD_184420 | JGI IMG/M metagenome (GOLD analysis project Ga0209718, IMG submission 184420) | Active sludge microbial communities of municipal wastewater-treating anaerobic digesters from Japan - AD_JPNAS1_MetaG (SPAdes) (version 2) | ecosystem: Engineered > Bioreactor > Anaerobic...
TCCTTCGCTGATGTTGCTGAACCCCTTTGCCTGTGCTGTGGCCACATTGTCCGGACTGATATCGATGCCGGCGAAAAAGGCCTGGGGAAATGCCTGACGGATCGCCGCCAGTAGGTTGCCCCCACCGCATCCGACATCGAGAAGCCTCCGGAAGGACAGGGCCGACATGGACTTCAATACCTCCGGATAAATAGCGGACTCATACAGGGGATACTCACGGGAATCTTCAAAACTGTCCCAGCGGACCGGACGAAAACGGTTGCGCAACGGGACGATGAGTTCGACCTCCCGGCCGTCCAGGGCGGTGATGTATCCGGTAAGAAAGGCGGTTTCTTCAGAATCCAGGAGCCGTCCCACGGTTTCCGGCCAGAAGCCGGCTATATCCTCGGCTCGCACCCGCCGGGTTATGTAAGCCAGACCCAATCCCGGCCCGCAGGGTTTGCCGTTCGCGCTTATGGGTCCCTGGAGGAAACGCTGGCCCGCCGCCTCGATGATATTGAACCATTGCCCCGAAAGCTCTTGCCGATGACGGCGGCGGATCATACCTATCATGGACTGAAATTCGTTTCCGTCCATGGACTTACGGGAGGCCTCAGTTTCCGGAAGAGACTTGAGGGACTTCATCTCCGGCAGGCTCCTCCCCCGGAACATAATGGATTGTCGCAACGTTCCGTCCGGCCACAACAGGTATTCCCGTCCCAGGGGGGGACGACTCTGCCGCTGCGGGGAATAACGCTGGGGGACATGAGACGGCGCAATTCGGCACTGCCGCAAAAACGGCAGCTAGGCGCCTCTTCATTTCTGTTTATCCCTTCCAGAACTTCAGATACACGCCCGCAGGCGACGCATTCGTATTCGTAAATCGGCATTTTTCAACCCTCTCCGGAGGGTTCAGTGATCGCAGAGATTATGACCGCACGACAATGACCCCTGTAAATAATCGCTGACGATCTTTTCCGGCTTTTCCGAAGGGGCACCCACTACGACCCCGATCCCGCGCTGGTTGAAAAGATCCTGAGCCCGGACGCCCATGCCGCCGGCGATGATCAGGTCGGCTCCCTTTTCCGCCAGCCAGCGGGGGAGCAGCCCAGGTTCATGGGGCGGCGCCTCAAGGGTTTCCGTCTTCAGGATCTTACGTTCTTCCTTATCCACATCGACCAGAACGAAGGCGCCGCAATGGCCGAAGTGGGGGCACAGATAACCGTCTACCGTAGGAACCGCGATTCTCATCAATTGCATTGTTTCTCACCTCATTGTCATTTCTTAAAAACCCTCATGTCCCGTGGTCGGCCACGAAGCATGCAAACGACGTTTTCATGGCAAAACATTTATTTAGAAAAAGACCGCTTTCAGGAAAAATGCCGCCGGCTGTCCCTGCCCGTACCTTCATCTCCTACCGCTCGTCGAGAGCCAGGATGGTTTTGATGATCCCTTCCTGAAAAGCTCTGGCCGCCGCGGTCTGATTTTGATAGTAGATGAACGGCCGGCCGCTGTCCGAGGCCTCGACGATGGCCGGCTCCAAAGGGATGCGGCCGAGGAAGGGAACCTCAAGCTTTTGGGCCATCGCCTCGCCGCCCCCCGCTTTGAAAAGGTCGATCAGCTTGCCGCAATGGGGACAGGTAAGGCCGCTCATGTTCTCCACGACGCCGAGGACCGGCACCTTGACCTGGCGGCAAAAACTGATTGACTTCCGCACATCGGCCAGGGACATCTCCTGGGGGGTCGTGACGATAACGGCCCCGTCGCTCTCCGGGAGCATCTGGGCTACCGACAGGGGCTCATCACCCGTCCCGGGGGGAAAATCGATGATCAGGTAGTCCAGTTCCCCCCAGAGAATCTCCGCCAGAAACTGCCGGATCACCCCCATCTTCAGCGGTCCCCGCCAGATAACCGCCTCGTCCTGGTCAGGCATGAGCAGCCCCAGGGAGACCACCTTGATCCCATAGACATAGTCAAGGGGAAAGGCGTTTTTGCCGTCGGTCCGCAAGGACTGACTGCCCAGTCTGAGCAGGGTGGGGATGCTGGGACCGTGGAAGTCCACATCCAGCAAGCCCACCTTCTTTCCTTCCATGCCCAGTCCTACGGCGATATTGACGGCGATGGTGCTCTTGCCGACGCCGCCCTTTCCGGACAAAACCAGGATCTTGTGGCGGATCCGGGCCATACGTTCCCGAAGCTGTTCCTCCTCCTGCCGGCGCTTGTCCGCTCGTTCCTGATTCCCCTGGTGCTGACCTTTTCCATACAAGGGGAGACTGTTTTCAGATTTGTTCATTTGTTTGGTTCATCCTCCTGATTAGGGTAATCGCGTATTTTTGACCAAATTTCCGCCGGATCGCTGCCCATTGCTTTGCGCCGCGTCTGTGCCGGCCCGGGACTAAGGGAAGATATTTCTCCAGAGCGCGGCGATGTCTTGGGCCGCCGCACTGTGCGGATAAGCCGCGACCGTACGGCCCTGAAGCTGGGCCTGGACCGTGGTCAGATCGAACCGAATCCGGCCGACGGCGGATATCCCCAGGGAACGGCCCGCCGCCTCCATTTTGTCCGCCATCTCCGGATTTACATCCCATTTGTTGATACAGATACCGGCGGGGATCTTGAACAGGGCGAGCAGCTCCGCCAGCCGCCGGAGATCGTGTTCCCCCGCCAGGGTCGGTTCCGTAACGATGAGGACGAATCCCGTTCCCGCCAGCGAAGCGATGACGGGACAGCCGATACCCGGCGGTCCGTCGGTGATGATAAGCTTGGCCTTGTTTGCCGCGGCTAATTTGCGCCCTTCTTCCCGGACCAGACTGACCAGCTTCCCGGAATTTCCCTGGCCGGGGTCCAGACGGGCGTGCACCATGGGGCCGAAGTCCGTATCCGAAAGATACCATTCACCTGTGCGGGCTTCGGTAAATTCGATGGCCTCCACAGGGCATATCCGTGAACACAAGCCGCAGCCCTCGCAGAAAAGCGGAGAAATCACGGGCGGTTCCCCCTGGGCAATGGCCTCGAAACGGCAGGCGGCGACGCAGAGCCCGCAGTTTATGCAGGGGGCGGCCATGATTTTCGCCTTTTTCGTCCCGTAAAATTCCGCACGTTTTTTGATCCGGGGTTGTAAGAGGAGGTGGAGATCCGGGGCGTCCACATCGGCGTCCACCAGGACCAAGTTCCTCCCCAATGCAGCCAGGGCCCCCGTTACGGTGGTCTTTCCGGAGCCGCCTTTGCCGCTGAGAATGGTGATTTCCTTTGCCATATCAGGTGATCCTGTCCGTAATCGTCATTTTGGGACCTGACGGGAGGGGAGCAAGGTCAAGACCTTTTCCCACAGGCGGTCAAAGATATCTCTATATGCCGGTAAAGCCTCGGTGATCAGGGCGCCCCGGGAATAACTCGCCGCGATTTGCCGGTCATGGGGGATCTCGGCCAGAACGGGAAGATTTTCCCGGCGGCAGAATTCATAAAGTTCGTCATTGCCGATATCGCAGCGATTGACGACCACCCCGGCCGGAATGGCCAACGTTTTCAGGGTGGCTGCCATCAGCGTCAGGTCGTAAAGACCGAACGGTGTCGGTTCGGAGACAAGGACTACCAGATCCACATCCCGCACCGCCTCGATGACGGGGCAGGACGTTCCCGGCGGACAATCGACCAGGGTGACGGCCGCCGCCGGGGCCTTTTCCTTGACCTGGCGGATGAGGGGTGGAGCCAACGCCTCACCCACATTGAGACGTCCCTGCACGAAGCCTGTCCCCCCGGCGTCGCCTCCTTCGATGACCCCGATGAAGCGGTCGGTTTCCGTGATGATCCGTTCGGGACAAAACTCGGCGCAGACGCCGCAGCCGTGACAGAGTTCCGGGAAGACGATCACGGTGTTCTTGAAGACCGTGATGGCGTTGAACTCACAGTAGTCGGCGCAGATGCCGCATCCGGTGCAATGTGCTTCCGCTACCTCAGGTCTTCTCACGGTCGCCGGGATGCTCCGGTCGATCCGTGGCTGGAGGAAGAGATGGGCGTTCGGTTCTTCAACATCGCAGTCGAGAAGTTGGACATCTGCGCCGTGTTGCTGGAGGATATGCGCAACATTGACCGCTACGGTGGTCTTGCCCGTGCCCCCCTTGCCACTGGCAAAGGCGATTTTCATGCTGATTTTTCCATCTCTTCCAGGCGCGACCGGATTTGTGCCGCCGCCCTTTCGTAGCCCTGCAGATCATTCCTCAGGGCCTGAATTTCGTCTTCCCGGGACCGGTTGAACATTGCCGGTGCTGCCGCCGCCGTTCCGAAGGGCCACCGGCCGCGCCGCCCGCCGCAAAGGCCGAACTGGCGGAACCAGTTCCGCCATCCCCGGCCCGCACCGCCGCCTCCGGGCATCCATGCGCCGCCGCTTTCCGGGGCCGCGCCAGCGCCGCGATTCATCCCGGCGCCTCTGCCCGGTAGTCCATTGGCAAAGCCGGGCCTTGCATATCCGGCACAGTAACCTGCACCCCTGCCGCTCATGGGGCCCATTCCCGCCGGGCCCGTACGATCTCCTCTCGGCATCTTTGTACCTCCTGATCGCTATTGAAATCCTGTGCCCCCATGGGGGCGTGTCTCTGAACATCCGTTCTTCGCCACCCGCGTACGGCGGCCTCTGTCCGGTCTTTCCGGGGCCGGGCCGCTGCGGGGGCGGATCAAATACTGTGGCCTTCCACCGTCGCCGCCGTTATCTCTTCCAGCTCACCGCGCTCCCATGCCGCCACAGCCGCGGCGACGGTCCGGTGTCTGGCGGCGTCGTGGCGGTAGATGCGCACCCCGCCGGCCTGTAATACCCGAAAGGCCTTGGGCCCCACATTGCCGCTGATGAGTACCTGCGCTCCCCGGTCGATGATCGTGGCGGCGGCCTGGATGCCGGCGCCTTGTGCGGCTTGGCGATTCTGGAGATTCTCCGCGGCCTCCCAGGTTTTCTTTTCCGCATCGACCAGGATAAACCAGGGTGCCCGGCCGAAGCGGCTGTCCGGCAATTCCTCCCATCCGGGCTTTTGTGCGGTTACCGCTATCTTCATGATCTTCCTCTCCTTCTTTGTCCTGTGGGCTTTCCCGTTGCCCCCCGTCCGCCGCCACCCGTCCCGCCGCCGCATGGTCCCGGGCCGCGGCCCGTCCATCCCCGGCGGCATCCGGGCAGGTAGAAGGCCGGTTCATCAAGCCGGTTGGCGAAAAACCCGGCCTCCACGTCCGCGAGGTTTCCCTTGAGGAAGGGGATGACGATGATTCCCGCCCCTTCGATGCTTTGCCGGGTGAAACTGGCGATGGCCCCGCAGAGCAGCACGTTGACATTCAGTTCCCGGAGCCGCTGCTGGACCTGCATCGTGGTCGCTCCCAACGGTAAGGCCTCGATCCTTTTCTTCCTTTCCGGACCGGCTTCGATAATCAACAGCGAATCGGCGGAATCGAAAACCGTCGCGATATGATCCTGCGAGGCGGCGATGGCGATGGCCATGATAGTCTCCCTTGGCGGTCTTCTACAGCCAAAACGGCCGGATGACGACGCCCGGCGCATGGTCATCCGGCCGGGCACCGGATAAACAGCAACATGTATGCCCGGGAGGACAAATACTTGATAACATCAATTATATTAAATAAATAAGGTGTGTTTGCGTGTGGGTTGAGTGATTGTTGAGATGCAGTTATGCAATATGTTACACGGGGATTGGGCGCATATACGCAACTGCCCCGGGATGGCGGGAAGAAGGCGAACGAGGGCCGTCAGATGCAGAACTCCACGATGTCGCCGTCCTGCAGGACATAGTTTCTCTGGACCATCTGACCGTCCCGGACCGCCCGGCCCCAAATCCGGGCGTACTTGAGCTTCAAGGCAAACTCCTTGTGAATCCTGGCGGCCAGTTCTTCCACAACGCCGCCGGCGGGGAGGATGAAGGGAGCGGTCAGATCCGCCTCTTTACCGGGGCGTTTGGTGTAGACGCGCACGATTTCCGCAATGGAAAAGAGCTTTTCCGGTAGGGCAGACATGTTCAGGCCCGTTTTTACAGACAATCCCAGCAGCGGTTGGGCGACACCGGAAAGTTCCGTGAATATTTCCAGGCCCTCCTTGTCTTCCGGCCGATCCATCTTGTTGACGACGACGAGGAATTTCTTGATGAACGGCCGCTTGGTCAGATTGTCCGGGAGCCGGCACTGGGGCGAATAAAGGCGTGCCTCATGAAGAATGTTCAGCGTCTCTTCGTATTGACCCATCGGGTCCGCCTGCAGATCCAGCATGACGATGACAATGTCCGTCCGGCGGAGCAGATCCAGGAGCGACGGATCGACATATTGCGGGGAAATCGGCGGGGTGTCGATAAGCTGGAATTGGATGTTCTCATATTCCATCATCCCCGGGGTCGGCTTATGGGTGGTGTGAGGGAAAGGGGCCACCTCCGGGAAGGCGTTGGTGACCAGGGCGACAAGCGCGGACTTGCCCGTATTGGGGGGACCGACAATGACCGCCTGGGCGGCCCCTTCCTTTTCGATGCTGTAAGCCGTCTTCTGTTTGCCGGTCCCTTTTCTCTCCTGCGCCTGGCTGCGGAACTTCGATATCCGCTCCCGGAGCATGGCCTTGAGTTTGTCCGTGCCCTTGTGCTTGGGCATGACGGCCAGCATTTCCTCCAGGGCCTCGATCTTGTCTTCCGGGGTCCGGGCGGCACGGAAACGCTCTTCGGCGGCGAAATAATCAGGGGGAAGGTTTGCCGGCATAATGCGTCCGATCCTGAATGGTTAACCGTTGTCCGTTATGTCTGTCCCGCAGGAAACCGAATCCCCAGGGCCTTCATCCGGCGGAAGAGGGTGCTTTTGTGGATGCCGAGTTCCCGGGCCGTCCGGGTGCGATTCCCCTTGTTTCTCCTCAGGGCGTTGACGAGAAAGGCCGCTTCCACTTCCCGAAAGGTGGCGTGTTCCGCGATCGGCATCGTTTCGCCGCTTGCCGTACCGGCCCGGAGATAGTCAGGCAGATCCCGGCACTGAATGATTCCCGACTTGCAGAGAATGAAGGCCCGTTCGATGATGTTTTCAAGCTCCCGGACATTACCGGGATAATGATAAGCCATGAGGCAGGCCAGGGCCTGATCGTCGATCCCCTGGATGGATTTGTTCTGCAGGGAATTGAAGATGCGGATAAAGTGATCGATAAGGAGGGGAATGTCCTCCATACGTTCCCGCAGAGGCGGCAGCACTATTTTCAGGACATTGATGCGGTAGTAGAGATCCTCCCGGAACCGGCCCTCTTGCAACAGTTCCCGGAGATCCCGGTTGGTGGCGGCGATGATGCGGGCATCATGGCGGATGCTCTCCACCCCTCCCAGCGGTTCGTAGGTCTTTTCCTGGAGCACCCGGAGAAGGCGAACCTGCAGGGCCGGGGAGATGTCACCGATTTCATCGAGAAATAGGGTGCCCCGGTCGGCCAGCTTGAATCGGCCGGGCTTGTCTTTCTTGGCGTCCGTGAAGGCCCCGGCCTTGTAACCGAAGAGCTCGGCCTCCAGAAGGGTGTCGGGCAGAGCGGCGCAGTTGACGGCGACAAAAGACCTCGTTCTTCGTGGGCTGAGATTGTGGATCGCCCGGGCGAAGAGCTCCTTGCCGGTGCCGCTTTCCCCCTGTAACAAAACCGTGCTGTTGCTGGCGGCGACGTCAGGCAGCAGATCGAAAATTTCTTGCATCTTGTGACTCTTGGAAACGATGTCCTGAAAGGTGTACTTCTCTTCCAGTTTCTTCCGGAGATCCACCTCCCGGCTGATGTCCCGGAAGGTTTCCACGGCCCCGATCGCCTGCCCGGTCTCGTCTTTCAGGATGGCCGTGGAGATGCTGACGGGCAAGCGCCGCCCCCGGGCGTCGATGATGTGGACCGTCCGGTTCACCACTTCCCGCCCCGTGTCTTTGGTGTAGCGAAGAACGCAGTGCCGGTCGCAGACATCCGCTTTCAGGACCTCCCGGCAGCGCTGACCGATGGCGTCCCCCCTGGGCACGCCGGTGATCTCTTCGGCGGCGCGGTTGAAGGAGGTGATGCGCCAGTCGTGATCCACGGTGAAGACGCCGTCGGCGATGGAATCCAGAATAGTGTCGATACGTACGGGCATTCCCATAGGCAAGATCGTCAGGGCGAATACGGCAGGGGGACCACATCCTTTTTACCCCCGGATATCGGCCTTTCTTGAAAAGATATAACAATGACCCCCTGGGAAAGCAATTTATTTTTCTCTTGAAAGGTCGCTTGCTCAGCTTATCAAAAATAACTTGACAAACAATGAAATCGAGATAATTAGAACGCCATTCCCGCAAGAGAAAAATAGAATATTTTAAAAGGAGGATTTAAAGTTATGAAGGGTTTTAAGTATTCTTTATCATTGTTGCTTTCTCTGTCTCTAATTATGATTTTCCTGGGTTGTGCGAAACCGCCGGAGGCCGAGAAAGCGGCTGCCAAAGCAGCTCTGGATGCCGCCGTTGCCGCGGGTGCCGACAAGTACGCCGTCACGGATTTCACTGCCGGTAAGACCGCCTGGGACAGCGCCGAGGCGCAGATGAAGGACAAGAAGTACGAGGAGGCCAAGCAGGGTTACCTGAATGCCAAACCCGCTTTTGACAAGGCTGCCGCTGCTGCTGTGGCCGGCAAGAAGGCCGCCACCGATGAGGCGACCGCCGCCGCCGCCGCTCTGGAAGAAAGCTGGAAAAAACTTGCCGATGCCGCCGCGAAACTCCAGAAGAAGATGAAGGACAAACAGGATGCCTGGACGGCGGATGCCAAGGCTATCGAGGACGGTTTGAAGGCGGCAAAGGATATGATCGCCGCCGATCCGCTGGGTGCCAAGAAGAAAGCCGCCGAGCTGAAAGCCCTGATCGACAAGTGGGATGCCACTTTCCAGGAGCTGGCCGCCATTCCCGATACACCGGTCAAGGCGGTGAAGAAAATCAAGAAAAAGTAGACACAACCGTTACTTCCGGCCAAAGAGAGAGGTGCTTCGTCCCCCGGGGCGGGGCGCCTCTCTCTTTATTTTTTTCAGTTCGAAATATTTACAACTAATTGAATATTATCATCTATTGTCGTCCCTTTCTTCGGATGCCCATGAAAGGTCAGGCGTTTTTCCTTGTGCACGCAGGGAGATGCCTTATCATGGAAACCCATTTTCCCCGGTTTCTGATGCTGCATTGGAATTTGACTTTTTCGTTGCACTCGGATAGATTTGTAATCACGATGGTGAGGAGAAGATGATCAACACCCTGAGGCTATATGAAGAACTGACCGATACCTTTGGGGAGGGTCCGGCCCGGACCCTGACCAGGGTGATCGGATCTATATATGACGATCTGCAAAACACCGTTACCAAAGAGGATTTCCGGGAGCTGAAGCAGGTCGTAGCCGAGCTGGCCCAGGCACAGAAGCGTACCGAAGAGCGTGTCGAGGAACTGGCCCAGGCCCAGAAACGGACCGAGCAGCGGGTGGAGGAGCTGGCCCAGGCACAGAAGCGTACCGAAGAGCGTGTCGAGGAACTGGCCCAGGCGCAGAAACGGACCGAGCAGCGGGTGGAAGAGCTGGCCCAGGCCCAGAAGCGTACCGAAGAGCGTGTCGAGGAACTGGCCCAGGCACAGAAACGGACCGAGCAGCGGTTGGAAGAGCTGGCCCAGGCCCAGCAGCGGACCGAACAGCGGTTGGAAGAGCTGGCCCAGGCGCAGAAACGGACCGAGGACGCGGTCTATCACCTTTCCCGGCGGGTGGACGATACGAACCGCCAGTTGGGCGGTTTAGCGATGACCGTGGGCTATACCCTCGAAAACACTGCCTATGTTTACCTTCCGGACCTCCTTCGGACCGATTACGGCCTGACCTGCGAGGGGTCGTTGTCCCGGGATTATCTCACGGACCTCAAAGGTCGGGATGTGGAGGTAAACATCCTGGGCCGGGGGAAGCTGGGAGACCGGGAGGTGTTGATCGTCGGCGAAAGCAAGGCCCAGCTCGGCAAGAACGATGTGAAAGATTTTCTCAAACGCCTCTCTCGTCTCGATACGGGCGGGCTTTCCCCCTTCCCGGTCCTGGTGACCCACATGATCAGCCAGCGGGATGTGAAGAACTTTGCGAAAAGCCAGGGAGTGGCGGTCTATCTGTCCTATCAGCTGCAAAAAACCGCCCCCTGACGGCTTATCCCTTGTCGACAAAAAGACTGCGGAGCTTCTCATAGACCTGAACATGGGGCCCGCAATGTTCATCAAACCATTCGCGGACATGGGATCTCGGAGATGCCAAGCGGATGGGAAACCTCTGGCCGCTGTTGTCATGGCTGCTAAAATTGCAGACAGGGAGAGGGTACTGCTATGAGAGCGTTTGTCGTCGCTGCCGATAGGTTGTCCGTATCCGCCGGGGCCTGTGCCGCCTACGAGGAAAAGAAGGACGAGCTGTGCGATTACGTCAACCGGGAACTGGCCCAGCGTCCCGACATCGGCCTGCTCACCGGCGGCAATCCCCCCGCCGTTATGTTCGACAATCACCGTCACCACGTCCACTTCATGATCAACGTTTTCAAATTTTCTCTCTTCGAAATGCTGGCCGCCATCGTTCCCTGGGTATATAAATCTTATCATCATCACGGTTTTGCATACGATTATTTCCTCGTGGAACTGAAGGCATGGAAGGATGCGGTGTACCGGCTCCTTTCTCCCGCGGCGGCCGGGGAGATCGCCGGGGTCTATGATTGGCTCATCCACAATCACCGTCATGCCATTGCCCTGTCCAAAAGGCAGGGTGAATTTAACCTGCCGCTGGAGGAATCGTGGCGGGCAAAGAAGAACATATTTCTCTCCCATCTCCTTGCCGCCGATTACGAGCAGGCCCTCCGGTTTTCCCGGAGATACACCGGCAAATCCGGGGACATTCAGGATCTGTATCTGAAAATCATCCAGCCGGCGCTTTACGACCTCGGCAATCTCTGGGAGCGGGGGAAAATATCCGTCGCCGAAGAACACCTGGCCACAGCGATTGTGGGCAGGATAACCGCCGATGTTTACCGGAACTACCGGGAGGCGGGAAGCAAGAAGGCGAAGGCGGTCGTAACCTCCCTGCCCAACGAGTTTCATGAGGTGGGAGCGAGGATCGTCGCCGACTTTCTCGAGATGGACGGCTGGAATATCTATTATCTCGGTGCCAATGTTCCCGAGGGGGAGTTGCTGAAACTCGTCAGGAAAATCAGGCCGAAAGTCCTCGCCCTCTCGTGCACCATGCCCTTTAACCTCGATCGGGCCGCTGCGGCCATAAACGCGGTGCGCCAGTTGAAAATCCCGGTTCCGAAGATAGTCGTCGGCGGTCTCGCCTTCAACATGCTGCCGGATCTTTACCGGGAGATCGGTGCCGATTTCTGGGCCCCCGACGCCAAGACGGCTGCCGAGACAGTCCGTCCCTACCGAGGCAAATGAAAGCCGCAGCGCCGTCGATTCTGTATTCCGAAGAGCTGATCCGCTATCTCGAGGAAACAAGCAGGTTAGGCCTGGTCCTGATCGACGGAGAAAGTTGGATCCTGGCCTGCAATAACGGTTTTGCCGCCATGCTGGGGCTGGATAATAAGCCCCTGGGCAGGAAGATGCGGGATTTCCTGTCGGGAAGCTCCCCGCCGCTGACGTTCCCCGACCGGGGCTACCAGCCCGTGCACTTGATCTTCAACTCTCCGGCTGCGGGGGAGATGTTCCTCAACGGGTATGTCTTCCCCCGTGGGGGATCATTCGTGATCGCCTTTGAGCAGAGCCGCATGGGCCATAACGAGCTTGTGGAAAAGATGTCGCGGCTCAACGATCAAATCGTCGCGATCACGCGGGAATTGGAGAAGAAGAACGCCGCCCTTTCCGAGGCGCTGCAAACGATCAAAAGGATAATGAATGTCGATCCCCTGACGGGGCTTTTGAACAGAAGGGCCTTCTTCCCTTTGTTGAAGAAATTCCTGGCCTTCGCGAAAAGGCATCAACTGCCCCTTTCCTGCATCATGACGGACATCGACCACTTCAAGGCGGTCAACGACACCTATGGGCATGAAATGGGAGATACGGTCTTGAAAAAGTTTGCCCGGTTACTGAAAAACTCCACCCGGCAGGAGGACATCCTGGGAAGGTTCGGGGGAGAGGAGTTCGTCCTGATTCTGCCGAACACGCCGGGCGGCGCAGCCTTGGAAACGGCGGAGCGGATGCGGAAAAATCTGGAGCGAATGAAGTTCAAAGGCTTGAAGGGGAGTGTTACGGCAAGCTTCGGTATTGCCGAGCGCAGGTCCGGAGATGACGAAAAAAGTATCGTCAAGAGGGCGGACGATGCCCTATACGTCGCCAAAGGCGGGGGAAGAAACCGGTGCGCCCTGATGTAGGCAGGGGCGAAAGGGACGTCTTTACGCCCGGTTATCTGTAAGCCCGGGACAAATAATCGGGCGGGCAACCGCAGAGATAAAGGGTCAGCAGGAGCCAGTTCCGCAGGGTGCAGATCAGGATTCCTTCCTTTTCCCACCTCCGGGCGGAGGTGGATACGGATTGCCTGATGATGGCAATCTTGTCCTTTCTTTTTTTTATACGGCGCATAATTTCCACATCTTCCATAAGTGATATTTGTGCATAACCGCCGATCTCCCGGAAGTAGTCCGCGCGAAAGAAGTGTGCCTGGTCTCCGTATGGGATACGGGTAAGGCGGGACCGAAACGAGGCGACGGCGGCAATCATTCGGAATATGGGCCTGGCGTAGGCGATGGCCAGATCGAAGGCGCCGGCGCCGGCCGCCGCGATGATCTCCCGGGGGAGATCGGGGCTGTCGCTGCCGATCAGAACCACCTCCCGGAAGCCCTCGGCAAAGCATGCCCGAAAGGCGCCGGCCATCTTTTCCCCACGATCATAGTAAAGTAATTTCAGGAAAGTCAAGAACTGATGGTTCAGATTGTTGTTGACACGATTTACCCGATTGGTTATAAGCACGCCGTTGCTTTATCCTTTCTTAAAAGGAATCAGGAGAAATATCAATGGTTTATTTGGAGTTGTACTTCACACCGTTAATATGAGGCGCTGAACGAGGACCCGGGTGGTTCTCCCGACAGCGCTGTCCTGCCCTTTCTCCGCCGCCGACCGTCTAGCCTGCTGATGGTCATGCCGGGGGAGCCGGGCATGACGACATCAGGAGGCGAGGTTGGTTGTCTTTTTTACAAACTACTCCAACAATTTAAGCAACATCAGCAGTCGTTGCCGAGCCGGTGCTTCAGTCTGCTCTTGTTCTGGACCGCATCCGCCTATCCGGAATGCACTTGCCGTTTTCCGGTCAGGTTGCGGCGTGCCCACAGTCTTCTCTTTCCGGGTGCCGGCGGCGCAGCGGCCTTGTTCTGTCCTCCCGCTTCAAAGTCCCTGTTTTCCTACCTGGCGGATGTCTTCATCTGCCGGAAAAGGTCAATGCCTAAAAAAACAGATTGCCTGCAGGATCTGTTTACTTGCCCGGCGCCGGTGGCAGCACTTAACCCTCAGGATCCAAATATGTAACCGGAAAGGAGGATATCTCACATAATGAAAAAAATTTTTTTGCAAAAGGAAAGGGAGGAAACGAAATGAAAGGAATCAAAAACATCTTTGCCGGTCCGGGAGGGATCATCGGTGTCGGCGTCGCCATCGGCATCCTGGCGCCGCTGCTTCAGTATCTGGGCAATCCCGCCAATATGGGAGTATGTGTGGCCTGCTTCGAGCGGGATATTGCCGGCGGTCTCGGCCTCCACCGGGCGGCGGTGGTCCAGTATCTTCGTCCCGAGATCATTGGCTTCGTCCTGGGGTCGCTGATCGCCGCCTACCTCTTTAAGGAATTTCGTCCCCGCCTCGGCTCGGCGCCCATTGTTCGTTTTTTCCTGGGCGTCTTCGCCATGATCGGGGCTCTGGTGTTTCTCGGCTGCCCCTGGCGGGCGGCCCTGCGCCTCGCCGGCGGTGACGGCACGGCCATCTTCGGCCTGCTGGGCCTCATCGGCGGCATCTGGATCGGCACCCTGTTTCTCCGGGGAGGCTATAACCTGGGGCGCACCCAGACGACCCACACTGCGGCGGGGTGGATGCTCCCCCTCTTCATGATCGGCCTCCTCGTCTTTATGCTCCTTTTTCCCCAGATCCCCGGTCAGGACAAGAACGAATTCATCTTTTACAGCGTGAAAGGGCCGGGTTCGCAGCATGCTCCCCTGGCGATCTCGCTGGGCATCGGCCTGATCATCGGTGTTTTGGCCCAGCGTAGCCGTTTCTGCACCATGGGGGCGATCCGGGATTTCGTCCTCTTCCGGCAGATGCACCTGCTCTCGGGGTTTCTTGCCCTCATCATTACGGCCCTGGCGGTGAACTTCATACTGGGGCAGTTCAAGCCGGGGTTTGAGGGACAACCCGTGGCCCACACGCAGCACCTCTGGAATTTCGCCGGGATGTCCCTTTCAGGATTGGCCTACTGCCTCGCCGGCGGCTGTCCCGGCCGGCAGCTCTTTCTCGCCGGAGAGGGGGACGGCGACGCCGCCGTTTTCGTCCTGGGGATGATCGTCGGCGCCGCCTTCGGGCATAACTTCGGCCTGGCCAGTTCGCCGGCGGGCGTGGGTCCCTACGGAATTTCCGCTGTGTTCGTCGGCCTGGCTTTTTGCCTGTTTGTCGGTTTTTCCATGAGAAAACGAATCGCTTGAGAAAGGAGGAAGGAATATGGCCAAGACAGTGGATGCCCGGGGGCTTTCGTGCCCCCAGCCGGTCCTGATGACCCTCGACGAGATCAAGGCAGGAACGGAGACGGAATTGCTCGTCCTCGTCGATAACGACGCTTCGAAGGAGAATGTCTCCCGGGCGGTGCAGAGCCGCAAGTGGAGAGTCGAAAGTATCGAGGAGAAGGACGGTACTTATCAAATTGCCGTTAAAAAGGGGTGACCCGGGTGTCTTTCTTCGGTTTCCGAAAAAGCACCGCCGGGGGAACCCCCACGGTGCGGGACGTGCGGGCCGATCGGGGGTTTCTTGTTTTTGAAAACACCGGCGAGGTTCTCCAGGCGGAGCGCCTCCTCACGGAACAGGGCTGGGAGATCCGGGTCATGGGGCCCCCGCCGGAGATCCGCCAGGGATGCGATCTGGTAATCGAGTTTCCCCTCGTGGAGGAACTCCAGATCCTCCGGATCTTGACCGCAGCGAAACTGTCGCCGCTCCGGACGGTGCCCGTCACGAGTCCCCTTCTCCAACCCGTTGATATCTTTCAGATCAAGGATTTCGGTCGCTGGCTCATGGTGCGGGCGGCGAACATGAAGCTCACGGTGGACAAGGAAACGACGGTTATCGTCAATGTTTCCGGTGGGGGCTGTCCCGATGTCCCCTATCTTGCCGCTTCCCTGGTGGGTCAGCGCCTGACTGTGGCGCCGGCACCCCGGGAGATCGGTCATACCCTCTGCGGTTACGCCCTGCAACTGGCCTATGAGGAGGTTCGCCGCCGATGCTCTGTGTAGCGGGAACGGCCCCGACGGATGATTTCCCCTTAACGGTGGGCGAAGTGCGGCTGGGGGGCGAGGAACTGGTCGTAGGTTCCTCCTCCCTCGCCGTCAACAGGGGGACGACGGCCCTCCTGGCCGCGGCGGCGGCGACGGCAACGGAGCTGGGGAAGCCCCCGCCCGTTGCCTGCCTGGTCGGCGATACGGGAACAGGAAAGGGGAGCCGGAAATTATACCGCCATCTGACGGAATTTCTCCCTGGCGCCTCCTTTGGCACCATGGTTTTTCACTACCTCCAGCCCATTGTGCACTGGCAACGGAAACTCCAGGAGGTACTGGGACGCCTGCACCCCCGCCCCTGCCTCATCGCTGATGCGGGCTTCATGTATGCGGCGAAGATGAGCGGCGCGGCGACGCTCTACGACCTCTTCACACCCGATGCGGGGGAACTGGCCTTTCTCGCCGATGAAGAGGCGCCCCATCCCTTTTATACCCGGGGATTCATCCTCCACGAGGAGAATCGGGTCCCCGATCTCATCGCCCGGGCCTACCGCCACGGCAATGCCGCCCGTTATCTGCTGGTCAAGGGGAGGCAGGACTTCCTGGCCGATGCCGGCGGCATCCTGGAAACGGTGGACAGCCCCGTGGAAGAGGCACTGGAGGCCATGGGCGGCACGGGGGACACCCTGACGGGACTGGTGTCCGCACTGATCGACGCCGGGATGGATATTCGGGCCGCGGCCGTGGCCGCCATGCGGGCCAACCGGCTGGCGGGATCTCTTGCCCGTCCCACGCCGGCCACGCAGATCGGGGAGATCATCGGCCACCTCCCGGCGGCCCTCCGGGAGGTTTTAGCGGGGCCGGAAGGTTTGTGACGTCCGTCACCAAGGGGGATGAAAATATACTTGTTCCCCTTGAAGCGGAAGAGACAATTAGACTAATAAAATCAAAAAGTTGAGGTCGCATCTTCAGGTGAAAGGAAGGCAGATGGAAGAATCGGCCCTGGTGGTTACAGCGGCTACGTCCGTTCTCGACATCATCAGCAGGTATCGGCAAACGGAGGGGATATTTAAGGATCTGGAGGCGGAGACGGGCCGGTGCATCTGTTGTGAGGGGCTGTTTCTCTCCTTAGGTGAGGCGGCGGCCCGGTTTGGGTTCGACCTGAACGGCGTCTTGGCGCGGATCAGCGCGGTTATCGCTGACCAAAAATGATCTTGTGAGGAGGTTGCACGGTCGAATTACAGAGGAAGGCGGCCGGAGTTCAATTTCGTCGGGGCGGAAGAGGTGTTGCCGCCGGTTTTGCCGGCCCTACCTCGTGGAAAGCGGTCCTGTGGAGAAGCAATGGGAAGCCGTGGGCTTGCCGAATCTGCGCCTGGAAACGGATTACAGCCAGGAAGATGCGGGACAGCTAAAGACGCGGATCGAGGCATTTTTGGAGAGGTTGCAGAGGAAATGAGACACGCCGGCATCGATATCGGTTCCCGGACCGTCAAACTGGCCGTCCTCGAGGACGGCCGGCTCGTCCTGGCCCGCAAGGCCGTCACCTCTTACGATCCCCTCGCCACGGCCCGGGAACTCATGGACGGGGTGGAATTCGCCGGTCTGACGGCCACGGGTTACGGCCGCCATTTGCTCAAAGGGCGCCTCGCTTGTCCGGTGATCAGCGAGATTACCGCCTTCGCCCGGGGGGCGGGTTATTTCTCCCGCGGTTGCCGGTCGATCCTCGACATCGGGGGACAGGATACGAAGGCCATCTCCCTGGATCAACAGGGGGAGATGACAAAGTTTGAGATGAACGACAAATGCGCCGCCGGGACGGGGCGTTTTCTCGAGGTCATGGCCACGGCCCTGGGCTATACCCTGGAGGAGTTTGCCGCCGCGGCCCTCACCGCCCAAAAGGCGGTGAACATCAACAGCATGTGCACCGTCTTCGCCGAGTCGGAGGTGATCTCCCTGACGACTCAGGGGGTGCCCCGGGAAGAGGTGGCCCTGGGGATACACAAGGCCATCGTCAACCGTTCCCTCGGCCTGCTGAAACGGATCGCCCCCCCGGGAGAGGTCTTTTTTGCCGGCGGGGTGGCCTGGAACGACTGTGTCCGGGTCCACTTGGAAAAGGAGCTGGGTCGGCCCGTTTTCGTGCCCCCGGATCCCCAGATCGTCGGGGCGGTCGGGGCGGCCCTCGCTGCCGCCGGGAGATGAGGGGCGGTGGAGGCGGGCGCAACAATGCTCGGCGAGTAACCGACAGAATCAAGACGCTGGGGATCGGCGGCATCGAAAACATATTGAGGGGAGAAAAAAGAAAAAATGAATGATCACTGCGAAGTTCCCGATTATAATCCTCCCGGTGAGGAGGTTGCGGAGCTGATCAGAAAGGGGCGGACGATCGCCGTCGTGGGGCTTTCCGATCGTTCCGACCGGGACAGTTATCGGGTGGCGGCCTATATGCAGTCCCAGGGATACCGGATAATACCCGTCAATCCCCACAAAGAGGAGATTCTCGGGGAAAAATGCTATCACGATCTGACGGCGATTCCCGAACCCGTGGATATCGTTGATATCTTCCGGACGGTAGAGGCGATACCCGGCATAGTCGAGGAGGCCGTCAAGATCAAAGCCCGGATCGTCTGGATGCAACGGGGGCTGGCCCACAACGCGGCGGCGGCAAAGGCGCGCGCCGCCGGTCTGGCTGTTGTCCAGTCCCGGTGCCTGATGGTCGAACATCGGCGCCTGGCTGCCGAAAATCCAAAATTATGACGAAATCATACAATCTAACTCTTCGATAATACGAGCGTAATGACGATATTTCCAAAAAAGGTGCTTGGCCTGACATGCAGATGAATGGGAAAAATCCATGACGGTATTTGACACCCCCGGCCCCTACCTGATCAATGATCGCTACCGGACGGACCCGGTGGGCCGTTTTCTCGATTTCCTGATTAAAAAGCGGGAGGAGGGCGCCCCCGTCGTCGGTCTGTATTGCGGTTATGCACCCCTGGAGCTGATCCGCGCCGCCGGGGCGGTGCCTGTTTCCCTGTGCGCCTCTTCCCAGCGAACCGTGCCGGCCGCCGAGGAGGTCCTGCCGGCCAATCTCTGCCCCCTCATCAAGTCGAGCTACGGGTTCATCCACACCGATTCCTGTCCCATCTTCGCCCTTTCCGAGGCCGTGATCGGCGAGACGACGTGCGACGGCAAAAAGAAGATGTTCGAACTCATCTCCCATCTGAAGCCCACCCACGTCATGGACCTGCCCAACCTGCCGGAAGGCCGGGGTGTGGGGGATCAGTGGCTCAAGACGGTAGAGAAATTGAAGGAATTTCTGGAGACGACTTTTCAGCGGATAATTACGGCGGCGCGCCTGGAGGAGGAAATACGGGAGACGAACAGAAAAAGCAGCCTCATCGATGGATTCTTCGATTGTCTGACCCGCCATCCGCCGCCCGTCCACTGGGAGGAGATATATGATGTCATCGCCCTCGATCCGGTGTCCACGGGCGAGGAGCTGGCGACCCTCATGGCGGGGGTCGCCGCCCGGCTGGAAGAGCGGATCGCCGCGGGGATCTGTTTCGGTACCCCCTCCTCCCCCCGGGTGCTGGTGACCGGCTGCCCCATCGGCGGCGATGCATTGAAGGTCCTGAAGATCGTCGAGGAGGCCGGGGGCGTCGTGGTGGCCCTGGAGGCGTGCAGCGGCATGAAGGGCTATTCCCTCCGTGTCGAGGAGGGAACGGACGATCCCCTGCGGGCGGTTGCCGCCGCAACCCTGAAGATCCCCTGCTCCTGCATGTCTCCGAATCAAGGCCGCCTCGATATGCTCGACGGGATGATCGCCCGGTTCAAACCCGATGTCGTCATCGATGTGATCCTCCATGCCTGCCACGGGTATAATGTGGAATCGTTCAAGATCAGGAAGCATATCCAGGAACGGCACGGCCTGCCGTTTCTGAAGATCGAGACGGATTACTCCGCCGGTGACGTCGAGCAGATCCGGACCCGGGTGGAAGCGCTCTTCGAGAGCTTATAGGGAATCAACGAACATTAACCATTTTTGCTCATCGCAGTTCAAAAAATATATCCTAATAGGAGGATAATATATGAGTGATAATTCAGAAAAAGAAGAATGGACGCCCAAAATCGTTGCCATCGTCTGCAACTGGTGTACTTACGCCGGCGCCGATCTGGCCGGCATCAGCAGGATCCAGTATCCACCGAATGTGCGCATCGTGCGCGTTCCCTGCACGGGGAGGATCAATCCTTTCTACATCGTCAAGGCTCTGCAGGCCGGCGCCGACGGCGTGCTCGTTTCCGGCTGTCATCCCGGGGAATGCCACTATATTTCGGGAAATCTGGTGGCGCGGCGCAAGTTCGCAACCTTGAAGAGTTTCTTAGACTACATCGGCCTGGAAGGGGACAGAACCCTCTTTACCTGGGTTTCCGCATCGGAAGGCGAGCGTTTTGCCCAGGTCATCAAGGGGGCGACGGCCAAGATCCGGGCGTTGGGGCCGGCGCACAAGCTGGTGAAGAAACTTTAGGAAGAAAAGATGTTTCGCCTCGCTTTTTTATTGACACGTTTCACTCGAAAATTCGTGCATATGTTATTGATCTACAACGGTTTATCATTAACGGAGACACTGCGGAGCGCGTCCACAATTTTCATCATGCTTTGTGACGGCACGCCGTCATGTGGGTTTCATGTGAGGGATCTGTAGAGAACCGGGGCACCATGGCGATGAAAAATATCATTCTGGGCACGGCGGGCCATATCGACCACGGCAAGACGGCCTTTGTCCGGGCCTTGACGGGGATCGAATGCGACCGTTTGGAGGAAGAGAAGCGGCGGGGGATCACCATCGTCCTGGGGTATGCCCACTTCAACCTCCCTTCGGGGATCAAGGTGGGGATCGTGGATGTCCCGGGCCACGAGCGCTTTGTCAACCGCATGGTTGCCGGGGCGGCGGGCATCGATGTCGTGGCCCTTCTCGTCGCCGCCGACGAGGGGATAAAGCCTCAGACCCGGGAACATCTCTATATCTGTGAAATCCTCGGGATCAAGAAGGGCATCGTTGTCCTGAACAAGAAGGATCTGGCCGATGAGGAATTGCTGTTCCTACAGATGGACGATATTGCCGCCCTGACGGCGGAGACCTTCCTCGCCGACGCGCCGATCATCCCCGTATCCTCCGTGACCGGTGAAGGTCTGTCGGAGTTTGTCGCCGCTCTGGATAGAATCGCCGGGGATATCGTCGAAAAACCGGTGGGAAAGCCCTTTCGTCTCCCCGTGGATGCCGTGGTTTCCATAACCGGTTTCGGGGCCGTGGTTCGGGGGACGGCGATTTCCGGGTGTATCGTTCCGGGCGAGGAGGTGGTCGTGCTGCCGGCGGGATACAGGTCGCGGATTCGGGGACTCCAGAATCACGGGCAGGACGTAACGGAAGGGCGGGCGGGGGAGCGGTTGGCCATCAATCTGGCGGATATCAAAACGGATGAACTGGAGCGGGGTATGGTCGTCGTCCGCCCCGGCACCTTTGCGTCATCAACACGCATTCTTGTGGAGTTTCACTATCTTCCCTACAACAAAAAGCCCTTGAAACCGACAGTACACGGTCAGTTCCATGCCTTGGCCGCCAAGGTGAACGCCCGGATGGAACTGTGGGGGGAGGAAAAACTCCTTCCCGGGGGGAAGGCCGCGGCGGTGGTGACTACGGCCCGTCCCATCGCCGTCGCCGCGGGCGATCCCTTCGTCATGCGCGGTTACGGCATGTTCACCACCATCGGCGGCGGCCGCATCCTCTATCCGCTGTTGCCCGAAGAAGGCGATTTCTTTCTCGGCAATGAAGCACTCCGCATATTGACCGGTGACAATCTCAAAGAAAAGATCGATCTCTGCCTAAGAGAGCGGGGCGAAAAGGGGATCGCCCGGACCGACCTGTGCGGCGTCTTCAACGAGAGTGGTGACCGGATAGATAAATGCGTCCTGGCACTCAGGAAAGACGACGCCCTTTATGAGGACGGCGGCGGCAGACTCTATGCGCGTGAACCGGTTCTGGCTTTGCGGCAGGAAATCGGCGCGACCCTTACCGCTTATCACCGCCGCAATTATCTCCGCTGGGGGATGGGAAGGGAAGAGCTTTTCCGGAAAACCAAGTCTTCTCAGGAACTTTTTCAACTGGTCCTGAACATGATGCTCCAGGAGGGGCGGATAGAAACGACGGGCGAGCTCGTGAAAGTGAAGGATTTCAATGTCACCGGTCAGGACGACGTCAATATTCTCTTTTCACGGATAGAGGATATGTATCGTCAATACGGTCTTCAGCCCGATACCCCGGCGGCGGGGGCGGAGGGTCTTAAGGTGGATAAAAAGAAATTTCAGGAGGTCCTGGACTCCCTTACCCGCTCCGGCCGTCTCGTCAGAATCGGCGCGGATCACTATCTGCACCCCGAACATCTGGAGCGGGTGCGGGCCGCCCTGGAGGAGTTCTTCGCGCACCATGACCTGCTGACGCCCCCTGATGTCCGGGAGCTTTTCGACATTTCCCGCAAATACATTATTCCCCTTTTGGAATACTTCGACGGGATAAAATTCACCGTCCGTACGCCCGAAGGGAGAAAGCTGCTCATCGGCGGTCGTTCCCGATAGACAAGTTGTCGCGGATCAAGATGCGGCTTGCGCCTGTACGGCGGTCCCTCGACAGGTCCGGCGCTTACGTAAGGTCCGCATCCGTAGTGATTAAGCGCGCCCTATCGCCCTTTATATCCCTCCCCATAGGACAAAAACCGAGTCCCTCCGGCAAATATACCGACCCGGATAAGCTCTCTGTTCCCACCTCATAATCAGCCGCACCCTGATTGCTGAAAATCGCTCCCGGGATTATCTTAGGGCCGAAAGAAAGAGAGAAGGAGAAACAAAGACCATGACAACAACCATCGGCACCCAGAGAATCGAATTCCGTCCCGGGAGAGATTTTCTCGGCAAGACCATAGAAAGAAACAGGACCGGCCGTTACCATCCGGCAGGTCTCAAGAGATTGTAAACCCAAGCCGGACAAATTCAGGAGGCAAAGATCATGAGAAACACAGGAGCCAAAGACAAAGATAAATTCGCAAAAAAGGCAAGCCGGAACTGGAATGATCCCATGAGTACCCCGATGGACAATATGTTCGTGCCGCCGGCACCGTAAGCGACAGGAACAAAAAACAATTTTTACAATAAGAGAGGAGAAACGACCATGAAGAAGACAGGAGCCAAAAAAGAGGAAAGATTCGCCAAGAAGGCGGGCAGGACCTGGCTGGACCCCATGTGCACGCCGATTGAAACCAGGTAGATCCGGAACAGGTAACAAAAGATCTGAATCAAGCTTAAAGAGAGAGGAGGCAAGGATCATGAAGAAGGACAAGAAGGCATACAAGGGTTGGGTGGACCCGATGGCGACGCCTTATCAATACAAGAAAGGCTGATCGCCGGTTAAGGATAAAAGACTTTTCCCGGCGGCAGGGTCGGGCGAGAGAGAGACGGTAACGGATAAGATAATATGAATACCCGCCTCTCTCGACGTAAGGGCGGAGTCGAAGAGACTCCGCCCTTACTTTTTCTTGAAAGGACCGGATGACGCACCATTTCAATTTTCGATAGTTCCCGTCCCAAAATAAATATTCGCGCTTGACGGCTTTCCTGAACGCATGTTTCATTCTTTGAGAATGTCCCTTGACAGTTCACTGCTGAAGGTCATGAGCAGAATCTGCTGATAATCGGAGTAACCACGTTTCCAAATTTTCACCTGCTGCGGCCGTCAATCCCAAAAATATCCTTGACCCCAAGGAAAAGCTTTGCCTATATCTCTGTCGCTTTCGCTGTGTCCGTTGTTGCGGGAAGATCGCTCAAGCGCCGCCGTGGTGAGGCGACGGCGGTTTCCTGATCATACCGGCAGCAGGGTCGTGCCGCTACGGCCGGCGGTGCCGGCCTCTCGATGCCGGACGGGCTGTTTTACCAACCGATTACTGTTCCATCATGAAAACAGGAAGATCCCGATGATCACTCTGAAAGACAAGCTGTCGCACCTTACCTACCGCCAGGCCTGCCGGTATCTGGGAGCGGAAGGGGAGCGGCTGATCCGGCAGGGGGGGCGCTTTGAGATCGACATCGCGGCACAGGTCGCAATGAGTAACGATCTTTTCCGCCTCCAGGTGGATGGTGCCGAGGTGGAGATCGCCCTCACCCCGGAGAGAAAGGACCGGCTGCGGTATCGCTGCCGGTCCTGTGGCGAGGTATGCGTCCATGTGGCTGCCGCCTTCTCCCTGATTCTGGAGGAGAAGATGGCCCTCGGGCTGGCGGCCCCGCCGCCGGAGCGGATCCCCATCGAAAGCCTCAGCGAGGAGGAACTCGTCGGGAAGGCCATCAAGGAGAGATCGGAACGGGCGGCAAAGGAGATCATGGATGTCCGGCCCGTGGACGAGGCGGAGCTATGGACGGATTATCTCGTCACCAGCCGGGCCACGGGCAAGACCTACCGCGTCGCCCTCCGGGGCTGGGAGCGGGGCGAATCCTACTGCACCTGCCCGGATTTCCGGAAAAACACCCTGGGGACCTGCAAGCATATCCTCCACGTCATTTCCCGGGCACAGGCCCGTTTCGGCCCGGAGCATGCGGCGGTTCCCTATCGCCCCCGGGAGATCGCCGTTTATCTGTCCTACGGTGAAAAACTGGAATTGCGGGTCCTTGTCCCGGAAGACCTGCCCCCGTCCCTGCAGGGGCTTGTCGCCCCCATCGCCGGCCGGCCCGTGGGGGATATCCATGACCTGCTGAACCGTATCCGGGAACTGGACGCCCGCGCTTGCGATGTCCGCATCTACCCCGACGCCGAAGAGTATATCCAGCAGACTCTCTACCGCCAACGCGTGGACCAGCGGATAGGGGAGATTAGAAAGGACCCGGCGAATCATCCCCTCCGGACGACCCTCCTGAAGATCCCCCTCCTGCCGTACCAGTTGGACGGCATCGCCTTTGCCGCCGGACGGGGACGGGCGATCCTGGCGGACGACATGGGCCTCGGCAAGACCATTCAGGGGATCGGCATGGCGGAGTTGCTGGCCCGGGATACGGATATCTCCCGGGTGCTCGTCATCTGCCCCGCCTCCCTCAAGACCCAGTGGCGTCTGGAAATCGAGCGGGCGACCGACCGCACCTGCCGCCTCGTTTTGGGGAGCGCCGCCGAACGGGCGAGCCAGTACGGCGAGCCGGCCTTCTTCACCATCTGCAACTATGAGCAGGTCCTCCGGGACTTCAAGCTGATCGAGCGGATTTCCTGGGACCTCATCATCCTCGACGAGGGGCAGCGGATCAAGAACTGGGAGGCGAAGACCAGCCGGATCATCAAATCGCTCCGGTCGCCCTTTGCCCTGGTCCTCTCCGGAACCCCTCTGGAAAACCGCCTGGAGGAACTCTTCACTGTCGCCGGGTTTATCGACGAGCGCCGTCTCGGTCCCGCCTTCCGCTTCTTCAACCGCTACCGCGTCACCGACGAGCGGGGCCGGGTTCTGGGTTACAAAAACCTGGACGAACTGCGGGAAAGGCTAAAACCCATGCTCCTGCGCCGCCGCCGCCGGGATGTCCTGCAAGAATTGCCGTCCCGGACCACGGAGATCCTCCGCATCCCCCCGACGGATGAGCAACTGGAGCTCCACAACGCTCACCGCCAGCTCATCAGCCTCATCCTCCGGAAGCGCTACCTGACGGAGATGGACATCCTCCGTCTGCAGAAGGCCCTTTTGGCCTGTCGAATGGCGGCGAACAGCACCTTTCTCGTGGACAAGCAACCTCCCGGCCATTCCAGCAAGCTGGCGGAACTGGAAGGGCTCATCGACCAGCTCTTTGCCGAGGAGGAACGCAAGGCCGTCCTCTTTTCAGAATGGACGACGATGCTCAACCTCATCGAACCGATTCTGAAGGCCCGGGGCCTGGAATATGTGCGCCTGGACGGTTCGGTGCCCCAGAAACAGCGCCAGCAGTTGGTCCACCGCTTCCAGAAGGAGGAGGACTGCCGCCTGTTTCTCACCACCAACGCCGGGGCGACGGGCCTGAACCTCCAGGCTGCCGATACGATTCTCAATGTGGACCTGCCCTGGAACCCGGCGATTCTCGAACAGCGGATCAGCCGCGCCCATCGCATGGGGCAGAAGCGGCCCGTCCAGGTCTTTCTCCTCGTCACGGAAGGGACCCTGGAGGAGAGCCTTCTGAACACCCTGTCGGCGAAACACGAGCTTGCCCTGGCCGTCCTCGATCCGGACTCCCAGCTTACGGCCGTCAATCTGGCGAGCGGCATGGAGGAGCTGAAGAACCGCCTGGAACTCCTTTTAGGGATCAAGCCGCCGGCGCCTGTTGACGAAAGCGCCCGGGAGGAGGCGGAACGACAGGCCGGGGAGTTGCGGCGGAGGGAGCGGATCGCCGCGGCGGGCGGCCAGTTGCTCGGCGCCGCCTTCGCGTTTCTGGGGGAGATCTTTCCGGGCAAGGAAGAGACGCCGGAGAGCCTCCGGATGGCCGATGCCTTCCGGGAGCAGCTTTTCCAGTGTCTGGAAAAAGGTGCTGACGGCAGTCTCCGGATGACCGTCACCCTGCCCGACGAAACGGCGCTGAACAATCTGGCCCGGTCCCTGGCCAGGATCGCCGCCGGCGGGCGATGAAATTAAGGAGGACTGCCCGGCTATGGAAGCCCTGACCCTGACCATGGCCAATGAACTGGCCGCCGTGGGGGCGGTGCAGGCCGCCGCCGCGGCCTATTGCCGCGCCGGCGGGGTGGGGGAGGAGGCTGTCGCCCAGACGGAGCTCGTTATCGAAGAGGTCCTCGCCGCCATCGTGGCCCACGAGTACCTGCCCGGGCAAAAGGCGTGGATCTCCCTGACCATTTCCCTGACCGACGATGTACTGACGCTCCTCGTTCGTTTCCGGGGCATCCCCCTCGACGTGGAGCAGTTGCTGCGGTGGGAAAAGGCGCCCCCCCTGGAGATCATCGCCGAGGAAGACAACGGTCTGAATCTCCGCCTGATCAACTGGTTCAGCGACGAGATCGAGTACCGCAACCGGGGCTGGCAGGGACAGGAGATCGGCATCCGGCGCCGAATCGCCGGGGAGGCGGGGAAAGGGGCGCCGGCGGCGCGGGAAGAAACCGGAAGTGAGGAGAGCCGTCAGGAGAAACTCCGGCGGGAAAAGACGCCGGCCGCCGCCGCAGGGCCCTTGCGAATCGGCTTCCGGCGGATGCGCCCCGACGAGGCGGCGGCGGTCTCCCGGCTGGCCTATTTCGCTTACGGCTATACCTATTTCAAAGAGTATCTCTACTCACCCGAAGAGGTCCTCAGGCGCAACGAGGACGGACGGCTCGTGAGCTATGTGGCCGTCAACGAGGAGGACGGCGTCGTCCTGGGGCACCTGGCCGGGATTCCCGACGATTTGTCGGGCATGACGGAGCTGGGGATAGGTTTCGTGAGCCCCTTCTACCGCCAAAGCGGCGCTTTCCAACTCCTCGCCGATGCCATTTCTGCGGATTTGGGAAAACAGGGGGCTCCCGGAACCTTCGGGACCGCCGTGACCTCCCATCCCTACAGTCAGCGGACCGTCATCCCCCTGGGATGGAAGGAGACGGCCCTCTTCGTCTCCCGGCTCCTGGCCCTGTCATTTCAGGCCATCACCGACCGGGAAACCCCTCGGGAGTCCCTGATGTACATGATCCGGATGTTCGCTTCCCCGCCCCGGCGGCCCTATTACGCCCCGGAGCGGCATCGCGCCATGATCGCCGCCATCGCCGCCCATGCCGGCCTGACCGTTTCCTTTGCCGACCTTCCAACGGCGGCCGGTTCGATGGAATCCGGGACCGGTGAGGCGGATGCGCCGGGAAAACCCGGTGAGCCGGCAACGCCGGTTGATCCGGGCGGGATCTCCGAGCTGGAGGAAAAGACCGACGCCAATCTAACGGCCCATATCGTCCTGCGCCGCTATGGCGACGACGCCATTCCCCCGCTCCGGGCGGTGGTGCGCCGGTACTGCCTGGACCGCCTGGAGACCCTCTACCTCTATCTCCCCCTCTGGGACCCGGCGACGGCCCATTTTTGTCCCCGCTGCGAGGAGCTGGGCTTCTTTTTTGCCGGCCTCAAGCCGGGAAGCGCCGGGACGGACTGGCTGGTCCTCCAGTACCTGAACAACCAGCGGTACGACTACGGGCGGCTTCAGGCGGCGACCCCCTTCGGGCGGGCGATCATCGATTATGTCCGGGACTGTGACCCCGACGCCGCCAAGGCGTAAGGAAAGACGTAAGGGAACGTCGGACGGGCTTCCCCCAAGATAAAAAGTTCCTTCCCGAGGACATAGTTTGTTTACAATACATGCATATGTTATTGATCTACAACGGTTTATCACTAACGGAGCCGCTGTGGACACTGCGGGGCGTGTCCCGCAATTTTCATCCTGCCTTGTGACGGCGTGCCGTCATGGGGGTTTTACTCGCAAAGGCGTGGATATGTTGTTGATCTGAAACGGTTTATAATTCACAAGGCCGTTGCGGACGCGGCGGGGCGCGTCCCGCAATTTTCATCCTGTTTTGCGACGGCAGGGCGTCATGCGGGTTTCTTTGATAATTACTGACCTGCCGGGATGAACTTTTCCGATACGTAGATGATCGGCTCCGGGGCAGGCAGTTCCCGAAGCGAAAGGGCGTTTTTCCACTGCTTTTCCAATTCGACGACTCTTACGGCCCTGCTGCTTTGGCTGTGGAAATAGTATCGCTTGCGCTTCAGATCTGATGAAGTGGTCCACGCCGTCGAATCCCGGAACTGATCTGTTTACAAATTGTATTAGCTCAGGATGATCTTGACAAGGTCGCACCGATTGCCTATAAGGCCGACAGTATGGGAGAGGATGCTGTATCCGATAAGAGATATGATGTCGATTTGTCTAATGTTCTTCACGCCGCTGATCTGAGGTGCCCTTAGAGAACCCGGGTGGTTCTCAGGTGATGCCGGCCTGCCTTCTTCACGTCCCTGACCGGGTTGCCCGCCGGGGTCATGCCGAAGGGAAGACGGCATGGCGCCCGGAGGAAAGAACCTTGGCCAAAGAAACAATTTCCCTAAACATCGAATAAAAAGAACTCAGGAGGAAAACGTATGGAAATGACCGTTGACGCCCGGGGTCTGGCCTGTCCGCAACCCGTCATTATGGCAAAAAAGGCCATCGAGGAAAATGAACGGATAACCGTTCTGGTGGACAATGCTATGGCCGTGGAGAACATCCGCCGCCTGGCCGTGAAACTCGCATGTGGTTTTTCCTCCCGGGAGCGGGAGGGGGAGGTGTGGGAGCTCTCCCTGGTCAGGACGGGACCCCTTGCGGAGACGACGGATGCTACAGCCGCTCCCGCCGCTTCCGCCGCCGATGACGATTATCTTTCCTGCCGTATCCCGCCCGGAAAGGACGCCGGTCCCCTGGTGGTCGTTCTGTCCGACAACCACATGGGCCGGGGCGACGATACCCTGGGCGACATCCTGATCCGCAGTTTCATCCATACCCTCCTGCAGCTCAAGCCGCTGCCGGCGACGATCATCTGTTACAACGCCGGGATCAAGCTGGCCGTCAAAGGTTCGGCGGTTCTGGACGACCTCCGGGAGCTCGCCGCGGCCGGGGTGAATATCCTCGTTTGCGGCACCTGTGCGAATTATTTTGACCTCGGCGGTGAGGTGGCCGTGGGGCAGATCTCCAATATGTACGACATCGCCGAAACCATGGCCGGAGCGGGGAGGCTCGTGCGTCCCTGATGAAGCGGGATGATTATCTGGTATTCCTCTTTCCCTCTGTCAGTCATGCCCTAAAGGCGGAAAAGATCCTGAGAACGGCGGGTATTGACCACAAGCTGATTCCCGTGCCCCGTCATATCAGTTCGGACTGCGGTGTCTGCCTGCGGCTTGCTCCGGGGCAGCGCGACGCCGTGGCAAAACTTCTAAAGGGGCGGGTGGATTGGGAAGCCGAGGCACCCCTGTCGCCCCAGGGATGAGGCCGGGGCGCACCGGGGCTACGTGTATTGAATAAATATCAATAATGAAGACATCGCGAGTTTTGTCTTCTTCGGTCCGGGAGCGGGCGGCGGCTTTTAACCTGCACGGCGCCGGGCAAATAAAAGGGGAACAACAATGACAGCAACAGGATCGGAAAGACCGGCCGTCTATTTCGACAACGCCGCCACCTCCTGGCCGAAACCGGCGGCGACGACGGCGGCCATGGTGGAATATGCCGAACGGATCGGCGGCAGCCCGGGCCGTTCCGGACATCATCGTTCCCTGGCGGCGGGCCGGATCATTCTGGAAGCACGGGAGGCCCTGGCGGAGCTCTTCGGCATCGACGACGCCCTCCGGATCGTCTTCACCAAGAACGCCACCGAGGCCTTGAACATCGCCCTCCTGGGGCTGCTCAAGCCCGGCGATCATGTGATCGCCTCAAGCATGGAACACAATTCCGTCATGCGACCCCTGCGCTATCTGGAATCCCTGGGGATAGGGCTATCCATCATCCCCTGCGACGGCGTCGGACTTCTTGATCCCGACGATTGCCGGGCCGCCATCGGGTCCCGTACCCGTCTCCTCGTCGTCACCCACGCCTCGAACGTGACGGGCACGATCCAGCCCGTGACGGCCCTGGGTAGGATCGCCCGGGAACATGGTCTCCTTTTCTGTGTGGATGCCGCCCAGACGGCGGGGGCCCTGCCCATCGACGTTGCGGGAATGGGGATCGATCTCCTGGCCTTTTCCGGCCACAAATCCCTCTTCGGCCCCCAGGGGACCGGCGGGCTGTATATCGGCCCCGGCCTGGAGGGCCTGATGCGACCCCTCATGTTCGGGGGTACGGGGAGCCGTTCGGAACATGAGGCCCAGCCGGATTTCCTTCCCGACAAGTTCGAGTCGGGGACGCCCAACACCATCGGTCTGGCGGGGTTGGGTGCGGGGGTGCGTTTCGTTGCGGCGGCGGGTCCGGAAAATATCCGCCGCCGGGAAGCAGGGCTTACGGCCCGCTTTCTAACCGGTCTTGCCGCCGTGCCCGGGATAGAGGTTTACGGACCCACCGATGCCGCCGGCCGGACGGCGGTGGTCTCCTTCAACATCGCCGGGGTTTCCCCTGCCGAGGCCGCCCTTGCCTTCGACGAGCGTTTCGGCATCCTCTGCCGTCCCGGGCTGCACTGTGCCCCGGCGGCCCACCGCACCATCGGAACCTTTCCCCGGGGAACGATCCGCTTCGGCTTCGGTTATTTCAACCGGGAAGAGGAGATCGACCTGGCCCTGACGGCGATCGAAGGCATGGCCACGGGCTGAAAACAGTTACCTGCGGCGCCCACGGCCTTCCAGGCGGCGGTATGGAGCCTGTTCTCCATGGTGCGGGTCTTCAGACCTTTGGCGTCGCCGGGAAACCTTACCGCCTGTTTGGAGTTGGTCAGGTTCCGAAAACCGTTTTCCCGGAAGGCCAGACCCTTTAGATCGGCCTTGTCGAGATCTTCCAGGAGTCTGTCACCTATGGGGCCGTCCAGGACTTTATCGACATGACGGTAATCCCGAAAGAGAAAGGGCAGATCGAGAATACCCATGGAGGGGCTGATCCCGCCGATGGTCCCTGTGGAGCCACATAAAAAACTATCCTTCCCTGCTGGACGGCCTCCAGGAGTTCCCGCTCTCCTTTGGCGAGCTGACCGTCGGGATAGATGGCGATTTCGATGCGGCCCTTGCTTTTTTCCTTTACCAGGGCGGCGAAACGGGCCGCGCTCTGATTATAGGTGTGATCCAGGGGTGTCATCGAGGCCAATTTGAAGATCTTCTTGGCATCTCCGTTCGGGATCGTCTGTTCCTTGCTGCCGCCGAAACCGGTCAGGAACAGGACCGATACAGCCAGAAAAAGCAGAAAAACGATTTTCTTCTACATGGTATTTCCTCCTCTTTTTACTCGAAAATGCGTGCATATGTTATTGATCTACAAGGGTTTATCATTAACGGAGCCGCTGCGGACACTGCGGAGCGCGTCCCGCCATTTTCATCCTGCCTTGTGACGGCGTGCCGTCATGGGGGGTTCATTCAGTCGGCCGTGCATATCATCTTTCCCTTGTTCATGACCTGCTTCCTACCGGGAATGAATAAACGGCCCCGGGATCGGCCTGGAGATTCTCACGGGACAGTTTTCTCCCATGATAAAGGCGACAGCTGATAAAGGCGACGGCCTGCTCGTCCAGGAAATGGGGCCGGGCATAGAGCCGCGTCCGGCGGTTATGGCCATGTAAAGCGGAGAGCTGTGATGGTAAGGCGCAGACAAGGTATCTTTATTCAGTGAAGATTTTCGCCGTGATAAATCAACTTGAAATAAATGCCGGGATCGGGTAAGGGAACATCGTCTAAGTGGGAGAAGGAGGGGGAATCTTTTTTCCAAGGAGACGATATGCACACATACAAGCTGGACAAACCGGACAACCTGGTGGATTTGCTGGAGGAGAGCGTTGCCAGGTATCCCGACAACCTCCTGTTCGGCACCAAAAACCAACAGAAGATGTACGAATGGATCACTTACCGTGATTTCGGCAGGCGGGTGGACAACCTCCGCGGCGGCCTGGCGCAATTGGGGGTGACCAAGGGCGATGCCGTGGGGATCATCGCCAACAACCGCGTCGAATGGGCGGAGGCCTCCTTTGCGACCTATGGTCTGGGCGGGCGTTACGTTCCCATGTACGAAGCGGAGCTCCTCCATGTCTGGAAGTACATCGTCAAGGACAGCGGGGTGAAGGTCCTCTTCGTCGCCAATCCGGCCGTCTATGAAAAGGTGAAGGATTTCCCCAAGGACATTCCGACCCTGGAGAGGATCTTCATCATCGACGGTGCGGGAGAAAATACCATGGCGGCGGTGGAGAAACTGGGGGCCGCCCATCCGGTTCCCTCTCTCCGTCCCGATCCCGACGACATCGCCGGGCTGATCTACACCTCGGGAACCACCGGCGATCCGAAAGGGGTCCTGCTGTCCCACGGCAATCTCACCAGCAACACCCTGGCGGGGATCAAAAAGTATCCGGAACTCAATGAAAAGGCACGCACGCTGGCCATTCTCCCCTGGGCCCATTCCTACGGCCAGACGGCGGAACTGCATGCCGTCATCAGGATGGGGGCCTCCATGGGCCTGGCGGAGAGCCCGGCGACGATCGCGGGCGACCTGGCGCTGGTGAAGCCGAACTGGCTGGTGGCCGTGCCCCGGGTCTTCAACCGGATCTACGACGGCCTTCTGAAAAAGATGGAGGAGACCGGGGGGCTGGCCAAGACCCTCTTCGATATGGGGGTGGCCGCGGCAAAGAAGAAAAGGGAACTGGCGGCACAGGGCAAGACCTGTATGTTGACGAACCTGAAATTCAAGATCGCCGACAAGGTGGTGTTCGCCAAAGTCCGGGAGAAAATGGGCGGGCGGCTCATGGGCTGCATGAGCGGCAGCGCCGCCATGAACCCCGACATCGCCCAGTTTTTCTTCGATATCGGGATCCCGATCTATGATTGCTACGGGATGACGGAGACCTCTCCCGCCATCGCCATGAACGCCTCTTACGCCTACCGGCTGGGGAGCGTCGGCCAGGCCATCGACAAGGTCAAGATCGTCATCGACTCCTCCGTGGTCCAGGAAGGGGCCACCGACGGCGAGATCGTGGTTTATGGCCCCAATGTGATGAAGGGGTATCACAACAAGCCGGAGCAGACCCGGGAGGTCATGACCGCCGACGGGGGCATCCGCACCGGCGACCGGGGCCGTCTCGACCAGGACGGGTACCTCTACATCACCGGGCGAATCAAGGAACAGTTCAAGCTGGAAAACGGGAAGTTCGTCTTCCCCGCCGCCATGGAAGAGGATATCTGCCTCCATCCCTATGTGCAGAACGCCGTGGTTTACGGAGAGAACCGGCCCTACACGATCTGTCTCGTCGTCCCCGATTTCGTCGCCGTGGAGGCCTATGCGGAGAAGAACCATCTCCCCAGGGATATGGATATGCTCATGGAACGGGAGGAGATCAGATTCATGATCGGCAACGGGATCACGGAGCTGCTGAAGAAAAAGTACGGCGGTTACGAGATTCCCAAGAAGTTCGTCTTTCTCAAGGAAAACTTCACCTTGGAAAACGGCCTCCTGACCCAGACGATGAAGCTCAAGCGCCGGGTGGTGGTGGAGAAGTACCGCGCGCTGATCGAGGCCCAGTACGGCAAAAAGTGAACCGGCAGACAGGCGCGGAGGCGGGGCGGGGTAAGGCGCCGCCTCCGCGTTCGGCCGTTCGTCCCTGTTTGTCGGCAAGCATTTAGAGAGTTAGAAATCCCTTCTCCCCGGTGTCCGGGTCGCCGTATGGTCCGGGGAGAGGTCACTCCTTGAGCTTGTTTTTCTTCTTTTTTTCCCGTTTATGCCGATACATCCGGGAGTCGGCCTCAGAAAGCCATACATCGATCGATAAGGGGGACCGGGGATCGTAGAACACCATTCCGGTACTCATCGACAGGAAGTAGTCCCGGCCGGGTCGGGTGTTATGATTTGCGATCCGGGCCTCCAGACGGTCTTCGATCATGGCGGCGGCAACCGGTTCCGCCTCCATAACCAGGACCGCGAACTCATCACCCCCCATCCGGGCGATGATATCGGCCTTCCGGAATACCTCGCGCAAGATCTGCGCCGTTTCGATCAGCGCTTCATCACCCTTGGCATGCCCCAGGGAGTCGTTGATCGGTTTCATGTCGTCGAGATCTAAATAGACCAGCAGGAGCTGCCTCTCCGACCGTTCCGAGATCCGCAGCTGCTGTTCCACCAGGGTCAGGAACCCCCGGCGGTTATAAAGTCCGGTGAGGGGATCGGTGATGGCAAGCTGCCTTATTTCCTCCTCCATCTCCTTCCTTTCCGTCACATCCAGCATAATACCCCGAAAACCGATCGGGTTTCCCTTGCTGTCTCTGATGAGGGAAACGGAGGTTTCCACATAAATTCTGGCTCCGTCTTTTCTGAAGAGGTTCCAGTCCACATGCTTGGAGGGGATACCCGTTCGATAGACTTCGTTGTAGGCATTAAAAACCTTCCGGGCCGTTTCTTTATCCAAGGACTGGCGGTTGTTCATCCCTTGAAGTTCATCGGCGGTGTAACCGAGCATAACGGCGAGGGCGTTGTTGAAAAAGGTTAAATTTCCCGCCAGATCCACTTCATAGTACCCTTCGGCCATATTTTCCAGGATCGAGCGGTACTTTTCCTTCGCCTCCCGGTGTTCTGCCGTTTCCCGGATTAACTGTTGATTCTTTATCGTCAGTTCCCGTGTTCGTTGCTCTACCAGCTTCTCGAGTTCCCGCTGGGATTTTTCCAGAGCGGCTTCCATCTCCTTACGTTTGGAGATGTCTTTCATCGAGCCTACGATCCCCCGGGGGGCTCCCTGTTCGTCCCGGACAAGGATGGAGTTGATGGAGAAGATGATGGGTTGGCCCTCTTTGCCCCTCATAGCGATCTCGTAATCGGACAATCTTCCGGTTTCCCGGATATGTTCCAATAGCTCTCCGCGCTTGCGCTGGTCGAGATAGAGATCGCTCACGAGGGTGCCGAGCAGCTCCCGGCGCCGGTATCCGGTAATCTTTTCCACGGAAGGGGTGATTTCCAGGATCTTCCCCTCGATATCGACTTCGTAATAAATATCCTGCATGTTTTCGTAAATGTTACGGAATTTTTCCTCGCTGCGGCGCAGGACCTCCAGTTCCTCAAGCTCCTGCCTTCTCAGGCGCTCCAGTTCGTTCAGCCGTCTCCGTAAATCGTTCGTCTCATCCATGCAAAACACCTCGGTTTTGTTGGTTTATCCCCCGGATGCATCCGGGGGCTTTCCGGTGTGATCTCACAGATATGATTTTCATCCCCGATGCTGTATCCTTGCCGCGGGCAGGCGGATACCCGGGGTTTGCCGCTTCCGGGGGGAAGCGTAAAAAAGAGCGGCGGGAGAACGAACTCCCCCGCCGCTCTTGTCAACTATGGGTGTGATGCCTGACCGGGGGGTGGACCGGTAAACCGCCCGCCCGGTTCATGATTGCCCCGGCTTTTCCCCGAAGCACGATCAATAATCATAATCGTCCATGCCGCCGCCCATACCGCCCATGCCGCCCGGAGGCATCGGGGGCATCGCCGGGGCCTTCTTCTTCGGCGCTTCCGCCACCATGGCCTCCGTCGTCAGGAGAAGGGAGGCGACGGAAGTGGCGTTCTGGAGGGCCAGCCGGGTCACCTTGGTGGGATCGATGATGCCGGCCTTCAACATGCTTCCGTACTCGCCCTTGTCGGCGTCGAAACCGTAATCGTCTTTCCCGGCCTTGACCTTCTCCACCACGATGGAGCCTTCAAAGCCCGCGTTGTTGGCGATCTGGCGGAGCGGTTCTTCCAGGGCCCGCTTCACGATGTTCAGGCCGTACTGCTCGTCGTCGGGCAGCGTGGTGCTTTCCAGCGCCTGAAGACTGCGGATGAGGGCCACGCCGCCCCCGGGGACCACGCCTTCTTCCACCGCGGCCCGTGTCGCGTTCAGGGCGTCTTCCACCCGGGCCTTCTTTTCCTTCATCTCGATCTCCGTGGCGGCGCCGACCTTGATGATAGCCACACCGCCGACGATCTTGGCGAGCCTTTCCTGGAGTTTCTCCCGGTCGTAATCGGAGGTCGTTTCCCCCATCTGGGCGCGGATCTGCTTGACCCGGGCCTGGATGTCGGCGCTCTTGCCGGCGCCGTCCACGATCGTGGTGTTGTCCTTGTCGATGGTCACCTGCTTGCACTGGCCCAGATCGGCCAGGGTCAGGTTCTCCAGCTTCACGCCGATGTCCTCGGAAACCACCTTGCCGCCCGTGAGGATGGCGATATCTTCCAGCATGGCCTTGCGGCGGTCACCGAAGCCCGGGGCCTTGACGGCGGCGCACTTGATGGTGCCCCGGAGTTTGTTGACCACCAGGGTGGCCAGGGCCTCACCTTCCAGGTCCTCGGCGATGATCAGGAGGGGTTTGCCCGTCCGGGCGACCTGCTCGAGGATGGGCACCAGATCCTTCATGGTGCTGATCTTCTTTTCGTTGAGCAGCAGGTAGGGATCTTCGAGATGGACTTCCATCTTGTTGGGGTCGGTAACGAAATACGGGGAGATATAGCCCCGGTCGAACTGCATGCCTTCCACGATCTCCAGGGTCGTTTCAATCCCTTTTGCGTCCTGGATGGTGATGACGCCTTCCTTGCCCACCTTGTCCATGGCCTCGGAGATGATCTCCCCGATGCTGAAATCGTTGTTGGCGGAGATGGCGCCGACCTGGGTGATTTCCTTCTTGTCCTTGACGGTCTTGGAGAGCTTCTTCAGCTCTTCCGTGACGAGGGCCACGCCCTTGTCCACCCCCCGCTTCAGGGACATGGGGTTCATGCCCGCCGCCACCAGCTTCGATCCTTCACGATAGATGGCCTGGGCCAGGATGGTGGCGGTGGTGGTGCCGTCGCCGGCGAGATCGGAAGTGCGGGCGGCGACTTCCTTCACCATCTGGGCTCCCATGTTCTCGAATTTATTTTCCAGTTCGACCTCCTTGGCGACGGTAACGCCGTCCTTGGTGACGGTCGGGGCGCCCCACTTCTTCTCGATGACCACATTGCGGCCCCGGGGGCCCAGGGTGACCTTGACGGCGTCCGCCAGGGTATCCACGCCCTTCATGATCCGTTCCCGGGCCAGGGTGTCGTATTTAATCTCTTTGGCTGCCATATTTTTTTCTCCCTCCTGTTATGATTCCAAAACGCCGAGAATATCGTCCGCTCTCATCATGAGATGTTCCACGCCGTCGATCTTGATCTCCGTGCCGGCATAACGGCCGAACAGCACCCGGTCCCCTTCCTTGACCTCCATGGGGATGCGCTGGCCGTCCTTGCCCATCTTTCCCGGTCCGACCGCGACCAGCCTGCCCTCGATGGGCTTCTCCTTGGCCGTATCGGGAATAATTATGCCGCCGGCGGTTTTCTGCTCGCTTTCCTGGCGGATGACGAGTACCTGATCGTGCAACGGTCTAATTTTCATAGGCCATACCTCCTATTATAAAAAAAATTTGAATTGCCTGTTGGATAAATTGCTGAAATCTCAGCAAATAAAACTACGCGGCCAATATAATCACGATCCGTGGCTTGTCAAGGCGACGGGGAAAAAAAGAGAAAAAGAAAAAAGCCCTTGACAGGCTCCGCGCCGGCGGTTATTATACCCCATAGGGGTATATATGGATGAGAAACGCAAACGGATCCTGGATCGATTAAAGAGGATTGAAGGCCAGTTACGGGGCCTGCAGAGGATGGTGTCCGACGGGGGGGCCTGTGAGGATATCCTTATCCAGGTGGCGGCGGTTACCGCGGCGATGAAGCGGGCCGGCGCCGCCGTCGTGGAGGCGTATATGGAAGAGTGCATGGAAAAGTCGCGCCGGCAGCCGGAGGAAGCCCTGAATGACTTCAGGAAGGCCCTGAGCCGTTATGCGGATCTCGCATAGAGGAGGATGATGATGAGTAAGGAAAGGTTGAGCGGCTTGAGTCGCCGGTCGTTTCTCAAGGTGGCCACCGGAGTGGCCGCGGCGGGTGCCGGTATCACCATTCCGGGAGGAGCAAGGGCGGCCGGCGACAAGCGACTGGCCACCTTGATTGACCTGAGCCTTTGCGACGGCTGTCCGGATCGGGAGGTCCCGGCCTGTGTTTCCGTATGCAAGGAGATCAACAGGGACAAGATTCCCCGGATTGCCGAACCCATTCCCGTGCCCTGGCCGCGGAAGAAGGTCGAGGACTGGTCGAAGAAGCGGGAGGTTTTTGACCGCCTGACCCCTTATAACTTCATCTATGTACACCGGGCGGAGGTCGAAGAGGGAGGCCGGAAAAAAACCGTCTTCGTCCCCCGGCGCTGCATGCACTGCGACCATCCGGCGTGCGCCACGATCTGTCCCTTCTCGGCGAACCACAAATACGAAAACGGGGCGGTGGTCATCGACCAGGAGCTCTGTTTCGGCGGGGCCAAGTGCAAGGCCGTCTGTCCCTGGGAGATCCCCCAGCGACAGTCCGGTGTGGGCATATACCTCCACATCCTGCCCAATCTCGCCGGCAACGGTGTCATGTACAAGTGCGATCTCTGTCAGGAAAGGCTGACGGCAGGCAAACTCCCGGGTTGCATCGAGGCCTGCCCGCGTCAGGCCATGCTTATCGGCCCGCGGAAGCAGATCTATGCCCTGGCGGAGGAAAGGGCCAAGGCAATGCAGGGATATATCTACGGGAAGAAGGAAAACGGCGGGACGGCCACCCTTTACGTATCCCCGGTTTCCTTTGCCGCCCTCAACGGGACGATGAAAAGGCAGCCCGGACGTCCCGATATGAAGGCGGAGGAAAGGAGGATGGCCGAAACGGACAAGATGGGCAAGGCGGTGCTCCAGGCGCCCCTTTATGGCATCGCTGCCGGTGTGGCCGGGGCGTTCCTGTCCCTCTCCCGGCGGAAAGACCGGAGAAAAGGAGGAGCAACAGACCATGAGTGAGAGGATCCTGGCGGAAAAGAACCTCGTGGTTCGTCACAGCCTCATCGAGATCATCGAACACTGGGCGATCGCCCTGTCGGGTCTGGTCCTGCTGGTGACCGGGTTGTTCGAACTGCCCCTGGCCAATCGGTACTATATCACGTCGCTTCCCGGTCTCGGCTGGTCCGGTGACTTCATCAAGTCCCTTTACATCCACTATGCCGCCTCGGTCGTGTTTATCACGGCCGCGGTTTTTCATCTGCTCTATCACGGCATCCGCGGCGAGCGGGGGATGCTGCCCAAACGCGGTGATATCCGGGCTTCCATCCTGGTAATCAAGAGTTTCTTCGGCAAGGGTGAAGAGCCGCCGTTTGAAAAATATCTGCCGGAACAGCGCCTGGCCTATGCGGGGATGGCTTTCATCATCGCCATGCTGATCCTGTCGGGGCTGGTGAAAACCTACAAAAACCTCTATGCCCCCGATATGCCCCTTACCCTGGTGCTCTGGGCGACCTGGATACACAATATCTTTTTCGTCCTCTTTATCCTGGCCCTGATCGCCCATATCGGCGCCCTGGTCCTGAAGCCGAACCGCCCCATGTTCCGGGGAATCTTCACCGGTACGGTGAGCCTCGCCTATGCCCGCCACCGCCATCCCCTGTGGCTTGCCGAGCTGGAGTCGGGATGCGAAGGCGGGAGGAAGGAAGGGTCTCCTGCTGCTTACGGAGCGGCTGAGGCCGGTGACACCGGGGCGGCGACAACCACCCATGAAGATGCTCAAGAGACCTTTGCCGCCGGTGACGTTATCAGGGACGGGACCAAGGAGAAGAACGGGGCATAGTGTCGGCACCGGTCGGCGGGGAGGGATCGGGAGCCGCCGCGGGCAAAAACTGGAGATGAGGCCCATCGCCGCCACGGCCCGCGCCCCCGGTGTTCTTGACAACCGTCGTGTTTTCCTATAAAGGTTTCCCGGCAAATAAAACTCACCGGGAGGAGAGAAGATGGTATTAAGCAGCTCTGCGGAGAAACTGAAAAAGATGATCGACAAGGCGATCGAGGATCACGAGATTACGATTCTGGAATATGAAAAAATCCTTCATCTCGCCAGTGAAGACAACAAGATCGACGCCCAGGAACGGGCGTTGTTGCAGACCCTGCAGGATCTCATTGAAAGCGGGGCGGTGAAGAGGGTGCAGGACAGAAGATAACAAGAGCGAACAACTTCATAAATACGTGTCCTGATCAACTGCCGTTTGAGAAAGGGGAGGGAAGGACAGGGCTATCCACCGGGGGAGATCATCACTTGATCTCCCCTTCTTTTTACCGTCGGTTCTTGGGAAAGGCGTGGCCCCCTTTTGTGCCGGGATGGGGATGTGATTTATTTTCTTCGCCTGTTTCGCCCGGCCTTGGGCGTTGACACCTCTTTCGAATTGAGATAAACGCAGCGTCTAAATCAACGGGCAAGGAACCATACCGCCAATGAAAAAGATTCAACGGGTCTTAGTTGCCAACCGGGGTGAGATTGCCTTACGGATCATCAGGACGGTCCGGGACATGAATCTCGAAGCCATCGCCATCTATGAAAAACCGGACCGTGATGCCTATTTCCACCGTTTTGCCAACCGGGTCATCCAGATCGGCGAAGTGCCGATGCGGGGATATCTGGATATCGAAAGGATCGTCACCGCGGCAGTGAACAGCGGCGCCGATGCCGTTCACCCCGGTTACGGTTTCCTGGCGGAGAACGCCGATTTTGCCGAGGCCTGCGGCCAAGCCGGGTTAATCTTCATCGGGCCGCCGCCGGCGGTGATCCGTGACCTGGGCAACAAGGTTTTTGCCCGCCGGCTGATGCAGGAGGCCGGCATCCCCGTTGTTCCTGGAACGGAAAGCCTGCCGCCCGGCCGGGAAGGCGTGACGGCGGCGGCGGCTTTCGGGGACCGGGCCGGGTATCCCATCATCCTCAAGGCGACGGCGGGTGGTGGAGGCCGGGGGGTCAGAAGGATAGACAACGAGCGGGAATTGAAGCTGAATATGGCGGCGGCGAGGGCGGAGGCCCTGGCGGCCTTTCACGATGATCGTCTTTATGCGGAAAAATATATCGAGGCCCCCCGCCATGTGGAGGTGCAAATCATGGCGGACCATTACGGACACGTCGTCCATCTGGGGACCAGAGACTGTTCGATCCAGCGACGGCATCAGAAACTGCTGGAGATCGCCCCGGCCGATCTGCCCGGACCGGTTATCGACAACCTGCACCAGGCGGCAGTGAAGGCGGCGAAGGTTGCCGGGTATGTCAATGCGGGGACCGTTGAGTTTCTGGTCGATTCCCGGACCAATGAATTCTGGTTCATGGAGGTGAATACCCGCCTCCAGGTGGAACACACGGTCACGGAAATGATCACCGGTGAGGATCTGGTGCAGGAACAGATCCGTATCGCCGAAGGGCGTCCCCTTCAGATACGGCAGGAGGAGGTCCGGCTCCATGGTATCGCCATCGAGGTGCGCATCAATGCGGAAGATCCGAAGAACAATTTCCTTCCCGAAGGGGGAAAACTCGTCGAGGTTTACCATCCGCCCGGAGGTACGGGAATCCGGGTGGACGGCAATGTCTATAAGGGTTACGTAGTCCCGTCCGTCTATGATTCCCTGCTGGCGAAACTGATCGTCTGGGGTTATGAATGGGAGCAGACGGTCAATCGCCTCCAGCGCGCGCTGAAGGATTTCACCATTGTCTGGCCGAAAACAACCATCCCCCTTTATCTGGCCATCTGCGAGGAAACCGATTTTCGGAACCGGAAATTCGATACCGGTTATCTGGACACCCATCCGGATATCTTCAAATATCCCGATGCGGAGAATTACGTTTTTGAGGAAGCGGTTTACAATGTGATGCTTACCCCATACGAGGGGATGGAAGGTCAGTCTGAGGAAGAGCAGGCCAGAAATCGGCGTCCGGGATGGTGGATGAGCAAACGCACCCTTACAGTCCGGGAGATAGAGGAACTGAAGAAGGAAGGGATTTTCAAGTCGGCCATCAAAGGCAAGGTCACGGATATCCGTGTGGAAGTCGGTGACGAGGTTATGGTGGGCGACGTCCTCTTGGATCTGGAGGCCATGAAGATGCATACCCACGTCATTTGTGAAGTGGACGGCCGGGTGGCCGACATCCTCATTGAACCCGGTGATGCCGTGGATGTAGGCGATACGCTGGTAATGGTGACTGCAAACCGGTAGAAGAAGACGGGAGGCTACAGAGAACCCCGCCGGTAATGCAAAACCGCGGGGAGCGGGGATCTCTGTAACCTCCCGCCTTTAATAATCGCTGTTCAGTTGTCTTCACCTTCCGGCAGACGATTTGACTTCTTGGCCTGCCGGTCCTGGTCCCGATAAAGCTTTCCTTTCATCCGAACCGTTTTTTCCGTGCCTCCTTCTTTCGTTTCCATATTCTGCCTCCTCTCGTATCTGTTTGATACCATTGTAGGGATATGGATCTTTTTTGGAATCGGCGCCGGTCCGAATATGCCTTGGGAAGGATGCTGAGGGAGGCATCATCCCGGCAGCCATGGTAATATGGGATTTTGTCCGATAGTCCTTCAGTCCGCCGTTTCAATGATGAGGAGAACGTCGTCCGCTTCTACCTCATCGTTTTCCTTGACCCTGATCTCCGTTATAGTCCCTGTGGCCGGGGCGTAGATGGGGTTTTCCATCTTCATCGATTCCATCTTCAAGACCTCGTCGTCTTCACTGATTGCTTCCCCGGAGCGGACGAGAATTTTCATGATCTTTCCGGGTATGGGGGATACCAATTCTACCTTCACACTTTCGGCCTCCTTGCTTTTAAAGATTCACGCTTCCATATAGGTAAATATGCCGCCTGTGTCAATAATAAAGCGGGGAGGGGCCGGAGGCAAAACCGTTGTCAAAAATGAGGTCGAGGTCGCCGGGGGCGGTTTGGGGGTTTGCCGCCGGTAGGACGGCGACTGCTCCGGGAACGGGACTTTTTTTCCGGGTAGAGGGCCTCCGGTTTGGTGAGCAACTCGTCTTCCGGCTCGATACAGGTAAGTTTCCGGCCCATGAATTCCTCGATGGGGGCGATATAGAAGGCGTCGCCCTCGTCGGCGAAACTTACGGCGGTGCCGCTGGCTCCCGCCCGGCCCGTGCGGCCGATGCGGTGCACGTAGTCCTCCGGATCGTGGGGGAGGGTGAAATTAATGACATGATCCATCCCCTCGATATGGATGCCCCGCCCGGCCACGTCCGTGGCGACCAGGACCCTGATCCTGCCGCTCTTGAAATCCTCGAGGCGGCGGATGCGGCTTTTCTGCGGGATGTCGCCGGAGAGCTCCGCACAATTGACGCCATACCTGGTAAGCCGCTCGGCCAGCCGCCGGACTTCGTCCCGGCGGTTACAGAAGACCAGAACCCTTTCCAGCCCCTGCCGGACGATGATGTTGTGCAGCAGATCAAATTTCTGTTCTTCCGTAACGATATAGACGATCTGTTCCACTGTGTCGACGGCCACCTGTTCGGGTTCTATCTCCACCATCACGGGGTCGACGGTCCAGGACGAGGCAAGGCGGATAATGGTCCCGGTAAGGGTGGCGCTGAACATCATGGTCTGGCGTTTTTCCCTGGGGGGGGTACTGTGGATGATCATCCGAACGTCGGGGATGAAACCCATATCGAGCATCCTGTCCGCCTCGTCGATGATCAGGATCTCGATTTTCTTGAGGACGACGTCGCCGCGCCGCTGGAAATCCAGAAGCCTTCCCGGTGTGGCCACGATTATATCCGCAGGTCCGGCGGCAAGCTGCCGGCGCTGCTTCTCGTAATCCATGCCGCCGAATACCGAGACGGTCCTGATGCCGCAATACTTGGCGAGCTCACGGGCCTCGGCGGATATCTGGAGAACCAGCTCCCGTGTCGGGGCGAGAATCAGGACCCGGGGGGTGCCGGGCGTACGCTCCTCCGTATGGGGATGATTCAGCAGCCGGGTGATGACGGTAATGAGAAAGGCCGCGGTTTTTCCGGTTCCGGTTTGGGCCCGGCCGCTGGCGTCCTTGCCCGAAAGGGCGCTGGGCAGGATTTCCGCCTGGATGGGGGTGCAATACCGGAAACCGAGATCGCTGATGGCGTGCAGAAGCGGTGCGGGCAGGTCGAAGTCCTGGAAGCGGGTCTTGCCTGGGGCGACCGGCACCTTGAACTGCCGCGGATCCCACGGATCTTCCGTTACCGTGATTTCTTCGGGCGCGGAGACGGGATCAACGGCTGCCGACCGCTTTTTCCTCCTTCGGGGTGGCCGGCGGCGATGGGGAACCGGGGATGGCGATTCGGCAGAAAAAGGTGTTAATCCTTCGGTAGCGGCCGCGGCCGGCGGGCTCGGGGATGATGGTAATTCTTCCTTCTGGGTGTCTGTTTCATGCATGGCGATCATATCTCTCTACCGGCGGTCCGGGGACCACACGACGGTCAAGTTTAAAAATATGGCGGGATCATAAACCCATCCTGTTCGAGATGGCAAGGATTATTATAGAGGGTGTCGGGAGGATATTATCGTTTGGCTTTTTGTTCCGTGACCGGGTAGACATTATGGAATGGAAGGGAAGCGGCTGCCGATGCCATTGTTAAGGAGATGGCGGCTTGACGATATGGCCTTCCTGGGTTATGTACAATGAACGACGGATCTGTTAGTGGGGGTAATTATATAATGAAAACAGTATGTTGTCATTACCACCCAAGGGGGTGCCTCAGTCGATGCAGTTGCTGGTCGGCGATTCTGATCATCTTGGTGGCCCTGAGTTTTATTGCCGGCTGCGCCACCCCCGCTCCCCGTTTGCAGCCTTCCGGCCTCAACACCGTCTTTGCCGCCAAAGGTGTGATCCCCTTTGAAGATTATATTTCCCAGACCCGGGAGATGATGCTCCGGGCCCGTGTGGACATTCATGACGGCAATCGGGAGTTGGTCCTCCATGCCAACCTGCCCTTTGAACGGCGTCCCGACGAGAAACTCTTTCCGAAGGGAAAAGACGGAAAATACCGTCGGGGCGTCCTGCTCATTCACGGTCTTTCCGATTCGCCGTACATGCTTCAACCCCTGGCCCGTCACTTCCAGAGCCGCGGCTTTATCGTGCGGACGATCCTTCTGCCCGGACACGGGACGGTTCCGGGAGATCTCCTGGATATCCGCTGGCAGGAATGGTACCACGCCGTCCAATATGGGATCCGCAGCATGCAGCAAGAGGCCGCGGAGCTGTACCTGGGAGGTTTCTCCACCGGTGCCGCCCTGAGCGTGTTGTCCGTACTCAGGGGAGAAGATATAAGCGGACTGGTACTGATTTCCCCGGCCCTGGCGGTAAAGGATCGGCGTGCCGCCCTGGCCGGAGTGCTGCGGGGGGTGAAGGACTGGGTTGGCGACGTCAGGGATGATGCGGATTATGCAAAATATGAAACCTTTGCCGTGAACGCCGCCTACCAGATCTATCTCCTGACTGCCGAGATCGATGCCCTGTTCGCGGCGGGTAAACGGATCGGAATCCCGGTCTTCGCCGTGTTGTCCGCAGAGGATGTCACGGTGGACGCCGACCGGGCCCGGGAGGTTTTTCAGCATTACGCCCCGTCGGAAAAGAATGTCGTGCTTGTGTATGCCCGGGATCCGCAAAAACCGGACGGCCCCGGTTCGGGAAAGATCTATTACGAGGAGAGTTATTTGCCGGAGCGCCGGATCCTGGATTTTTCCCATGTCGCCCTTCCTCTGCCCTGCGACGATCCCCACTACGGTCTGCGCGGGGGGTATAAAAGCTGTCTCCATTACGCGGCCGATCGGGAGAAAAGGCAGGTCTGCCGGAACGACGATACCGTGTGGCAGGGTGAGATATCTGCGGCGAACCTCCAGTCTTTCACCATGCGCCGTCTGACCTGCAATCCCAAATATGACGGGATGCTTAAGCGACTCGACGGGTTTCTCAGAAGCGTTGCCCGAGAAAAAGACCCAGGGTTTGATGCCCTCCTTCGGCCAGCCCGTAAGCAATATACGCCGGACCGATAAAGGTGTTGGCGCCGATAAATACACTGCCGGCATAGATCAGGGAATGGAGGGTGATGTCGCTTCTTTTCTGCCAGGCGTTTCCCGCTTCGACGGAGAACCCCAGATAGAGGGTGGTGTGGAAATCCCCAAGCCCGGCAGCGCCCATGTGTCGGTAGCAGATGATCCGTGCCATGCCCACCTCCTGCCCGGACAGCTCGTCGCTCAGATAACCGGAAAGATTTAAAAAACCGCCGATATTGTATGCATCCTGAATCTGGCTGTCTCCGTCCAGGGTACCGCCGTATATGATGCCGGGAATGAAGGTTATCCGCCCCCAGGTCTTGGCGGTCTGCAGTTGGGCATTTATACCCGCGGCCTTATAGTCGGAGCCCATCTCCGGGAGATTGAACACGCCGGTTACGTTGGCGCTGGCACCCCGGCGGGGGAAATTGAAGTCGTCCATGGTGTCGTAAGCGAGAGAGGAAAAAAAGCCGCCGATATTGTAGCTGCCCGTGGGCAGGCCGGGGGCCCCCACATTGACGCGATAGGCGCCGTACCCCCGACGGACGCCCAGACGCAATTCGCCCCAGTTACCGAACTGCCGACCCAGATCGAGACCGGCCGAAAATTCCTTGAGCCGGTATTTGGCGGTGATGTTGCTTTCATGCTCCGGTTCGAAGCTGTAGGCATTCCACTCCCGATATTCAAGCCTGGGGGCGATAAAATAGCGGGTCGAGTAATCGAGAGGTTGATAAAATTCCGAAAACAACCTTGTCGTTTCACCTATTTGCAATTCGTTTCGCCATTCGGCGCCCAGGGCGTTGATCTCGGTGCGGGTGATGCGTGTCCCTATGGTGTAGGCGCTCGATCCCTTAAAATTGTCCGCAAGACTGAGATTGAAGCGCAGGTAGGTAGGGCCCCAGGATTTTTCGACGGGGATGAAAATCAGACCGGTTTTGTCGTCGCGTTTTTCGAGCTGAAAATCCACCCGCTCGAAGGTATCCAGACCATAAAGACGGGAGATGTCCTTATCGAGTTTCTCCAGGTTCAACTTGTCTTTCGCCTTTGTCTCGATCTGGGCTTCGAGAACCCGGGGGGACAGCTTGGATCTGTTTTCCCCCCTCCTCTGGAAACCGGTTAATTGCGCCGGCTTGCTGCCCGGGCCGTCTACATTTGCTTTGACTTCATCGCCGGTATGGGCCGCGGGACGGGGAGGCGGCGGAGAGGAAGGCGCTGCTTTGAATGCGACTTTTACGTAATCGATGGTCGGTAGATCGGGAGGTTGCCGACGCTGCTGTGCCAGATAGAGCCGGTATTGTTCCGGGGTGAGGGCGAGACCGGCCAGACGATCCTTCATTTTCCGGGTTGTCGCGGCGCCAATCTCGATTGCCGCCTCGGTTTTGGAGAAGTCCGTCGTTCCCAGGCCGCCCAGATCGGGCTGGATGAGGATGTCTTCCGGTTTCAGGTTCTTCAGCTGGACCTGGACATTCCGTTGGATCAAGATGGTCATGACCTGGGCGGTGACGCTCGCGGCGGAATTGAGCCCTTCCCTGGTTCGGAGCGGGGTGCCGATGTCGACGACGATGAGTACATCGGCGCCCATGCCGCGTGCCACATTCACCGGCAGGTTGTTGGCGATGCCGCCGTCGACGAGCATCCGGCCGTCGATCTCCATCGGCACGAAGATCCCCGGAATGGACATGCTGGCCCGGACGGCCTCCGCCAGGTCACCCGTGCCCAGGACTACCGCCATACCCGTTTCGATATCCGCCGCTACGGCCCGGAAGGGAATCTTGAGTCCGTCGAAGTTCTTGATACCGGCGGTATGGAGCAGCAGCTTCTTCAAGAGCAGATTGAGGTTCTGCCCTTGGACGAGGCCCTTGGAGGTTGACAGGTGACCGTCCTTTATGCCGAGATTTGGATCGATCTTATAGGTCTGGCTGTCCTCCTTACGGCGGAAGGAGAGTTTGTCGGCCGTCTGTTTATCCGTGAATGCCTCATTCCACGAGATGCTCGTCACCAGTTTTTCCAGCTCTTCCGGCGCGGATCCCGCGGCATAGAGACCGCCGACAATGGCCCCCATGCTGGTCCCGGCGATACAGTGGATGGGTACCCGCATTTCTTCCAGGACCTTGAGGACCCCGATATGAGCTGTTCCCCGGGCGCCGCCGCCGCTCAATACCAGACCGATGCGGGGATGCGGCGTCTTCCCGATGGCGGCAGCTGCCAAGCAGGTTCCGGAAACCAAATGGAAAAAAAAGAAAAACAGCAGCCACGACGGCAGTGAAAACTGGCGGTGCTGTTGCGATAACTTCATGGAATTCGAAATCTTCCTTGTTTCTTCACCGGAGATGACGATTAATCGCGTTGCCGGGATTTGTCGATGATGGCGACGTCGGAAAAAGTACGCCTGCGGCACGAGTGTTTTCCTCCTTCGCCACGGCAATATCCACCCCTGTCCTTCTCATTCCTCAGGATTCATGTACCTCACCTAACGGAACTTTTTTACGTCGTCGCCGCCATGATGACTTACGATGAAAACGTCAGGCTCATGCTTTATATAAATAAACAGGTAAGCTGTCGATTATATTTATGTTTCGTTGAGAATGCCTCCGGGAGTGGGGGCCAGTGTTGCTCCACGGGGCATGAGTTTTTTTACGAAGTCATAGATGATTACAGATAATAGTTCAAGACCGCCTTCCTCCGCCCGCCCTTTCCCTTTGTCCTCCTTTTCCACCACGGCGGGCGGGGACGGCCGAACCGCCGGGCCTATGACCGGTGGCTCCGGACCTTTCATCCCGAGCGTCCTTGGGTTTGGCCTCATTTACCCTGATCGTCCGTCCGAGCAGCTCCCCCCCGTTGAATTTTTCTATGGCTTCCCGAGCCTGCTCTTCCGTGGCCATCTCCACAAATCCGAACCCCCTGCTCAAGCCGCTGATCTTGTCCCTGATGATGGCGAGGGAAATCACCGGACCGATTTCACGGAAATTGGCCAGCAAATCCTCCTCGGTGACGCCCTCTGCCAAGTTGCCGATGTAGAGTTTCTTAACCATGATGCTTCCTCCTTTTCCTTCCTCTTGTTTCGTTACCGTATCGGGTAGAGTATTCTTGCCGTTGTCATCATCCGCCGTTCGATGCAAAATAGCCACCGTACTCTGCGGAGCACGGTGGCCATCCTTGTTCCACATCTCTAAGACACCCTGAGTATTACTAACCGATCCGGATAAAGAAGAAGATATAGTATCAACTCTATAATCCGTATTTAAGAAGTTGTCAAATTAAATATGTTTATTACCGATTCCTGCAGAATGGGTAACGGCGACGATCGGAGTGAAGTTAACCGCGAGTAGTTGGCAATATCTTGTTGACACCACCAATATGTTGTGGCAGATAAAGCTCCTCATACCACATGTTGTATTTACATAAGCGTATTTATCAATTACTCGACAAGGAGACAATCGCAATGAAAAAGAAGACTTCCCCAACGGAACCCCCCTGTCTGACCAAGAACGCCGTCACGGTCCTGGAGCGGCGGTACCTGAAGCGGGACAAGGACGGCCGGCCCTTGGAGACGCCGGCGCACATGTTCAGAAGGGTGGCGGAGAGCATTGCGGCGGCGGAGCGCATATTCAGCAGGCAGGCCGATACGGAAGCGCTGGCGGAGAAGTTTTACGCGATGATGGCCGCCCTGGAATTCCTTCCCAACTCCCCGACGCTGATGAATGCCGGCCGGGAGCTGGGACAGCTCTCCGCCTGTTTCGTCCTTCCCGTCGGCGATTCCATGGAGGAGATCTTCGATGCGGTAAAATATACCGCCCTGATTCACAAATCCGGCGGCGGCACCGGTTTTTCCTTCTCCCGGCTCCGCCCCGCCAACGACGTGGTCATGACCACCACGGGTATCTCCAGCGGCCCCATCTCTTTCATGAGGGTCTTTGACGTAGCCACGGAGACCATCAAACAGGGCGGCACCCGCCGCGGCGCCAATATGGGGATCCTGCGAGTCGATCATCCCGACATCATGGATTTCATCATGTGCAAGGCCGACAAGAACCAGTTGAACAACTTCAACATCTCCGTAGGTCTGACGGAGGTCTTCATGGCGGCGGTAGAGGCGGACGAAAACTATGACCTCATCAACCCCCGCAACGGTCAGGTCGCCGGGACGCTGAACGCCCGAAAGGTTTTCAACCGCATCGTCGCCCAGGCCTGGGAAAACGGCGAACCGGGGATCGTTTTCCTGGACCGCCTCAATCGCGACAACCCCACCCCCCACATCGGGGCCATCGAATCCACCAACCCTTGCGGGGAGCAGCCGCTGCTGCCTTATGAATCGTGTAATCTGGGATCGATCAATCTGGCCAAGATGGTGACCGGCGGTGCCGTGGACTGGAAACGCCTGCGGGAGGTGGTGCATTTGGCCGTCCATTTTCTCGACAATGTCGTGGAGGTGAATAAATATCCCCTGCCCGTCATTGCGGAGATGACCTTAGGCAACCGGAAGATCGGCCTGGGGGTAATGGGCTGGGCGGACATGCTGATCATGCTGGGTATCCCCTATGATACCGAGGAGGCCCTCCGGTTGGCGGAGCAGGTCATGAAGTTCATCAGGGAGGAGGGTCGCAGCGCCTCCCGGCAACTGGCCAAAAAAAGGGGCCCCTTCCCGAACTTCAAGGGTTCCGTTTTCGATCTCAGGAAGGAACCGCCGCTCCGCAACGCGACGATTACCACCATCGCCCCCACGGGTACCATCTCCATCATCGCCAATGCCTCCTCGGGCGTGGAACCGATCTTTGCCGTATCTTACGTCCGCCAGGTCATGGACGACGACATCCTGGTGGAGGTCAACCCCCTGTTTGAAAAAGTGGCCCGGGAGCGGGGCTTTTACACCCCGGAACTGATGAAAAGGATCGCCGAACATGGCACCCTCCATGATCTGGAGGAAATCCCTTCCGATATCCGCAGGTTGTTTGTCACCGCCCACGACATCTCCCCGGAGGTGCATGTGGGGATGCAGGCGGCGTTTCAGAAGTTCACCGACAATGCCGTGAGCAAGACGGTGAACTTTCCCCGGGAGGCCGCAGTGGAGGATGTGGCCAAGGTTTACCGCCTGGCCTACCAGTTGGACTGCAAGGGGGTGACCATTTACCGGGACGGTTCCCGGGACAAGCAGGTCCTGTCCCGGGGCAAGGGGGAGGAAAAGGCGGCGCGGATCAGCAGCGACGAGGAGCGCAAGGTGGTGAAGAGGGAGCGGCCCAAGGTCCTGAAGGGCTGGACCTACCAGATGCAGACCGGCTGCGGCCCCCTTTATGTCACCGTGAATCAGGATAACACTGGCCTCTTCGAGCTGTTCACCACTATGGGGAAGGCGGGCGGCTGTGCCGCTTCCCAGAGCGAGGCCATCGGCCGCATGGTTTCCCTGGCCTGGCGGAGCGGCATTCAGGCCCGGCAGGTCATCAAGCAGCTCCAGGGGATATCCTGCCATTCCCCTTCGGGATTCGGGGAAAACAAAGTCCTGTCCTGCGCCGATGCGGTGGCCAAGGCCATCCAGTCCCACATGGCCGCCAACGGCTATGAGACGGTGCGACAGCAGGTCGCCTTGGTCAAGGGGGCCTGCCCGGAATGCGGCGGGATCGTTTCCCACGAAGGGGGTTGCTCCGTCTGCCGTATCTGCGGCTACAGCGAATGCGCCTGATTTTCATCCCAGGATGAGCTTTTGAGACCGGGAAGTTTTCTGCCTCCCCATTTTGTTATCCCTTTTGGCCGCGGCGGCAGGTCGTCACGAATGCCTCATTTGGTGAGGCCGGCAAGCCGGAAGGCCCGGGCAGTCAATTCCTCCGGGATCAATTCCTGCCGCATCTGACCGGTCAGTTCCGCCATGCCCAGATACTGGGCCGAGGCGGCGATGACCGGCTCGCATCTCCCCTCGCCATCCACGGCGGCGGCCCCGCCGGAGGTCCAGAACAGGAGACGGGAGGCGACACTGCCCCGGACTTTTTCATTGCGGCCGACAAAGATCAGCCGTTCCCCCACCCGGATATCGCGATAGAAGGTGTACCCGATGCGCACCGTTACCGCCCCGCTGGCGGCGGCCAGGAAACCCGCCCAACCCATGGTTTCGTCCAGCAGGGCCAGCGACGGGAGGGGATCGAGGATGCCGCCGGTCTGGAAGCGGAAAAAGGAATCCCGGTCCCCGGCGGAGAAACCGGCCGCGGCCAGGGCCAGCGGGGGGTTGCCGCCGTGCATCCGGAAGCGCCGCTCCAGCCCGGGGCGGCGGCGGGCGACGCCGCATACGAAGCAATGGCGGTAATAGGGAAGGTCCGTCCCGCCTGCTGTCAATTCCGTCACACCGGCGGGCAGAGCGGGCAGAAAGGAAAGGAAGGCCTCCCGGCGGGACGGATCATCCCGGCCGTAGCCGATGACCGCGGAGAGGTACGGGAAGGTTTCCCCCTTCCGGACAATGGTTCCCTCCGCCCCGTCCGGGATGGGACAAATCCTGAGGATTACTTGATCACCGACACGCACCCCGGCACCGCCCAGACGAAAATCGGCGGTGAACGGATAGGGGGAGGCCCGGCCCGCCTCTTCCCTGCGGAGGAGGGCGGCCAGTTCCAGTACGGCCCCCATGGCGATGCCGCCATGGGGGATCCCCCGCCAGCCCTCCATGTATTCCGCCATGGTCATGACGGCCCGGACGCCGTCATCATCCCGGATAATCTCCCCGGCCGGGAAGAGGAAATTTCTCGTAAAGGCGTCCTCTTCCCGGCGGGAAGCGGTGTCGTGCCCATCATGGGAAGGCAGAGACATGATATTTGTTTACCCCCTTGCGAATTGACGCGTTGTTGTTATAGGAGACGGCGAACCTCGGCCGCCATGAACCTGATATGGGTTACCCCGGGGGGAGGAGGCACCGGACAGGGGCTGGTCGCTTTCTTTGCTCGGGCGTTTCCCCATGGGGATCGCCCTCCAGGAGGGCGGCGAGCTCCCGGCCGGACTTTTTCAGATAGGCGTCGGCCTCCTTTTCCAGGCGCCGGAATTTTTCCAGAAGCATCATGGCTGCAGGGGTGAGGGTCACACCTTTTTTCGCCCCTTCGCTTTCGATGAGCTTGATGCCCAGTCGTTCCTCCGAAGCGCGGAGGCGACCCCAGGCGGCCCGGTAGGACATGTTGAGCTTCTTTGCCGCGGCATTCAGGCTGTGACACTCTTCAACGGCCTGAAGCAGTTCCACCCGGCCGTGCCCGAAGATCACCTTGCCGTCCTTTTCCAGCCAGATCTTGTATTTGATCTCCATGTTCCTCTTTCTTCCCTGCTGTCGGGAAAAAGCTAATGAACGCCCCCAGAATAGTCAAGCTTTTTAAACGGGGGAAGATAAGCCCACGTAAGGCGCATGCCCCTGGCAGCCCAGGCAGGAGGCGCCGTCGCGGAGGGGGTAGGCCTCGCCGCATTCCGGACAGACGGCGGTGTTTCCCAGCCGCCGTTTGCCCATCAAATCCGGTTTTATCCGCACCTGCTGCATGCTGAGGACGGAGGCGCCGGCCTCCCTGATCTCGTTGAGCAGCAGCCCGAAATCCTGCTCCGCTTTCGGTTTCTGCTTGAAAAACCAGGCGTGGAATTCCGGCCAGGCCTTGAGCTTCTCCGGATCGAGAAAGACCCGGATGCCTATTCCCGACTCCTTTTCGTAAAGGGTCACGGCAAAGCGCCCCAGGTCGCAGACCTTCAGCCAGCCGTTGCCGATGGTGCAGGGTGTGAGCAACTGGACGGCATCGGGAAGACAGACGGAGGTCTCGCAGAGGGCATCGAAGAACTCTCCCGCGGGAAGGTTTTTCAGGGCCGTATCCACGATGAACCCCCCGATGAGCAGCCCCGGGGCGAGGCTGCCGTGAAATGATTTTACCAGATGCACATACTCTTCGTAAGAATAGGCGGCGATTTTCATGGTTTGGGATGCCTCCTTCTTCAATATCACCCAGGGTGTTCCCGGTGGTCAGCCCCGGCCGCCGTTCCTGTCCATGGTATGTAAGCTGGGCAAAAGCAAGACAGAGGAGCTGATCCTGGGTATTGGCGTGGAAAAACTGAAACAGCAATGGGCCATTGGCGCAGCGCTCTTTACGGCTTGGCGGATGTCTCTGTCCGCGGGGGGACGGCTGCTGCATGGTCTCGGATCGGCAACGGCGGGGATTGTTCCTTGGGGGTGCCGGCCAGTACCGCAGCGGCCCGTAAAAAAGATCGTTTCAACCTTTTCCCCATGGCGAGGAAGGGGCCGGCAAGGCGGGAGAGGCGCCTTTGCAGGGGCAGCACCGTGTATATTTCCTCCAAAGCCCTGCGGGTCGCCTCCTCTCCAACCCGGATAAGATCTCCCGAACGACGGAAATCCATCCAATGGAGATCTCCCACCTCGGGCCGGATGATGACGTCCGCATCCTCCAGTTCCACCGCCCCGAGTCTGCTTGCCGTAATCTCCCCGGCCCGATAAAAAATCTCCTGCGCGGTCTCCATGTTTCCCGTGGAGGTGAGGTCGCGGTCCACCGTTACGGCGATCACGATGTCCGCACCGGCCTCGCGCGTCGCATGGACGGGAACGAGGCTCGTAATGCCGCCGTCGGCCAGGAGCCGCTCTCCCGACGGCACCGGTTCCACAGCTCCCGGCACGGCGCAACTTGCCAGAACAGCCGTTCGCAAATTGCCTTCGGACAAGACGACCTGCCGGCCTGTAATCAGGTCTGTGGTCACGGCACGGAAGGGGATGCGGGTCTGGCGGATGTCCATCTCGGGAAGAAAAAAGTTGATCAGGGAATGGAACTCCCCGGCGGGGAGCAAGGAGGGCCGGAAGAAGGACCGGATCATGTAGTAACGCTTCATGAACAGCGACTCCGCCTTCCGGAGGCGGCCCTGCTGCTCCGGAGAAACGGCGAGACCGATGGACTTGAGGGCCGTGGCGTCGAATTCGGGACTTCGCAGATAGGCTTCCAACCTGGTCTGTATCTCCCGGGGAGATTGACCGCCGGCGTAAGCGCCGCCGATCAGGGCGCCGGCGCTCGTTCCTACGATGAGATCGATATCGATGCCCTCCTGTTCCAGAACCTTGAGGACACCGATATGGGAAAGGCCGCGGATGCCACCCCCGCCCAGGGCCAGCCCGACTCTTTTCCCTGTTCTTTTCATGGCATGTCCATTCCCTTTTCCACCCGTTATATTTATTTACGGCTGGTCCTTATTACTGATGCCCATCACCTATGTCAACCTGAGATCGATGGCATCATGGTACGGGAATATTCCGTCTGTGTTTTGTCCGGTCATCCTCGTTTATCCTGCTCCCGGCGACAATCAGCCTCCGGTGTATTTCCCGGCTTTTTTACGGGGGCATCGAGTTTTAATATCCTTTAGAAACAAAGACCTTACCCGCGCTGGAATAGGTTCCGCCGGCGCTTCAATAGGCCAGGGCCAGCCGCGTTTTCCGGACGGCCTTTTGCCGTTCCCCTCCGGAGGTTTCCACCCCGGCCAGGGACCGCTGCATCCATTCCCGGTCCACCCGGCCGGCCACGAGGGGCAGCAGCTCGTCGGCCAGATAAAGGGCCTCGTTGAGATCATGGGTTATATAAATCACGGGGATCTCCAGCTCCTCTTTCAGGGAGTGCAGTTCGTCGCGGAGATCCCGGCGGGTGAAGACATCCAGGGCCGAAAAAGGTTCGTCCAGGAGGAGGAGCCGGGGTTTTGCGGCCAGGGCCTGACAGATGGCGCAGCGCTGACGTTCTCCGCCGGAAACGGCGTCGGGCTTGCGCTCCTGGAGGTGAGCGATGCCGAAGCGCGCCAGCAGGCGCTGCACGGCCTCATCACCGGCGCCGGCGGCAAAAGCGGCATTGTCATGGAGGTTCAGATGGGGAAAGAGGGGATAATCCTGAAACACGTAACCCAGGCGCCTTTTTTGCGGGGGGATAAATATTCCCTTGCCGGTGTCCAGCCACACCTCATCACCACACCGGATGTGTCCTGCGGCGGCCTTGTCCAGCCCGGCGATGAGGCGCATCAGCGTGGTCTTGCCGGCGCCGGAGGGACCGATGACTACCGTCATGGCCGCCTCCGGACAATCGATGTCCACCTCGAGGTCGAAGTGGGGCAGGGGTTTGCGGATACGGATCTCCAGGGTCACGACAGGCTCCTGGTCGGGTGACGAACGGCGAGACGGGACAAGCCGCTGACGGGGAACGGGTTGGGGAAAGACGCTTCCCGGGCCGGCTTTGTAGATGAGGAGCCAAGGTTTACCGCCGCGGCAAGGATTTTTACCTGCACCCCGGCGGGTGAGCTAGGCAGAAAAAAGAAAATAACCGCGTCCGGCAGCCGCTTCAATGGCTCATTCCCTGGTGAAAGTGTATTAGTGCCTGTTTGATACCGGAGATAACCGGGAAAGTCAATCCGGATATGTTAAATATAGCATATGATCTGCCGCCGGAGACGGCGGGAAAACTGTCCCGGGGTGTTTTTCCGTCAAAAGTGAGGCCGCCCTTGCCCGAAATTCACCGCCGGTTTGCCGCCGGCGGTTGCTGGGTTGGATAGGAAGGATTCTCATAGGGTTATCCCGTCCATGAATGCCATATGTCATAAATGACATTTAAACCTGAAATCATTGGTTTTATGATCAAAAAGAGCTTGACACCAAGGGGCGTTGCATATATACGAAACCGGTTATTTCAGGCCTTCTTGAAAAACCGAGGACATCTTCTCGCCGAGCCGCGTTTTCTAAAGAGAAACTCCATGAAAAAGCGGACATTGGGTGCGGCTGGAAACGGCGGTGCCTCCCGTGCTTGGAAAGGACGAGGCGATGGACGGGATCTTGTAAGTAAATATCTGAGAAAGGAGCGCATTTTATGGATGTCAGCAGAAGAGGTTTCTTGAAGATCTCCGGTGCGGTGCTGGCGGCCAGCGGCCTGGGCGTAAGCCTGAAGCCGGTCTCCGCCTATGCGCAGCCCCTGAAGATCAAGTATGCAAAAGAGACCACGACGATCTGCCCATACTGTTCCGTCGGTTGCAGCATTATCGTCTCCACCCGGCAAGGCAAGGTTGTCAACACGGAAGGCGACCCCGACAGCCCCATCAACAAGGGTTCGCTCTGCAGTAAGGGCGGTTCCATCTACCAGATGGCCGTCAACGAGAACCGCCTTGGCAAGCCCCTCTATCGTGAACCATACGGTACGGAATGGAAGGAAGTGGATTGGGAGTGGGCTTTCGAAAAGATCGCGGAGAATATCAAGAACAGTCGCGACGCCAGCTTCAAGGTCACCAACGAAAAGGGCGAGCTTGTCAACCGGACAGAGGGGATTGCTTCCGTCGGCAGCGCCGCCATGGACCTCGAAGAATGCTTTACCTATCAAAAATTCTTAAGGAGCTTGGGTCTGGTGTATATTGAACACCAGGCCCGGATCTGACACAGCCCGACGGTACCGGCTCTGGCAGAGTCGTTCGGACGCGGCGCAATGACTAATCACTGGGTGGATTTCCGCAACGCGGATGTGATCCTGATCATGGGGAGCAACCCCGCTTCCAATCACCCGGTGTCCTTCAAATGGATTCAGGAAGCCGTTGACAAAAGAGGGGCGCGGATCCTCTGCGTGGACCCCCGTTTCACCCAGTCGGCGGCCAAAGCTCATGTGTATGCCCCCATTCGTTCAGGGACGGACATCGCCTTTTTAGGCGGCATGATCAAATACATCATCGACAACAACCTCTATTTCGATGAATACGTGAAGAACTATACCAACGCCTCCTTCCTGGTGAACCCGGCGTTCAAGCTTCCCGGCGATAACAACGGCGTTTTCTCCGGACTGGAGGGCGCCAAATACAACAAGGACACCTGGACCTATCAGACGGGCAAGGACGGCGTCATCCTCAAGGATGCCACCCTCCAGGACCCCAACTGCGTTTTCCAGCTCTTAAAGAAGCAATATTCCCGCTATGACGTGGAGCTGGTGTCCAAGATCACCGGGACGCCGAAAGACAAGCTCCTCGAGGTTTACAAGGAGTATGCCTCCACGGGCCGCCCGGACCGGGCGGGTGTGGAGCTTTACGCCATGGGCTGGACCCAGCACACGGTGGGCACCCAGAACATCCGGACGATGTGCATCATCCAGTTGCTTCTGGGCAACATCGGCATCGCCGGCGGCGGCGTGGCGGCCATGCGCGGCGAGTCCAACGTCCAGGGTTCGACGGACCACGGCCTGCTGTTCCACATCTGGCCGGGCTATCTGGGGACCCCCACGGCCTCTTTGCCGACCTTGAAGGCCTACAACGAGAAGCGGACTCCAAAGACCGCTGAGAAGAACAGCCTCAACTGGTGGAAGAACTTCCCCAAATACTCGGCAAGTTTTCTCCGCTCCATGTTCGGCCTGAACGCCTCCCTGGAAGAGGCCTACGCCATGATGCCAAAACTTGACGACGGGATGAACTGCTCCTGGCTCCAGATTTTTAACGAGATGTACAAAGGCAAGTTCACCGGCTTCTTCGCCTGGGGGATGAACCCGGCGTGCAGCGGCGCCCACTCCAACAAGGTCCGGGCAGCGCTGGGAAAACTGGATTGGATGGTCAATGTCAATCTCTTCGACAACGAAACGGGCTCCTTCTGGCGCGGTCCCGGCATGGATCCCAAGAAGATCAAGACCGAGGTCTTCATGCTCCCCTGCGCCTCCTCCATCGAGAAGGAGGGCAGCCTGGCCAACAGCGGCCGCCTGCAGCAATGGCGGTACAAGGCCGTCAATCCGCCGGGAGTGGCCCTGCCCGACGGCGACATCATGAGCGAGATCTTCTTCAAGGTGAAGGAACTCTATGCCAAACAGCCCGGCGCCTTCAAGGATCCCATCATGAAGCTTACCTGGCCTTACGGCAAAAAGACCGTCGCCGGACATTTCCACTACGATCCCCGGATGGTGGCCGCCGAAATCAACGGCTTCTTCCTGGAAGACAAGAAGGTGGAAATCCCCAACAAGAAAGGCGAATTCAAGGAGTTCAAGAAGGGCGATCTCGTCCCGACCTTTGCCTGGCTTCAGGATGACGGATCGACATCATCGGGTTGCTGGATTTACAGTGGTTCAGTCTCCGACAAGGGGATCCTGCCCATGCGCCGGGGGTTGAAGGATCCCACGGGGATCGGCCTCTATCCGGAATGGGCGTGGTCCTGGCCGGTGAACCGCCGGATCATCTACAACGGCGCCTCCGTGGATCCCAACGGCAAGCCCTGGGATCCCAAGCGGGCCGTCATCAGCTGGGACGGAACGAAATGGGTGGGCGACGTCCCCGACGGCGCCGGCGATCCCGGTTCCGGACGTCCTCCCTTCATCATGAAGCCGGACGGCGTGGCCAGTCTCTTCGGTCCCGGTCTGGCGGACGGACCCTTCCCGGAGCATTACGAACCCCTGGAGTGCCCCGTGGAGAAGAATCTCATGTCGCCCCAGAAAAGCAACCCGGTCATCAAGCGCTTCGACAAGCCCGGGGTGGGTTCCGATATGGATGTCTATTCCGGGGTCGGCAGTTGCGATCCCCGTTATCCCTTCATCTGCTCCACCTACCGGGTGAGCGAGCACTGGCAGACCGGTGTCCTGACCCGCTGGTGTCCCTGGCTGGCGGAGATGCAGCCGGGGATGTTTGTGGAAATGAGCGTGGAGTTGGCCCGGGAGAAGGGCATCATGAACGGCGACAAGGTGATCGTGAAATCGCCGCGCGGCCAGGTGGAGTGCACGGCCATTGTCACACCCCGCTTCAAGCCCTTCAACATCGACGGCAATACGATTCACGAGGTGGGTATCCCCTGGCATTTCGGGTGGATCACGACGAAGGACCGGAAGTACCAGCCGGGCGACAAGAAGGCCGAGGTATTTACCTTCGGAGATGCCGCGAACCTGCTGACGCCGACCATCGGCGACGCCAACACCATGATACCCGAGAGCAAGGCCTTCATGGTCAATGTGATCAAGAAGTGAGGGGGTGAGAGATTATGGCTGAGAAAGTAAAACTGATCGATGTTTCGAAATGTACAGGCTGCCGGGGCTGTCAGTTGGCCTGCAAGCAGTGGAACCAGCAGAAGGCGATGCAGACGGAGAATTACGGCACCTACCAGAATCCTCCCGATCTTCAGTATAATACCTGGACGCTGATCCGGTTCCAGGAGGTAGCCGAGAAGGATAAGGTCAAGTGGCTGTTCCGGAAGGACGGCTGCATGCACTGCACGAATGCGGCCTGCGTGAAGGTTTGCCCCAGCGGGGCGCTGCATTATACGGATTTCGGCACGGTGGCGATCAACCACAGTGTGTGCATCGGCTGCAAGGAATGCGTTTCGGCGTGTCCCTTCAATATCCCCCGTTATGACCGGGTGACGGACAAGGTCTACAAGTGCGACCTGTGTCTGAGCCGGTTGGAGGCGGATCTGCTGCCGGCGTGCGCCAAGGCCTGCCCCACGGGGGCGATCACCTTCGGGGACAAGGCGGCGATGATCAAGAAGGCGTATGCCCGGGTGAAGGAGTTGGGAGGCGATGCCAACGTCTACGGTGACAAGTTTGTGGGGGGGACCCACGTGATC
>Ga0209718_1000398_pt1 | contig 60438 bp, 36 predicted proteins | sample AD_JPNAS1_MetaG_FD_184420 | JGI IMG/M metagenome (GOLD analysis project Ga0209718, IMG submission 184420) | Active sludge microbial communities of municipal wastewater-treating anaerobic digesters from Japan - AD_JPNAS1_MetaG (SPAdes) (version 2) | ecosystem: Engineered > Bioreactor > Anaerobic...
CTACCAAGCACCGGGGCAAAAGCGGCTCCAACAAGAGTGCGAATAAGAGCGCGACCCAAAGAACTCGCCAACGCGGTGTCCGTCAAAACGGACCTCTTGACATGCCTTCTCATAAGAGTGTGGAAAAATCTCGGCCCCACAGCCCCATTTTTTCCACGCAATGGAACAACTTTGACCCCACTTTTCCACACAATGGAACAACTTTGCGCAAAAAGTTCCACGCCGTGGAAATTATTTCATCCCGCGTGGGCAGGATTTTCCACAGTGTGGAAAAGGTGCGCAAGAGGAGGTCCCCGGCGGGCTGTTTTTGTCCGGCCTCAGCGAGGCCGGCTACAGAAACAGCCAACACCGCACAGCATCATCTGTCTTGGCGCGCTTGGCGTCTTGGCGAGAGTCATCATTTTCCTCAATCCCGCCGCCGGTACAACGGCGGCCGACAGCATGACCACGTTTGCGTTTTCTTGCGGCGGTTGCGGCGATTGCGTTGATGTCTCCGACTGTTCCAGCTTCAACCTGCCACCTGCCACTGGTCCTCCTTGGCGTCCTTGGCGTCTTGGCGAGAGGCAGCTTTTTTCTCAATCTCGCCGCCGGTACAACGGCGGCCGACATCATGACCACGTTTGCGCGCTTTTGCGGCGGTTGCGGCGCTTGCGTTGATGTCTCCGGCTGCCCCTTCTTTAAGCGGCAGCCAGTAAATCGCCGGGGTGGATTGGGGATTGCTGCTGGTGGTGCGCGCCGCCATACTGCGCGGGAAATTTGGAGAACATCATGGCGTGGGTGATTTTGGCGATTGCAGGTCTTTTTGAAACCGGGTGGGCCGTCGGGTTGAAGTATAGCGCGGGGTTCACCCGGCCATGGGCGACGGTGTGGACCGTGGTTTCCATGATCGTGAGCCTTGGGCTGTTGGGAATCGCGCTGAAGCATCTGCCGGTGGGCAGCGCCTATGCCGTGTGGGTGGGCATTGGCGCCGTGGGCACGGTCATTCTGGGCATTTTCCTTTTCGGGGAGTCGGCCAACCCCGCGCGCTTGCTCAGCGCGTTGTTGATCATCGCCGGCATCATCGGCCTGAAACTGACGACGCCCATCTAAGCGACGAGCGGCAGGCCGTAGCCTCCCCGGCCGCGCTAGGGCTCGACGGCGCGATAAAATTTGCGGCTATCCGAAGTCAACACAGTATGGGAGCTGTTGCTGGCGGTGGGAACATCGTCCCAGATATTGCTGCCCACTGGTGCGTCGGCGGACTGCAACGTCCCGAGGAAATCAATGGCCACGCCGGATTCCGTGAGGCTGATGTGCATGGAGTGTCCCGGCGGGAGGCCCACACCGGCAATTTTTTCCTGCATGGCTGGGGTCAGTTGTTTGACCAATTCCACATTATATGTGTGTGACGACGTATCCGTGAGGGCGACTCGGCCAAAGATTCGCTCGGCGGCGATGCCATAGGTCCGCGAGTCCCACGCCGGCGAATTGGTTTCCAGCGCCGGATCAACGGCGGTGGTGACGATGGAGATGCTGTTATCGCGGTTGCGCAGAATCTCCCATGCGCAGAGCTGCTGCGGGAAGTCTCGCAACGAAGCAGTTTCGACCTGCCAAAAGCCGCGCTCCGGATGAGCGGCATCCGGCGAGGGAAACGGGGTCACCACATTCACGTGGCGATGGCCCGCCATCACGAGAAGGAGGTTCGGATAATTATGCAGCGTGGCCACCAGATTGCTTTCGGCGGTGCGGTCATAGAAGGTCGAGGTTTGGTTGGTGTCGGCGGCGGTGGTTTGCGGCATAATGGGAATATGGCAGGCGAGGATCATGAGCTGTTCGGCATTTTGCCCGGCTTGCAACTCGTTGGTCAGCCAGTTCAGGCGCGCGGCATCCACCCAGCCGCCGCCGTAGAACATGGCGTTCTGGCCGGGGAGATTCTGTTTGCAGGTGTTATCCAGCACAATCACCTTGAGCGGCACATCGGCGCGGGGCACGAACGAATAGCATGCGGCGAGGTTGCCGGTGACGCCGGCATTAAATCCGTGGCCCACCGGTTGCGAGGTGCTGGCAAAAAACGCATTCACGAAATTCGTGGGCGAATCGAGCGAGGTTGAAAGCATGCGGCGATCCGGATCCGCCGCGACGGTTGGGGGCGTGGCGAACCGGTTTGTTTCGCCCCACTTCACCACGGCGCCCTCGGGGGTGCTGCCATCCACCACCCCCACATACATTCCGGTGCCCTCCGCGCCCGGCGGAATCAGCGGCCCGTTGGGCGAGATGTTCATTACGGTGTCCCCCACCATGGCATTCTGGATTTTGGCGCTGGGATAGCCAATGCCCATCCAAAACTGATCATGATTGCCCAATACTGCGTACCAGGGAATGGCGCGATCGAGCCCGGCGGCTTGGAACGGCATCTGATAGCCGATACTATCGGCGCCAACGTGGGCGCCTGAACTCGGGGTGATGAGTTTTCCGTCCATTACGTCAACAAACCAGCGAAGTTCATTATATTGCCCGGAGTTGCACATATCCCCGAGCACAATGCCGAAATCGAAGGCGGCGCGCCGGTGTAGGGCATTGATGGTGCGAACGGCGGCATCGAGGCGCTGGGGGGTGGCCAAAATCACCGGCGTGTAGGCCGAGGGGTTCAGTTGGCCGATGCCGGCTTCGCCAAAGTTCGCGCGCCAACCCAGGAACGGGGTCTGGGCCGGCGATTCCTTGTCGGTCATGTGAACGTCGGCCATCGCAAAGAACGATAGCAGCCGCGCGGCCCGGGGTGCGGCCACATATTCCGCAGGCATCAGCGTCAACTGTCGCCCCTCGTTGGTGCCCGGGCCCCAATCCCACTGGCCGTAGGGCGAGGTCAGGTAGGCCGCCACGTTGGATGGAGCGACCGGCGGCGTTGCCGGAGGCACCATGCGGGGCATGATGGTTTGCTGGCGCGTGCCCAGCTCAACCCCGTTGCTGAGCGCCGGCAGTCCGGCCACCAAAACACTGATGAAAATAACGACTAGAACCTGTTGGGAGCCACGCCGCCGGGAAATCTTCTTCATATTTTTTGCCTTCTATTTTTTGCATCCAAAGCCCCAAATCCCCGATGTGCGATTGTGCGGACAAAAGCTTCGACGTGGCCGAAGTATCTCCTGGCAAAGCTAGCCAGGCCCCCAAATGGAACGATGCCACACCGCGGCCGGGTGACAAGGCGTGTCCCACTGCTCCAATTTCATTGGGGCATTGTGTCAGGAAATGATTAATCAAGCAAGTCTCCTCGCAACCCCAATTTTTTGGGGTGAAACTAGAGGCGGCTGGATGGAGACGACTAGCCGGCAAAATCCAGCGAAGGGGTCGTACGAAGGGGTCGGTCCTATAAATTAATAAACTGGGCCATTCACAGCCTCGCAATAACGTCCGCCAAAGGGGATGCCATTCCGCCGCCGGTAGAACGGCGGCCTACATCAAAACTGCATGCCGCATTTGTAGGCCGGGGTTGTAATCCCCGGCGGGCTGTTTTTGCCCGGCCTCAGCGAGGCCGGCTACAGAAACAGCCAACACCGCACAGCGTTATCTGTCTTTGCGTGCTTGGCGTCTTGGCGAGAGGCAGCTTTTTCCGCAATCCCGCCGCCGGGACAACGGCGGCCGACATCATGACCACGTTTGCGTTCTCTTGCGGCGGTTGCGGCGCTTGCGTTGATGTCTCCGGCTAAGCGGCCCCGCGCCGGGTCACAATTTTTCTCGCGCCATTTTTGGCAAATACGCTATGGTGAATTGTTCGGCGGTTGGTTCTTACCCCGCCCCACCAGGAGACGAGCGATGATGAAAATTGTGGGTTCTGTCAAACAAGGCTTCTACTTTGATTCCGTCACCCTGATGCGCGTGGGCCGCGAATTGACCGGGCTGCCGGGCGTGGCGGAGGCGTCCGTAGTGATGGGGACCGAGGCCAATAAATCCATTTTGAAGATGTCCGATCTGCTGCTGCCGGAGTTCAAGAAGGCGGGGGATCAGGATTTGCTGGTGGCCATCCGGGCCAAGGATGCCAAGTCGGCGGAAGCCGCACTGCAAAAGGCGGCGGAATTACTGACGAATAAGAAAAAGCCGGCGACGGCGGGGGCGACAGTGCCCGCGCCGCGGGACATGGCCTCGGCGGTGGCCGCGCTGGCCGGCGCGAATCTGGCGCTGATTTCCGTGGCGGGGCGCTACGCCGCGCGCGAGGCGCGCAAGGCGCTGGAACAGGGGCTGCACGTCATGCTGTTCTCCGACAACGTCAGCGTGGAAGACGAAGTGTCGCTGAAAAAACTGGCGCACAAGAAGGGGCTGTTGGTGATGGGCCCCGACTGCGGAACGGCCATCCTGAATGGCGTGCCGCTGGCGTTTGCCAACGTGGTGCCGCGCGGTCCCATCGGCGTGGTGGGGGCTTCCGGTACCGGGATGCAGGAAGTGACGTGCATCATTGCCAACGAGGGCTCGGGCATTACGCAGGCCATCGGCACCGGCGGGCGCGATGTGAAGGACGCGGTGGGCGGGATTTCGTTTTTGGATGCCATGGCGGCGTTGGCGGAGTGTCCGCACACCAAGGTGATTTTGCTGGTGGCCAAGCCGCCGCAACCGGGCGTGCTCAAAAAGGTATATTCGTTGATCCGGCGCATTCCCAAGCCGGTGGTGGCGCTCTTCCTTGGCGAAGGCGACCGGCCGGCGACACTGGAAGAGGCCGCACTGCTGGCGGTGGCTCACGCCAATGGGCAGGACCCCGCGCAGGCGCTGGCACACCTGACCCGGCGCGATGCCGTGCTGGCGGCTGAGGCTCGCCAACTGGTGGCCAACCGGCGCAAACCGCAGGGGCGCTATCTACGCGGCCTGTTCAGCGGCGGCACATTCTGCGCTGAGGCCCAGGTGGTGTTGGATGGCATTTTGCGCAATGTGACTTCCAACGCGCCGCTGGGTGACTCGCGCAAGCTCAAGAATTCCTGGCACCCCGAAAAGAATGCGGTGATTGACCTCGGCGAAGACGAGTTCACGGTGGGCCGCGCCCATCCCATGATTGATTTTACGTTGCGCAACAAAATGATTCTGGAGCAGGCGGCAGACCCTGAAACCGCGGTGATTCTGCTGGATGTGGTGCTGGGCCACGGGGCCAACCCGGACCCGGCCGCGGAACTGGCGCCGGTGATTCGGCAGGCGGCCAAAAAGGTTTTTGTGGTTTGCGGCGTCACCGGCACCATCGGAGATCCGCAGAACCGCGCCAGGGTGGTCGAGACGCTGCGCGCCGCCGGCGCGCACGTGCAACTGACCAACGCGGCGGCTTGCAAACTGGCCGGATTGCTGGTGGCCGAAATGGCCCGTAAACCCCGTTGATGAAAGGGAACTCACCATGAGCATTCAAACACTGTTTTCTTCTCCCCTGCGCGTGGTCAATGTGGGCATTGAGTCTTTTAAGGAAGCCTGTGTCCAGGCCGGTGCCGAGGCCGTTCAGGTAGACTGGCGGCCACCGGTGGATGTCGCGCCGGATGCGGAGTCTATTCTGGCCAAGCGACAGGCGCGCATTGAAAAAGCCAATCAGAAGGTGCTGGATATTATTCAGGCTGGCACGCCCAAGCTGGTGGGGCTGGACATTGCGCGCAACGTCATCCCCGGCATGACCGACAACACCATCCTGCACGCCGGGCCGCCCATCACGTGGGACCGAATGTGCGGGCCGATGCGCGGCGGAATCATGGCGGGCCTCGTGTATGAGGGGCGTGCGTCCACCATCGAAGAAGCCGAGGCGCTCGCGGCCTCCGGCAAGATCAAGTATGCCCCGTGCCACGAACACGGCGCAGTGGGCCCCATGGCGGGCATCATCACGCCATCCATGCCGGTCATGATCATCCACAACGAAAAGTTCGGGAACCGCGCTTTTTGCACGCTGAACGAAGGCCTTGGCAAAGTGCTGCGCTACGGCGCGTTTGGCGCGGAGGTGACCCAGCGGCTCAAGTGGATGGAGAACACGCTTTATCCGGTGTTGAAGGCCGCCCTCGCCCACACCGGGCCAATTGACCTGAAAAACATGATTGCCCAAGCCCTGCATATGGGCGATGAGGTGCACAACCGCAACCGCGCGGGGACTTCCCTGTTCTACCGCGCCATTGCGCCGGCCATTGTGACCACCTGCGAAAACAAGGAAGATGCCACCGCGGTGTTGAATTTCATCAATGGCAACGACCATTTCTTCCTGAACCTCTCCATGCCGGCATGCAAGGCGGTGCTGGATGCCGCGCGCGACGTGCCGGGCAGTTCCATCGCGGTGGTCATGTGCCGCAACGGCACCGATTTTGGTGTGCAACTGGCGGGAACCGGCAACCTCTGGTTCACCGCCCCCGCCGAAGTGCCGGACGCGCTCTACTTTGCCGGGTTCTCCAAGGATGACGCCAACCCGGACATCGGCGATAGCGCCATCACGGAAACCGGTGGACTGGGCGGTTTTGCGATTGCCGCGGCGCCGGCCATTGTGCAGTTTGTCGGCGGCAGCGCGGCGGATGCATTGCGCTACACGCACCAGATGTATGAAATCACCGCCGGCGAAAGCCGGATGTACCAGATTCCCGCGCTGGATTTTCGCGGCACGCCGACGGGAATTGACGTGCGCAAGGTGGTGGAGAAAAACATCGTGCCGGTGATTGATACCGGCGTGGCGCACAAACAGGCCGGCGTGGGCCAGGTGGGCGCGGGAATCGTCAACGCGCCGATGGGCCCGTTCGTCAAGGGCTACGAGGCGTTGGCCAAGATGTTGAAGTAGGGTTCAGGGTTCGGGATTCAGGGTTCAGGAACAAGAATTTCAGGGTTCAGGGTTCAGGAGCAAGAGTTTTAGGGTTCAGGGTTCAGGGTTCAGGCGGAATGAGCGAATATCGGAAACTAGAGGATTTGCTCGTTTACCAAAAGCTCTGCCAGCTCCATATCGAGATGGCAATGCTCTCCCAACATTGGCCCGTCGAAGAAAAATTCGAGCTGGGTTCCCAAATCCGACGTTCTTCGAACAGCGCGGCAGCCCAATTGGCGGAAAAATATGATGACAGACACATCCGCAACAAGATCGAGGGCGTCAACCGCAGCCGCGGCGAGGCCGCTGAAACCGTGCACCATCTCTATATGGCCTGTTTGAAAGGATATGAAACCCAGGCAACATACGAATCATATCGTTTGCGCTATCAGGAATGCATCCGTATGCTGAATGGCATGGAACGTACTTTGGAGCGGCAGCTTCCTGAAACCGCTCGACGTTGGCCAACTGTGAAGGAACAAACCGACGATTACTATCCAACCGGCTGTATAGATCTATCCTCAACTGAACCCCGAACCCTGAACCCTCAATCTGAACCCTGAACCCCGAACCCTGAACCCTTTAAAAAAAACGAACAACGAAAGGACAACCCCATGAATACCAACCAATTCATTGACTTCCTCGACAGTGCGCAGATGTTCGATCTGACGATGCGCCTGAGCGTGCACACGCCGCCGTGGCCGTCCTACATGCCGCTGGGCCTGCAATACTTCAAGCGGCTGGCCGGCGCGCACATGGGCCAGGGCGCCAATGGCCAGATCATGACCACCAGCAACCACGTGGGCACCCACATGGATGGCGAAATTCACTTCTACCCCGCGGGACGCTCCATCGGCAACGTGCCGCTGCGCGAGTGGGTCGGCCCCGGCGTGGTGGTGGACATCTCCAAGGATGTCTCCGACTACTCCATCTACACGCCGAAGATGATCACCGACAAGGTCGAGGTGAAGAAGGGCGACATTCTGATTATCAATACCGGTTATCACCGTTATTCGTGGGACCAAAAGACCGGCGATGAAATTCGCTACTTCGTGATGCATCCCGGCCCGAGCCCGGACTTCGACGACTGGTGCACCAAGATGAAAATCAAGTGGATTGGCGTGGACTGTGGCAGCGCGGACCATCCGATGAACACCATCATCCGCACGTGGCATCCGGGTCGCTTTCAGGAATGCGATGCCAAGATGAAAAAACTCTACGGCAAGTCATTCGACGAGTTGTACCCGATCAAGCAGTACTATCAGGCCATGCACCTGAAGCTCTTCCCCAAGGGCATTGTGCACGCAGAAAACCTCGCGGGTGACATCGCCAAGCTGGGCTCCACCCGCTGCTGGATCGGTTGCTTCCCGCTGCGCGGCATCGAGCTGGAATCCAGCATGTGCCGTATCGTGGCGTGGCTCCCGCCCAAGGCCAAAAAGGCCCGGAAGAAGTAGCCAGAGGGCAGAGCGAGGGTTCGGGGTTCAGGGTTCAGGAGAAGGCTGTCGAAACAGCAGTCCGGACAGGATGACAGTTGTTTCTCCAAATATCCAAATCCTGAACCCTGAATTCTGACCTCTCCCCCACCCCCAAAAACGCTTGAACCTCGTGCTCGGCGAGCACGGCTACAAAAAATCCGTCGAACCAACAGCCGCGCGGGGGGAGGCTACGAGGTGCGGCCGCGGATGGCACGGCCCAGGGTGACGGGGTCGGAGAAAGCAATCGCGCTGCCGGCCGGAATACCGAGCGCCAGTCGGGTGATTTTGAGCTGCGGATATTTTTGCGCTAGTACGTGGCGTAAATAGGAGGCGGTGGCATCGCTTTCCACATCGGAGTTCAGCGCGAGGAGCACTTCCTGCATGGTTGCAGCTCGTTCGAGCAGGGCGGGCAGTCGCAAATCACCAAGTCCTTCGCCGCGCAGGGGAGAAATCTTGCCCATGAGCGCGAAGTAGCGTCCGTGGTATTCGCCGCTGCGTTCGATCAATGCGATATCCGCTGGGTCTTCCACAACGCACAGGATGGTGTTGTCGCGGCGGGCATCGGCGCACAACCGGCAGGGGTTTTCCGTTTTGGGCGTGACGCTGCCGCATTGCTGGCAGGCGGTTAGCTCGCGACGCGCGGTGTCCAGCGCGGCGGCGACATCATGAGCCACGCTGGTGGGATTGCGCGCGAGGTGCACAGCCAGCCGCTCGGCCGTGCGCCGCCCGATGCCGGGCAGCTTGGCCAAGGCGGCGGCCAACTGGTGGAGAGCATCCATGTGCGTTGGTTAGAGGCCAAAGCCCGGCGGCAAATTGAGGCCAGCGGTCAGTTTTTTCATTTCGGTGGCGGCGGTTTCGCGCGCTTGATCCTGCGCACCACGCACCGCAGTCAGGAGCAAATCTTCCAGCATTTCCACATCGCCGCCTTGCACAAGGGCGGGGTCCAGCCGGATGGCGGTGATGTTGCCATCGCCAGTGATGGTGACGCGCACCGCTCCGCCGCCCGCGCTATGTTCCAGTTCCAACGCGGCGAGCGCCTCCTGCGCTTTGGCCATGTTTTTCTGCATGTCCGCAGCCTGCTTCATCATCTTCATAAAATTGGCCATGAGGGTCTCCTATTCACGTATGTCGTACACTTTGCCGGCAAACATTTCGACGGTTTTGGTCACCAGCGGGTCATCCATCAGGTTGCGCCGCGCCGCGGGGGGCGTGGTCGGCGCGGGCCGCTTGGCGGCAGGGGCGCGTTCCTCAAGCGTGAACTTCACGCCGACGGGGCGCTTGAGTTCACGGCCGACAGCCTGCTCAATGGCGTAGCGCGTCCGTGAGTTATCCACCTGCTTGAGATGGCCGGAAAATTCCGGGTCGAATCCCAAAATCAGGTGGTCGCCCTCGAAGCGCAGTGGCTCGGCTTCCTTCAGGTAGGGTGCGGCAAGCTGCGCATTTTCAGCGATCACGCCCAGCAGGGAACGCCAGCGGGTTTTGAGGTGGGCAGTGTCATCTTTATCCGCGCGCTTGGCGACGGCGGGGGGCGCCGGTGGGGTTGCGGGCACCGGAGCAGGTGGAACCACGGCGGATGGCGCCGGTGCACCACCATCCGCCGAACTAGACTGCAGTTGGGCAATCAGCTCATCAATGCTGACCACGGAGGCGGCGCGGCTGGCCTTGAGCAGGGCCACCTCCACCACCACGCGGCAGGAGAGCGCAAAGCGCACCTGATTGGCGGCCGCGGTCAGGATTTCGACCACACGCAATAATTTTTCGCCATCGGCGAGGTCGGCCTGTTGCCGCAATTCAGCCAGTTGGGCCTCGGTGAGGTCGAACGACTGGCCCAACCGCGGCGCGTGCTTCCAGACCAGCAGGTTGCGGAAGTGGCCGAGTAAATCCTGCACGAGGCGTTGCAGATCGCGCCCGTTGTTATCCAACTCGGCGATGGTGGCAAGCACGTCATCCATCTTGCCTTGCAAGATGGCCGTGGCGAGCTGCGCGAGCGCATGCCACGAAACGAGGCCGAACACACCGAGCACATCGGCTTCTTCGATGGTTTCGCCCTTGAAGGCGATGAGCTGATCCAGCGCGGATTCGGCATCGCGCAGGCCGCCTTCCGCGCCGCGGGCGATGGCGAGGAGCGCATCCTCGCTGACTTGCCATTTTTCGGCCTGAGCGATTTCGCGCAAGCGGCCGACAATTTCTGGAACGCTGATGCGGCGCAAATCGAAGCGCTGGCAGCGGGAAAGGATGGTAATCGGCACTTTGTGGACGTCGGTGGTGGCGAGGAGGAACTTCACGTGGGGCGGTGGTTCTTCCAGCGTCTTGAGCAGGGCGTTGAAGGCGCCGGTGCTCAGCATGTGGACTTCGTCAATGATGTACACCTTGAAGGGGCCTCGTGCGGGCGCGTAGCGGACGTTGTCGCGCAGCTCGCGCGCCTGATCCACCTTGGTGTTGGAGGCGCCATCAATTTCGATGACATCAAGATTGTTGCCGGCGACGATTTCACGGCAGGAGTCACACTGGTCGCAGGGGTCGGCATTGGCGCCGCGCCGCTGGCAATTCAGCGCCTTGGCCAGCAGGCGGGCCGTAGTAGTTTTGCCGGTACCGCGCGGGCCGACGAACAGATAGGCGTGGGCCACGCGTCCGGTTTGGATGGCGCGCAGGAGGGTTTGCACCACGTGGTCCTGCCCCACCACTTGGGCAAACTGCTGCGGGCGCCATTTTCGCGCCAAAACTTCGTATGACATGCTGCACTTCTCCGTGAAGGTTACCGCGGTCGCGCTCTCGCCGAGCCGGTCGCCATGAGCCAGAAAACCACGGCACCCGGAAGAACGGCCATACCGTTGCTGCCTTCCGGCCCTGGCGGGGTTTTGACCTCATCCGTCGCATGGGCCCAACCCATGGCAACCGGCGCGGGGAGAGCCCGTCCGGCCCGCCGGGGGTGTACCGGCGAACACCCAGCACCATAGCCTTGCCGGCGGACGAATGCAATCATTCGCACCAGTGGGGCAGCGGCAAGCGCCGCCCCCGCCGGATGGGTGACAGGAGGGGCGTTATTGCCCCATCCAGCGCGTGGGCAGGCGGTAGAAGTTCGTGGGGTGATAGGTCCACGTCCACGTATTGTTGGTGCCGCCGTTGCGCGAGACAATCACGATCATGTCGTTGGGCTTGAAGTGGCTGCCACCCACTGGGTCGTTATTGTTTACGAACCGCCACACGTTTGAAACATCACAATAGATGGCGTCGGTGCGCGGATTCTTGGTGGTGCTCTCGAGGACGTAGATGTGGTCGCCCGTATTCGCCGTCCCACGAGTGAAGTTGGTAGGCAGGTTGAGAGCAGCCGGCCCCACAGACACCGGCAGGTTCAATGCCAGGACGTTATACACCCGGATCTCATTGGTGCCACGAGGATCCTGTCCACAATGGATGGTGTGCGTAAAGCCGTTGGTGGGCACTTGCAGAATCGGGTGCCAGACCATGGCTGGGATCGGGTTGGTCTTCGACACATCCCAATCGAGGGCATTGGTCGTGGCGTATCCGCGGCCAGTCAAGTTGGTCGGCAACGTGATGGAGAAACCGCGCGTGAAGAAGTTGGTGGCTTGCAGGTTGGTCGTCACCGGCGTTGCGTTGCCTGACTTGTACCAGTTGGCATCGGAACCGAAGAAGTACACCTCACTGGCGATTGCGTTAGTGCCGGCAGAGAAGAACTCCACCTTGGTCGAACCGGCGGCCACGGAGGGGCCGGCGGGCCAGATATTGGTGTCGGTGCCGAAGACTGCGGCAAACGTGTTGGTGTAGGGAATGCCATGCAGCGCCACGAAGTTGCGGCCCTCGGAGAGGACGATGTTGTGCATGGCATACACTTCTTCGCTCGCGAGCGGGCGCTGCGGCAGGCCGCTTACGATGTTGGTGCGGCGCCAGCGGTCCATGTAGGACGCACGGAAGAAGCGCATTTGGCCGTGCGCCAGATACTGAGAGTTGGTTTCCACGAACCAGTTGGTGCGCACGGTGCCGGCCAGCTTCCACGTCCAGTTGGAGTTTTCCTGGAAGGACGCGGCATCGTAATAAATCAGGTCATAGTCCTTGTTGACCCGCTCGTATTGTCCGTACTCGTTGGTTGGGCCGGCGGCCAGCCAATAGAGCACTGAAGCGCGTTTGTCCTGGCCAGTCCACACGCCGAAGGTGTTGGTGCCGCCAGCACCGGGGAAAGACGGCGCGGTGGCGAACGACCGGTACACGCCTTGCGTCACGGCAAAGCGAATCGTGTTGTTCGTGGCCCAACTGGAAACCGAAGCCGGACCTTCGTTGCCGGCCTTGTCGAGACCGACAATGATCACCGCGTAGTCCTGATCGTAATCCAAGTCGTAGAGGCGAATGGTGCCCTGCGACAGGTTGGTGAGCGCCAGATAATTGGTGCCCGCGGCCGACGGATCCGAGATGGTGTTGGACGCTGTGACGGAGGGCCAATTGGTGTAGGCGCCGGTTGCGATGAAGTTCGTGTAGATATAGGCATTGCCGTTGCCGTGGCCCGGATCATCCTCCGGAACATTCAACGGATCAAAGGTGCCGTAATAAATCTTGTAGCTGCGCCACGGCGAGAGCACGTCAATGCCGGAGAACCGCGCATGCGGGTAGTTGTCATCCGCCTCATCATCGGGACCGACGCCGGCGGTGATCCACTGCAGATCGAACTGGGTGGTCGGATCGTCCACGGTTTCGGTCGAGGCCGCGTTGGCCGGCATGGGTACCGGCGTGGGCGGTGTAATGTCGTAGGCCGTGCCGAAGGACGGAATGACCGCATCATCCGACTTGCTGCTGGCCATGCGGTCGCCCGGCCGGTTGTTGTCGCGATCCACCGCGAACAGATAGTTGGTGGTCAGGCCTTGCTCGGTGGCGATGAAGATAGTAGCCACTTCATCAACCGGATCTCCGTTATCAAGCAGTTCGACCTTGATATAAATGTCGTCCCAGTAGGTATCGCTGCTGGAAGCGAGGACCACCTTGATGCGGTCCACGGTGGTGTCAAAGGTGGTGGCGGCCTTGGAGCCGATCACCCATTGCCCGGCCACGCCGGTATTCGTGATCACAAACGAGGAACCGTTGACATTGTTGCTGTTGGCATCCTGCCCGATCACCGACAGCGTGCCATCGGTGGCGCCACGGTAGGCCGCGCCTATCACCGTGATGCGCGGCACCAGCCCGTTGGTATTGGCCAGCGAAATGATCTGCGTGGCGGTAGCGCCGATGGCCATCCGTAGCGAGCGGGCGCCTTCCACCGCATAGTTGGTCGAAGCCGCCGCGCCGCCGGCCAAGGTCCAGCCGGTCCCATTCAGCTCAAACCCATAATCCGCCAGTGCGCCTTCAGCGGGCACCGACATGGGCGTGCCGCTATCCGGCCCGATGTCGCTGGTTTGGGTGGCTGTGCGGTATTCGCCAATCCCGGTCTTCTCCAAGTCGGTGCCGATGGGATCGCCATCCACGGACGGCGTGAAGGTGACGCGGAATTCCGGCTTGTTGGTCCAAGCCGCGGTATCACGCGAGAGCGGCCCGGCCACTTCTTGCCCATTGACCTTGACATCCGCTGGCTTACTGGGCGCGACAGTGTCGTTGTCCAGCACTTGCAGCGTACCCACGGCAACGGTCCGGTTGCGCTGGTCGTTGGGGCGGTTGTCGTCGGCGTCATAGATGGCGACCGACAGGCCGTGGTTGGTGGCGCTCAATTCCGCCGCCAGCCAGTTGCCCACCTGCGCATAGGAGAAGGAGGTAAACGCCCACACACTGGTCGGAAATTGAGCGGCGATCTTGGTATGCGCCAACGGCGAGCTCAAGTCTCCGCGATAATTGGCCGTGTTGCTGACGGCCACCGTGCCGACACTGAACGAGGTGTTGGTGATATCGTGCGCGCCGCCGTTATTGGAGGATTCGGTGGCGGTTGTGCCGCGCTGCACACCCTTGATGGTACGGCCCTGGCCCCCGCCGCCGGTATCGAACAGCGGCAGCACAATGCTCAATGGGGCGGCCGTCGTCACCTTGGCCAGTTGGCTGTCATACACCCGGTTGGTCAGGTTGGCGAGCACGGCGCCAGCGTTGGTGTTGGCCAAAACCGTTGCCCCGTTGATGAGCAAGTTGCTACGCGTACCATCGCCGGGCAGGCCGAGATACATCTTCGGAATGCTCCAGTTGGTACGCGCAACGCTCCAGTTGCTCTGCACATTGGGCAGGCCAACATCATTATCCACAAAGGTCATGTAGCCGAGGCGGGAGTTCGTCAACTCGAGGGCGTCCACGTTGTTGCCGCTGGCGTCCTGCCGGTCGTCATCCTTGTCCCAAACGGAAACAATGCGAATTTCGTTGGTGACGTTTTCGTAGTCATTGAAGAACGTGGTGGCCTGCGCCTGCGAAATCTGCCACTCCATGGCGGCATCCGGCTTATTGGTGGTATCCACATCGGCGGTGTGTACCCCGGTCAACCAGCTATTGGTGCTGAGGAGACCGGCCACGGAGTTCGAGACAGATAGTACCGGCACGGTCCAGCCACTGTAGTCATAGAGATTCACCTTCATCGTCAGCGAGGTGGCGGCCATGGTCTGCAATTGTTCATCATTGATGCGGTATTCGCGATTATTACCGCTGCCGACCACCTTGGTCAGCGCGCCATCAACCAACACACCCAGCGGACCGCCGAATAGGTAACCGCGCGCCGGACGGCTGGTGTCGTTGTCATAGACGACATTCGTGATGAAACTGCTGACGGAGCGCCAGTCGCCATCGCGGTCCACATCGGCATCGGTGACGGTGAAGCGCGTGTAATAGGTCAATTGGCCGCCGCCCGCGCCCAAGACAATTTTCTTCTTGTCCACCCCGGCCGGCGACTTGCCTGTGATCGTCAGCGTGGTGTTGGTATCGGCAGACCAGCCGTTGGTGATGAACGCGTTGGTGATGGGCACCACGTTCGACGACGTGTTCCAGAAGTCCACGCGTGGGGCACGCCCGGTGACGCCAATGGTGCCATCAATGCCGCTATATTCATCCGCCGCTTGCAGACGGAAAGACACGTTGCCCGTGGCCAAGTCGTGGTCCGTGATTTGAGTTCCGCCCGCCGGACCAAGGATGTAGCCGGAAACAACCAGGTTATCAATGGACCACGTTGCGGTACCGCTGGTTCCCGTCAGGTGGTTGGTATCGGCCACATAGGCCTTGATGCGGAACTCCACGGTATTCGTGGCGGCGTAGGGCATCGCCAAACCGGCGGAATAACTGTTCCAGTTGGTTCCCACGGGGTTTTCCTCGTCGGAGAGATCAATGGTTCCGGAGGCCCACAGCACCTCACCGCCGCCCGGCATCTTGCCCCAAACTTCCCAAGTGTCCGGTCCATTGACGCTGCTCACCCGGCTATCAAAGCTGATGCTTTCCGCCTTGAATGTCTTGCTAGTTTCCGCCGAAGTCAGGTTGAATAACCACGAACGTGATCCCCCACCGGCAAACCCCGCCTGCACCGTAATGACATCTGAACCCTGAATAGTACCGCTATCCAGACTGATGGGACTGGAGGTCACGCCGGCGGCAACATTGGTCGAAGTGAGCCGTCCGGCGCCGGTGCCGTCAAATGTCCATTCCACCAAATTGGTCAAGGCATATTCACGGGCGAGACCGGTGCCGGTCGCCTGCAGGCTGGCCGCTACGATCGTCGGGTCGGTGGCATCGTCATCCACCAGCACCACGCGGCCGAAGTTCACGCGGGCGCTGGCCTGATCGCCAACGCGGTCGTTATCCACGTCATAGAGATCCAACTGAATCAGGTTGGTCACGCCCAGCGGGCCGGAGAGGCTGTCCGGACCCCACAGTTTGGTGACGTCCTGCGTGGTGATGCTCGGCCAGTACCACGTCAGCATGGTGTTTGAACTGCGGGTATCGGCCACGGAGCTGCGCGCAGCATCGTAGTTGGCCCAGTTGGTCTGCCAATAGGCGGCCACAAACGATGTGTTGGTCAGTGTGCGGCTCTTGTCAACAAAGGTGGCGGTCGTCCCCAGCGCGATTCCCTTGTAATAGGAATCATAGGCATTAAACGAGAACGCCAGCGGCCTGCCGATCAGTGCGCCATCCGTGATTTGATACAACACATCCTGCCCTTCGCCACTGACGTAATCAAGACGGCCCACATTGTTCGAAATCACCAGTGCGGCGTTGGTGTCGTTGTTCTTCCACCCCAGCCCCAAGCTGGCCGACGGCGGCACGATGTCGTCATCGGTGACTAGGATTTCAATCAGATAGTTGGTCGTGATGTTGCGCGCGGTGTTTGGACCGTCCGCGCACCAGCCGCTGAAGAATTTGCCGCCGTCCTCCGCCTTGAAGCTGTTCCACGACCCATATTCCACCCAACTGCCGCCGTCCGTGCAGCCGTCTTCCGCGCTGACGGTCAGATAGTAGCGGATGCTCGGGTCATAATTGGTGATGGTGAAGGCCGCCATCACGTAGTTGGTGACAATCTGCCCGGTATTGCCCGCGGCAATCGTATTAGAGGCATAGAAGGATTGGTCAATGCCCCAATCGGTTGTCGCGCCGCTGACGGTATTGGATTCCAGCAAGTCCCAGTTGGGAGAGACGCGGCCATCCGTGCTGACGATATTGAACGCAAACTCGCCCGTATCCCGGTTACGGTTGGTGGCGTAGACGCCACTGGGATCGTCCCACCGCAGGACAAAGCCGAACACGTTGTTGGTGTCGCGCAATTCACTATCGAGGACGCTCTGGATCGGGCCATATTTGGCAATGTGGGTGTCGTAGGCACCCGCCAGATAGCCGGCCACATTGGTGCCAATGTAGAGCAGGGTCGGCTGCGGGCCTTCGGTATCCAGTTTGCCCACCACCCGGAATGTGTGCGTGGTGGCCACGGAAAGCGCTCCGGCATTGTCGCGGGCGCGTACCCGCCACCAGTATTGTGACGCAATCGTGGTGAATGTGTAATTCGTCTGCGTGGCCGGCAGATGAATACGTAAATCCACAGTGCCGTTCTCCGTGCCGGAAATGCCGTTGAACTGATCGTTCGTGCTGACTTCCAGCAGGTAGCCGGTGATTTGACCGTCGTTGTCCGATGCCGCCTGCCATTGGAAGGTGGGGCTGGCCGAGATGCCCGCGTTGTTGGTGGGCGCCACCAGCACCGGCGTGGTGGGCCGCTGGTTATCCACCAAGGCGGAATCCCCGAATTTCACATCAAACCAGAAATCAATATCGCCATCGCTGATGTCTTCCAGCCAGGCAGACATCTTGGCATCGTTGTCTTCCATGTTCCATGGCGGAATGGTGATGGAGTCTACCGCATTGGCGGTATTGTCGGCAATGTGCGTGGTGCCGTCGCCATCGTTGTTCCATGCGCCAGTGTTGATGAACGACGCCACCGTAAAGCGCGCGGTCTTGGTGCCCGTCAGGTTCAGATCGGCGCGCGCCACGCGGAATTCGATGGCGTCATTCGCCGCACTGATGACCACCTCCGTGTTGCCGCCGGTGGGCGGGGCATACCAATACGCGCTGTCATGCGCCCACATCTCAATGCGCGCACCGCTGGCCGCGTCCACATGGTGAACGTTGAGTTGATATTCCGGATAATGCGCGGCCGCAATGCCATCGTTGGAATAGCCGCTGCCGATGAAGGTGCTGGAGTCATCGCCCAGCCACGTCAGGGCGGTGCTGGCGTCATTCCGGCGCGTGTCCACGCCCACGGCAATGAACGGTTTGCTGGCATCCGTGATGTCCGTCAGCCGCACGAGGAAGTAGACCCACGTGGCATCCGCAAACACACGGAACTCCTTGATGTCTGCATTGGCGTGGTCGGCATGGTCGCTGCGTTCTTCGGTGCGTTTGTCGGTCCAGATATATTGCTGCACCGAACTCGCCGCGTTGTTGTAGATTGCCGAGGGCGTGCCCAGCCAGTCACTGGGGTTGCCATCAATCGTGATGGCTTGACCGCCCGGGGCCGTACTGGCGTTGGCCGCGGCATAGCTCACCGAGTAATACGACCAGTTCTCCGAATAGAATCGGTAATAATACGTCGTGTCGGGCGCGAGGCCGGTGTCTTCAAATGTGGTGGCAGAGCCGCGATAGACCACCGTGCCGTTGCCCAGCGGGTCGCCGGCATTATAGGTGGTGCCGTTGACCGGTGCGGTCCAACTGGCATCGGCGGTTTGCCGCACAATGACCGTATCCTTGGCCACGCCGGACACGCCGCGCGTCCATTCGAGATTGATTTGGCTGTTGGTGTGGGTGCCGTCGCGCGTCGCCGAAGCGCCCGTCGGCGGGTTCAGATTTTGCACCGTCAGCGCCGGGTTGTTGGTGGTTTTGGCCGCGCAGGAACTGCCCGCGGCGGTGAACCGGCTGGTGAAGACACCTGCCGCCGTCATCTGTACCCGGTTGGACCAATAGCTGTTGTTATTTTCATTCTTCAACCAACTCATCGCGTTCGTGGTGGCAAAACTGCCGTTTTGGGCCCAGTCGAAGTCGAGAGTGGCCACCTGCCCCAGGCCTACGGGGTAGGATTGGAACTCAAAGTTCAGCTTGTTGCCCAGCCACTCGCTGGCGGCGGCCGTCCATGCCACGCCGCTCAGCGTATTGCTGCCGACCCACGTGGCGCAGACCGTCGGCACAATGTGCGCCCAACTGGAGCCGATGCGGATTTCATCAAACTGCGCCGCGTCGATGGTGTTGCCGCCATCGCCACTGCCTGCGTGCAAGCGAATCTTGTTGATATAGGAAATGTTCACGCCGTCCTGGCTGACTTGCCAGGTATCGGGCTCGGTAGCCGGGAACGTGTTGGCCAGTTGGGGCCACACGCTCGCTTGCAGCCGCTTTGCGCTGAAGTCGTATTTGCCCACCACCAGATACACTCGGCCGGTGTCACCGCGGCCGTCATTGGCGCCGGTCCCGCGCAAGTCCTCGCTGGCCCACCACGTGCTCGATCCATCGCCAATGGCCAGGGTGTGGTAGTTGGCGCCTGCCCCCTTGCCGAAGAATGCCTTTTCCGTCGCGTTGTCAAACAGGCTCAAGCCCGCCCACTTGTTCGCGCCGTCGTAGCGGTAAGACATCAGGAACGCCACATACATCGTGCCGTTTTCATAGGGCGTGTCCAACTGGCGGTCGGCGTAGCCGCTCTCGCCGTTACTCAGCCCCGTCAACCGAACCAGATTCCCCGCCATCGGCGGATAATTGTCCATGTTGAAGAAACGCGGCGCTACGTCCGTTGCCGACGCCGGATTGACCGCGCTGGTCCAAGTGCCCGAATCGCCCGTGCTCCATGCGTTGGCGCCGAAGCCCCGTCCGCCCTTGTTGGCCGCGCCCAGCACCGTGGAGTTGGTGTAGGAGAACGGATTGACCACCTCGTGGGCCGCATAGCTGCCCATGGTCTGATCCTTGCTTAGCCCGTCGGAATAGTAATTGGCGCCGTTATAGGAATAAAACTTGTAGTAGTTGGTGGAGCCCGCTGCCACCACATGCTCCAGTGCGGTCGCGCTGCCCTTGTAGATTACCGTCGCGCCGTCAATCGTATTGCCCACGCTATAGCCGGTGCCATCGGTGGGATCGGTCGAAATGGCGCTCGTCTTGTGCAGAATCATCACGTCGCTGCTAGCGCCGTTCTTGGCCCAGGCCAAGCGCAGCATTTCATGGCCGTCCACTGTCAGCGACGCCGAGGCCGGATCATCCGGCTTGCTGGGCACCACGCCAATCAGGCCCGCCCAGTTGGTGGCGATGCGCACTTCATCAAAGTACACATTGCCCGGCGTGCCGGAGCTCGGACCCGCACCCGCGGCCAGCCGGATGGTATTCACCCAACCTACGGTATTGCTGGCTTTGGAAACCGTTACATCCCACGATGCCGGCTCATCCGTCGGCACTGCTTGCGATCCAATTTTGTATGCCTTGGCCTTGGCTTCGCCGGCGCTCCAATCGTAGTAGCCAACGATGATGTAATCATTCCCCGATCCATTACTTAACGTATAGGCTGAACCGGTATTATCAATGCCCAATTGTTTATCCTGACCATAGATTTCACCGATAAACAACTTTTCTTCGTTGTTGCTCCAGCACAGAGACAATCCCGCGTATTTGTTGGCGCCTTCGTACTGGTAATTGAGGATATAGCCAAAATAAATGCGACCTTCCTTGTAGGTCTGCCCCAGTGGGCGGAATACGGCTTTGCCGGTATCGTCCGGAGGGTTCACCCACAGCTTGTTGCCACTCGGCGCCGGATAATTCGTTTGTTCCGAGAAGCTGCCCGACACGTTGGTAAACGCTCCGGCATCAGCTCCATACCATGCTCCGTCCCAACCCTGTTCACCATTCCAGCCGGCGATGCCGGTGCTGTTGGTATAGGAGAAGGTTTCCACCACCTCACTGGCAGCAAACGCAGTGGTCGCGCCGGACTTCGCCAACCCCGCTGAATAGTAGTTGCCACCGCTGTAGGAGTAGAACGCGTAATAATGCGCGGTGCCGGACGCAACCACATGCTCCAGCGAGTTGCCGCTGCCCTTGTAGATCACCGTGCCGCCGCCACAGGCGCTCCCCACGCTATAGCCCGCTCCCTGCGTCGGCGCGCTCGACGCGCTGCCCGACTTGTACACAATCATCACGTCATAGCTTGCGTGCTTGGTCCACGCCAGCCGCACCATCGTTTTGCCATCCACCGTGGCCGAGGCTGCAGACGGATCCGGCAGCAACACCACGCTCCCCGTCGCCGGCGATGTGGAGCGGTAATTCAGCATCGCGCCGCTGCCATTATAAGGATAAATGGCGACATGATACGTGGTGCCCGCGGAAAGTCCCGTCACCGTCACGTCGCCGGATTTACCGGCCGCCGCATAGACCACATAGTTGCCGGTGCCGATCTGGCTTCCGCTACCAAAGGTCGTGCTGGCGGTATAGTTGGTCCAATCGGTCGGATTCGAGCTGACCGCGCTATCAGCCTTGACCAGAATGATAGTGCCATCGGCGGAACCCGCGTTGTCCCAGATGATCTTGGCGCTGGACCCGCTCACCGGCAGGAACGAAGTCAGCGTGGAACTGCTCGCCGGTTCACCAGGGCCCGTCGTGGCATTCGCGCCCGGAACGGCGCCCGATGTCCGGTAGTTATACGTTGCGTGGGCCGGTGTGCCATCATAGGCGTACGGGAAAATCAGGTAGTAATACGTCGTGCCGGCCGCGGTGCTGTAGTTGTCTGTTACCGACCCCGCAGCGCCGGAGGTGGCCACGTGCACCACCGTCCCGTCGCCAATGGCGTTCCCCTGCGAATAGGATGAACCATCCGCCGGCGCGCCCGAGGGCGCCGATCCCGACTTGCGCACAATGACGTAGCCATCCGCGCCCGTGGCCGCCGTCCATTCCAACTTGATTTGCGTGTCCGACAACGCCGTCGCCGACAATGTCCCATACGCCGTAGGTTCCTCCGAAAGTGTGTACCGGCTCCCCGGATTCCCGCTTGCCGCGTTCGTGTTGTAGTTCAGCGTCACGTTCGTGCCTTGGTACTCGAAAATCCGGATGTGATACACCGTCTCTGCTGTCAGCCCCGAAAGCGTAAACGGGCTCGTACCCACGTGGACGAGCCTGTTGCCATCGCCCAGATCCGCGGCCGAACCAATGTTGTTGTTTGGTCCGGCGTACGCCGTGCCATCTGTCGGGAGCCACGACACAGCACCGCCGGCCTTGGCCACCACGAGGCGGCTCAACCCGTTCCCCGCGGTGAACGACACCCGGTAGCTGGTGTCGGCCAGATTATCGAAACTGATGCTTGTGGCCTGTGACGGTTCGGGCATCAATGTGGTTGCATTCACTTTCGCCGGATCGCTCGTGCGATAATTCTGGGAGCCGTCCTTCCCGTTGAAGGCATAAGCCCAAATCCGATACTGCGTCGCCGGTGACAAACCCGTCACGGTCACGCTGGTGCCCGTGTTGGTGTACACCACATAGCTGCCCGCTGCCGTCGTGTCACCTGAACCGAATGCGGCGTTGGCCGAATAGGTGACCATGTCTGTCGGTGCCGCGGGGTCGGCCCCGCTGCGAATCACAATCAGCGTATTTGTTCCCGCTGTGCCTTTGGTCCAGGTCACAGTCAACGTGTCCGCACCAATCGAGGTGACCGTCAGGTCACTGGCCGCCGATGACGGATTCGCCGCCATGGTCGTCTGGCTGTACGGATTCCCCGCCGCCGTGTTCGTGTTGTAGTTGATGGTTGCCGCGCTGCCGTTATATTCGAATAGGCGGAAGTGATAGACCGTGTCGCGCTCCAAGCTGCTGATGCGTGCCGGCTGGCCGGAACCCACCCATACCACATAGTTGCCCGTACCGATTTGGTTCCCCGATCCGAAGTTGGTGTGGGCGGTATAGGCCGTGCCATCCGCCGGGAAGGCATCCACCGGACTGCCAGCCTTGGCCACCAGAATCCGTCCGGCTCCATTGCCGTCCGTCCACGTGAACCCGCTCATGCTGACTTCTGCCGGCCCACTGATTCCGATATTGGAGGCCTGCGTCCCCGGCTCAGCCGCGAGCGTGGTGCGGTTGGCCACCGGCTCATCATGCGTCCGGTAGTTCGGTGTGGCCGCGCCGTTGAACTCGTACACCGCGAAGTAGTAAACGGTTTCCGCGGATAGTGCGGTGACGGACACGTTGGTGCCCGTGCCCTTGTACACCACATAGCTGCCCGCAGCCGTCGTGTCACCCGAACCGAATGCCGCGTTGGCGTTGTAGGTCGTGGTATCCGTCGGGTCCGTTGGCGCGCTGCCTTGGTGCGCGACCACCAGCACATAGTCGCCATCGCCGCGCTCCCAACTCACCGTGTAGGACGTATTGGCCAGCGCGCTGAACAGAATGTTGGAGGCCGCCTTGCTTGGCTCGGTCAGCGTTTTCATGCCGGTATCCGGATCGCTGAAATCGCTCATGCTCTGGCTGGTGCTGTTGGTCGCCCGCACCCAATAATAATAGGTCGTGCCTGCCGTTGCAGACGCATCGTTGTAGCTGGTGGCATTGGCTGCCGCCGTACCGATGATGCTGGCCGCGCCGGAATTGTTGGATTCATGGCGATAAATTGTATATCCCGTCTCGCCGGTCACGTCCGACCAGGACACCGTGACCTTGTCCGATTGATTTTCCGTGGCGGCCACGTCGCCGGGCGCTGTCAATTTCACATAGCCGCTATCCGCCGAGCTCCAATCGCTGGTGCTACTGCTGGTGCTGTTGGATGCCACCACCCAGTAGTAATAAATCTGGCCCGGAGTCACCGCATCCGTGAAGCCACTGGCTTTCGCGCCCAGCGCCGTCGCGCCGGCAGGGTCGGAATCAGTATCGCGGAACACATGGTAACCCGTCGCCCCCGTCACCGCATCCCACGTCACCGTGATCAAGCTGGTTGACGTGCCATCCGTTGCCGCCACCCCCGTGGGCGCGGCCAGCCGCCGGTAGCCGGTGTCCGGATCGCTCTCCGCACTCGAACCGGATGCGTTGGTCGCCGTCACCCAGTAGTAGTATGACTGACCGGGATTGGCCGAGCTATCGTTGTAGGTTGTGGTATTCGCCGCGTTTGTGTAGATGGCCGTGGCCGACCCGAAAGAGTTGGCCGTGTGCCGCCAAATCACATAACCGGTTTCACCGGAACCATCGGTCCAACTCAACGCCACGTGCGCCGTGCTGGTGCCGTCGGAAGCCGTCAGACCGGCCGGCTTGGCGGGCGCTGGCGCGGTGTATGTGATTACAATTGTGTTGCCGCTGGCCGATACGCCAAACGTGCCCGCCGCCGCCCACTTGGTGCCAATGGTCATGTTGGCCGCACTGGCCGAGCTACCGCTCATGATCGTCCACGAGTACGAGCTGTTCGCGTTGAATCCGCCCGGTGCACTGGCCGGCAAATTAATGGTCAGGGCCGAGGATGCCCCCACCGCCCCGGAAGCAGCGATCTTGTCGCAATCCGTGCTACCCAGTCCCGTGACGTCGCAGGTATAGGTGCCGCCCCCCAGCGCCGCCGCGCCGTTCACGGTCAGCGTGCCCGCGGTGCCCGCCGTATTGCCCGGACTGATGACACCCGCCAGCGATGAAATCGGCCCCACAGTACCCGCCCCCGCCAGTGTGGCGCCGCTGTTCACGGTCATCGCCGAACTGCCCAGCGCCCCGCTCACCAGTAGCGTACCCGCGCTCACGGTCGTCCCACCACTCATGGTACTGCTACCCGTCAGCGTCAATGTGCCCGCGCCTTGCTTGGTCAGCGTGCCTGTGCCGCTGATCACCCCCGTGTTCGTCACGCTGTCGGAACGATACCACACCAACGCCGCATTATTCGTGATGGCGCCGGTCACGACCCCCGCTGTGCCATTGTTGCCAATCTGCAACGTCCCGCCACTGATCACCGTGCCACCGGCATAGTCATTGTCCCCCGTCAAAATCATCGTGCCATCCCCCGCCTTCCCCAGCCCCCCGCTCGAAATTTTGCCGGAAATCAGCACTTGGTTCTTGTTCGTGATGATTCGCGTGCCATTGTCCAAACTCACCGTGTTCGTGATTTCCAACCCCCCGGTGCTATTTTGCGCGAGCGCAACGCCACCTTTGATCACCACTGCCTTGGTAAGTGTGCGAGCGGCAGTACTATCAGCGCTGTATTCCGTCCCGCCGTCCATCGTCAGCGTGCCCCCGCTGTTCATGGTACCCGTATATTGCCGAATGTTCCCCTGTTTCAGCTCAATATTGCCGCTATGGGTTCCCGGTCGCAAGCGGAAGGTTCCGCCGCCGTATTTGACCAGCGTCCCCGCTCCCGTCATGGTGTCGGCATCCATGCCGCCGGCATTCACATTGGAAAAGACAAGGGTACTACCGCTGGCAATATCAAAGCCGCCGCGGAAATATAGGTTCCCGGACGAAACCGACACCGTCGAGCTGTTATAAGTAGTCAGTCCCCCGTACCATGTCGCTGATCCGGTCGTTGTCTTGGTCACTGTCCCGTTATACAGAGTCAAGGCAAGCGGCTGCAGATTCATTGCGTGCTTAATATCCAACGTCGCGTTCGTTCCAACATTCACCGCCCCGGTCCCCAACGCATTGCTCCGGGTGTTAATCTCCACCTTGCCCTTCTCAATCCACGTGCCGCCGCTGTACGTGTTGGCATTCGTCAGCACCACCGTCGCTGCCGATTTCACCTGCAGTTGCCCCCCGCCAGAGTGCACACCGTTAATGTACAGCGTGTTGCTGCCCCAAACTCGTATCGGTGACCCGTTGTTGTTCACCGCGCCATTGAATACCAGATTGCCCGATACCGGATTCAGTTCCATGTAATCCGACGCGTCTCCATCCCCCGTGATGGCACTGTTGAACGTGTGTGTGCCGGATGAGTCATTTTGAATTTTCGGATAGCTGGAGCCGCCATACACATAGAACCGGAAGCCGTCGCCGCTAATCGTGCGCGCCGTGTTGTTGGAAAAATAAATCTGGTGCGTGATCTTGGGATTGCCCGCGTTGTTGGTCATGTTGGGGAAGCGATCGTTCGCAAAGAAAATGATGCCATGGTCATCGTAGGCATCCCAGTAACTATCCCCGTTGCTATGCTTGTACCAACGCCCGCCATCAGCTCCCCGTTTGAAATATCCGTCAGGGGCGTCACCTTTCCAGCTAAACTGCTCCTGGCCGCTCGCCGGCAACAGGCTACCGGCTACCACCAGCACGCCCAGCGCCAGACGGCTCATCCGGGTCCAAAGTGAAATATTTTTTGCGTTCATTGCACTACCACCCTCAGGTTAAACCGATTCCTGACCGCCATGCTTCATCACGGGACATCATAAGGCACGACCACTCGGAAAAATCCCTTGTGCAAGCTGTTTGTCACCCAGTCTTCCACATCCACCACCAAGTGGGTCTCCGTGGCCGTACCGCTCCAAATTTCCTCGATGTAGGGGTTTTCAAAATCAAGCTCGTCCGTGAACTCCAACCGATAGGTCATGTTGGGCACCGCGATCGTGTCCCAAGACACGGTGTGGGGATCCCCGGACAGTTCTGCCGGCGCATGAATCGCCAACTCCAACCGCGCGTCCGCTTCCGTCGGATTCAAGTAATCGCTAAAGAGCACTTCGAACAGGTCGCTGAATCCATCGCCGTCGTGATCAGGGTCGTTAGGGCTGGTGCCCGTGATGTTGTTTTCCATTTCATCTGGAATGCCATCGCCGTCAGAATCAATATCCGGCTCGCCTGTGCTGCGCAGTTTCCATGCGCCAAATGTCACGATGATGTTGGCGACGTCGTTACTGGTGCCTTCAAACGGAGCTGTGTCTGCGTAATAAATAGCCTTGTCCGCCTGCGGATTGTCAAAAACCCGCGCGAAATACAAATTGGTCGGGCACAGCCGGTTGGTAAACGTCTCCGAAAAAAAGCCTGGGAAAATGGCATCTTTACCAATGTAGGAGTTGGCCATCAGCGGATTGGCGGGGTGCCCCGCCCCCGTATCGGGATCCGGAGCAATGATGACGCCAAGTGGCGTCGTTTGGCGGATCTCCACCAAGGAAGAGCTATTGGAAAAGTTGTTAACCCCGGGCAACACGCGGCCGATTTGGTCCTTCACCGGTACGTCATTACCAACCGAAACCGAGATGATTTGTGCCGGCGCTGAACTCGGAAACCATCCGATGCCCCACACCAGAGCCATCATCGCTGTCAATCGCAGGCTTGTCTTCATTTTTTGCCGTCCTTAATTCATCAGCCTCAAAAAATCAGCCCGTGGCAAACCGTACAACGCTTTCCCACTATACGCAAATAATGCACCGCAAATTTGCGGTTGCCGCCCCCCCCCACTAGGCCACGCCGGTTTTCCGCCGCCGTTTGCTTAACCAGAGCCCCCCGGCTCCCACAGCCAACAAAGCAAACGTCCCCGGCTCCGGAATCACCTCAAAATAGTTGACGTGATTGGTCGCCGTAACATCGTCATAGGTCACATACCATGTGCCAATGGAGCCATCGTTGGTCTTGACCGTGCTGATCCCCCAATAACTGGCGATCACAACGCCATTGGGGAAATCTGTCGCGCCGAAAACACGGATGTAAATACTGTCATACCCCGAAATAAAAAAGGAGGTGTAGATGTTGTACCAGTCATAGCCGTTGGCATTGACGCCGATTGCCGGCCCGATGTGCGTGGAATACACGATTTCATGGTCGGGCGGCACGGATTCGGGATCATACACGGTCTGATCCGTTGGCGCTTGATTATTCGGCGAATAGTTCGGTTCACCCGGCAAAGAACCGCTATATTCTCCGAAGATATCAAAGTTGTCGTCCGCATCCGTGCCAGGCGCCGACTCCACCCCCGAATTGTAGGCGATCACCTGAACAATCGAGCCTTCTTGAAGGCCAAAGTTGGCCATCAGGCCGTTGTTATCTATGTCGGAATTTCCGTAGTAATTCCAGCCAATGTCAACCACTACCAAAACAGCCTGCGCCGGCAAAACAAGCATTGCCCACAATGCAACTGCAGCCAGCAGCAGGCCACCAGACCGCCCCGACTTTTTCAGCATCGCAAGCTGACCACTTTGTTTCATCTCTTCTCGCATGGAGTGTAAGGTGATACAACGCACACGCCAATGCTTTTGCATTGTCGAAATACACCCATCCTTTTACACAAGCAAAACTACGCCCAACCAGGGAATGTTGCAAGCTTGTTTTTCGACATTTTTGTATAAAGATTGCTCGTGCTATTTTTCTTGCCAGCCATTGAGTCAACGAACACCCGCAACAAAGACACAGAAAAACAAATCGCTAATTGAATATATTTTAGGATTTATGTTTTAGCCATTATTTAGCCTTTGTTTTCAAGGAATATCAGCCGGGCTTTCCGTATTTATCATAGGTTTTGTGCTTATTCTCTAAAAAAATCGAGAATTTTTTTGTTCACAACCACTTTTTTCTGGTCTGTTGGCCGGGATTCCCATATTTTTCAGGGATTCATCTCGCAACAGGAGCCTGCACCATGAATCTGCTCATTCAACGCGCTCGTTTGGATAATCAAACGCGGGATATTTTCATCCGCGATGGCAAATTCGCACAGATTGAGCAGAGTCTGGACCCGGCCGCCTTGGGCACACCGTTGCAGGTGCTCGATGCGGCTGGCCTCGCCATTTTGCCGTCGTTTGCCAATATACATTGCCACGCGGCAATGGTGCTTTTGCGCGGCCTCGGCGATGGCCTGCCCCTCCAAGCCTGGCTCAACGATGTGATTTGGCCAATCGAACGCCGGTTGACTCCCGACCAAATCTATTGGGGTACGCTGTTTGGCTGTCTGGAAATGATCCGCGCCGGTATCACCGCCGTGTTCGACATGTATTGGCAAACCCCGCAATGCCTACGGGCTTTTTATGAAAGCGGGCTGCGCGTCAACTTTTCGCATCCCAATATCATCCCGCCCGGTCAAGACGCGCTGGCCGGCCTGCGCCGTGACCTTGAAGAGCATCTCGCGCTCGCCAAGTCATATCCGAACCGGGTGGAGTTATCGGTCGGCATTCACGCGCTATACACCACCACTCCTGAAATGCGCGCCGTTTGCCGCGACTTTGCCGACACCAATGACCTGCTGGTTCAGGCCCATCTGTCGGAAACGCGCCAAGGACATGAAGAATGCCTGCAAGCCACTGGCAAAACCCCCACCGAGGTTTTTGCCGCCGAAGGTCTCCTGAACGACCGCTTTGTCGGCGCGCACGGAGTATGGTTGACAGACTCCGACCGGACCCTGTTGGCCACCCACGGCGCGGCCATTGCCCATTGCCCTTCCTCCAACACCAAGCTGGCTTCCGGAGCTTTCAATGAACCCGCCGCCCGCCGTGCCAACCTGCGTTTTGGCCTCGGCACCGATGGCGCGGCCACCAACAACCGCTACGACATGTTCTCCGAGATGCGCACCGCCGCTCTGCTGGCCAAAGTCAACGCCATGGACCCCACCGTTTGTGCCGCGGCCGATATCTACCGCACCGCCACCGCGGACGGCTTCAACATTTTCCGGCTGGATGCCGGCGAAATCGCCGTGGGCAAGGCGGCGGATTGCATTCTGGTGGATTTGAATCACACTGGGCTCGTCCCAGGGCATGACCTGATCAGCGATCTTGTCTACGCCGCCACCCCCGAATGCGTGGACACCACCATCTGCAACGGCAAAGTCCTGATGCGCCGCCGCCAAATCCCCGGCGAGGACGAAATCCGCACGGCCTTCCGCGCCGCTGCGGCTTCCTGCGCGCCATAGCCATTTTGCGTTGCCAAGATCCGGGGCGGTCAGTAGGGTGCGAGGCCGTGATTTTGGTGGAGCCATCATGGATCTGGTGTACGTCATAACCCCCGCTATTCTGATTTTTGTGGTGCTGGCCGCAGTGTGGCTGGACCGCTGGAGCGTGCCGGTGATTCTGGTGGCGTTGGGCGGCGGAATGTTTTTCGGCAGCGACATCCTGCAATGGGTCCATTTTGACAATGCCACGCTGGCCAATCAAGTGGCCAACTTTGCCCTGGTTTTCATTTTGTTCCAAGGCGGCTTTGGCATCAAACGCAGCGATTTCCAGGCGGTGGCGCTGCCGGCTGGCGGGCTGGCCGTGTGGGGTGTGCTGCTGACCGCCGGCGCGACATTCCTCGTCTTGTGGAAACTGCTGGCCTGGCCGTTCTCGCACGCCTGTTTGATCGCCGCGATTATTTCCTCCACCGATGCCGCGGCCACGCTGTCCATCCTGCATCGCTTTGCGTTGCCGAAAAAGCTGTCCACCGCGCTGGTGTTGGAGAGCGCGGCCAACGACCCGATGGCGGTGCTGTTGACCACGGTGGTGGTGAATGCGTTGGTGGTGGGCCATGGGCAGGGTGTGTTCCTGCTCCTCAAGTTTGCGTGGAAGTTTGCGGCGGCACCGGTATTCGGTTGGCTAATGGCGCGGGCGGCGCTGTGGCTGTTCAATGTGCTGCGCCCGCAGGACCGCGGCCACTACTACGTGCTTTTCCTCGGCGTGGTGCTGTTGACCTACGGCGTCACGGAAACCTTGCGGGCCAGTGGAATGCTCGCGGTGTTTATCGCGGGCTATGTCATGGGCAACGATGCGTTTGTCCACAAGCGTGGCGTGGCGACGTTTTCTTCCGCCTTTGCCAGCATCGCCAATATCTGCACCTTCGTGCTGCTGGGCCTGTTGGTGTTTCCCCGGCAATGGGGCGATATTTGGCTCAAGGGCCTCATCCTGTTTTTGGTGATCACGTTTATTTCGCGGCCCATCGCCGTGTTCTTGGGCACGCCCAAAATGGGTTTGGGCTTCAAGAACCGGTTGTTCATGACGTGGGCCGGCCTGCGGGGCTCCGTGCCGATTATTCTGGCAACCTATCCCGCCGCTGCCGGCCTGCCGGAAAGCCAGGAAATTTTCAATCTGGTGTTTTTCGCGGTACTGCTCTCGGTGCTGGTGCAGGGCTCCACGCTGGGGGTGTGCGCCCGCGCGCTGGGCCTGCTGACCGCGCGCACCCGCCAAGAGCCGCTGTACAGCTTGGAACTGATCACCATGGCCCCCAGCGATATGGATTTGCTGGTGGTGGATTTGCCCGAATCCATCGGTACGGATGGCCCGCGCATCCAGGATTTGCGCCTGCCCCCCGATACGGTCATCACGCTGATTTCGCGCGGCGAGGAAGTCATCAGCCCGCTCGGCGCCACGCAATTGAAGGGCGGCGACCAAATCACCGTGCTGGCTCACGCCAAGAACAGCGCCGGGGTGCGCGCGGCGTTGCTCGGCGGCGCCCGCGGCTGAGTAAAACGATACAGCCCGGTGGGCCATTTTTGTGCTTTCGGGCCACTCGCTTCTGCTCCATAATGGCCGCTTGTTTTGTCCTCTGCGTTTAGGAGACCATCCATGAAATTATGTGACTTCATCCGCCCAGCTTCACTGGCCGCCGCCCGCGACAATCTGCGGGAACTGGGACCCAAGGGCATGATTCTCGCCGGTGGCACGGCGTTGCACTTCATGCAAGACCACACCCCCGTGACCGCGGTGGATATTACCCGCCTCGGGCTTTCCTTCATCAAACAGGAAGGCAACTACTACAACATCGGCGCCACCACGCCGCTGGCCGATATCCAGCGCTACCGCGCCCCGCGCTGGGCCATGCACGAAATTTGCCGGCGCATTTCCACCCACCAAATCCGCAACATTTCCACCATCGGCGGCAACATCTGCCGCGTGTTCCCTTGGGCGGACCTGCCGGTGATCCTGCTGGCCATGGATGCGCGCATGGTGATCTATTCCGGCCAAGAGGAAGAATTCGAGGCCGACGAATATTTCAAGACCCAGCCGGCCAAGCGCTTTTTGGATGGCAACATCCTGACCTCGGTGAAGGTTCCCGTGCTGCACGCGCACCACGGGTTTGGGTCCATCAAGGTCACCCGCACCGATGCCGCCTTTGCTCACGTGACTATCGCCGCGTTCCTGGAACTGGATGGCAACCAGATCAAGTCGGCCCGCATGGCCGCGGGTTCCGCTATTCCCTTCCCCCGCCGTTTGCCGACGGTGGAAGCCGCCTTGGTCGGCCGCGAAGCCACCCCAGCGGTATTCAAGGAAGCCGCCAGCAAGGCCGGCGAAGATGTCACTTGGCGCGGACGTGAAGGCATGACCGCCGACTATTCCCGCCACTTGGCTGAAGTCACCATTTTGGATGCGTTGGAGCGGGCCGCCAGCTTTGCCCGCGGGAGGACTGAATAATGATCAAGCACCCCGAAACCGTCACGTTCACCCTCAACGGCGAACTCAAAACCTTCATCACCCGCGCGGACGAGAAGCTGCTCGATCTGCTCCGCCGCGAGGGCTACAAAGGCACCAAATACGGCTGCGGCCAAGGCACCTGCGGCGCCTGCACCGTCCTGCTGGATGGCCGCGCGGTCTATGCCTGCCTGCTTTACTCCATGCAGGCTGAAAACCGCGAAGTCCGCACCATTGAGAGCGTCGGCACCCACGACCAGCCTTCCGAGTTCCAACAGGAGCTCATCAAGGCCGGCGCGGTCCAATGCGGGTTCTGCATCCCCGGCATGATCATGTCCGCCGAGGCGCTGATGAAGGCCGAGGACTCTTATCCGCCGGATGTCGTCCGCGAATACATGGATGGCAACCTCTGCCGCTGCACCGGCTACGAAAAAATCTGGGATGCCCTGCAAAAGGTCCTCGACCGCAAACAAGCCGGCAAGGGTTCCGCCAAGTCGTCCTAACCCCTCACCAGCGAAATCACCCCTGAACCCCTGAGGTTATTATGAGCCTGGAAAAAACGAAAAATTTCAAGCAGGTCAACCACTCCGTCACCAAGGTGGATGCCAAGCAGTTGGCGCTGGGCAAGCCGTCGTATGTGGCCGACTTCGTGCCGCGCGATGCCCTGATCGTCAAAATGCTCTGGAGCCCACACCCCCATGCGCGGATCGTCTCCATGGATGTTTCCGCCGCCGAAAAAATGCCCGGCGTGAAGGCGGTGCTGTGGCATGGCAACGTGCCGCGCATCCCGCATACCACTGCCGGCCAGGGTTTCCCGGAACCTTCGCCCTACGACACCTTCATGTTTGACACCAAGGTGCGCTTTGTCGGGGACCGCGTGGCCGCCGTGGCCGCGGAAACCGAGGAGCAGGCCAAGGCCGCGCTGGCCAAAATCAAAGTGGTGTATGAAAAGCTCAAGCCCGTCTTCTCCCTCGATGAAGCCATGGCCGAAGGCGCCCCCATCATCCACGACGAACCCGAAGCCCATGTGCCCATTCCGATTCCCTACGAGCCCAAGAAAAACCTCGTGGCTCGCGTTGGCTGCGACTTTGGCGATGTCGAAAAAGGCCTGAAAGAAGCCGACTTCACCTTTGATGAAGTGTTTGAAACTCCTTACGCGCAGCATTGCCCCATCGAGCCCTATGTCTCCTTGGCGCAGGTGGATTCCGCCGGGCGCATCGTCATTACCACCTCCACGCAGGTGCCCTTCCACTGCCGGCGCATCGTGGCGCAAACGTTGGATATTCCCGTCCAGAAAATCCGCGTCATCAAGCCGCGCATCGGTGGCGGCTTCGGCTCCAAGCAGGAAGTCCTGTTGGAGGATGTCGTGGCGATGTTCGCGCTGCGTACCGGGCGGCCCTGCTTCTGGCAGCTCACCCGCGAGGAAAACTTCCGCTACGGTCGCACCCGCCACCCCATCCGTTTCCGCCTGCGCACCGGCGTCAAAAAGGATGGCACCATCACCGCTATCAGCATGGATTGCTGGAACAACACCGGCGCTTATGGCGGCCACGGCCTGACCGTGGTCTCCTGCTGTGGCTCCAAGGTGCTGCCGCTGTACCGCTGCGAAAACGTGCACTTCCTCGGCAAGGTCTACTACACTAACCTGCCGTGCGGCGGGGCCTATCGCGGCTTCGGCGCCACGCAGGCGTTCTTCGCCATGGAGTCCGTCATTGATAAAATGGCCGAAGCCATCGGCATGGATCCGCTTAAGTTCCGCCAACTCAACCATATCAAGACCGGTGAAGGTTCCCCCGTGTTTGAAGCCCTCGGCGAAGGCAAGGAAGGCGTCGCCATGACCGTCGGCTCCTGCGCCCTCGGCGAGTGTATCACGCAAGGCGCTGCCGCCATCGGTTGGGAACGCCGCACCGATTGGCGCGGTAAGACCGGGCGCTACCGCCGCGGCCTGGGCATGGCCGCGCTCATGCAGGGCTCCTCCATCCCGCACATTGACATGGGCGGCGCGTCCATCAAGATGAACGAGGACGGTTCCTTCAACCTTCTCGTCGGCGCGACGGACCTCGGTACCGGTTCCGATACCGTGCTGGCCCAGATTGCCGCGGAGGAACTCTGTACGACCACCGACAAGATGATCGTGTATTCCTCCGACACCGATATGACCCCCTTCGATGTCGGCGCCTACGCTTCGTCCACCACGTATCTCTCCGGCGAAGCCGCCCGCAAGGCCGCCGCCGATGCCAAGCGCCAAATCCTGCACACCGGCGCCGAGATGCTCAACCTGCCCGAAGACCAGGTCATCTGCAAAGATGCCCACGTCCAGAGCAAGGACGGCAAACAGCAAGTCTCCTATGGCGACATCTGCTGCTATGCGCTCTACCAGAAAAACCAGTACCAGATCATCGGCACCGCGTCGCACATCACTCAGAAGTCGCCCCCGCCCTTCGCCGCGCACTTTGCGGAAATCGAAGTGGACACGTGGACCGGCAACATCAAGGTGCTCAATTACGTCGCCACGGTGGACTGCGGCACGCCCATCAATCCGGCCCTCTGCGAAGGCCAGACCGAAGGCGGCACCCTCAACGGCATTTCCTATGCCCTGACGGAGCAGTACCTGTTCAACAAGAACGGACGCATGACCAACGCCTCCTTCGCCGACTACCACATCTTTTCGATGCGCGACAAGCCGCCGATCAAATCCATCCTCGTGCCATCGTATGAGGATACCGGCCCCTTCGGCGCCAAGTCCGTTTCGGAAATTTGCATCAACGGCCCCGCGCCCGCCATTGGCAATGCGCTTTATAACGCCACTGGCGTGCGTCTCCACGAGTTCCCGTTCACTCCCGAACGGGTCCTCAACGCCCTGCGCGCCGCCGGCAACCCCTAAGCGCCCCCCTCCCCCGCCCCCACCCTCCCGGTGGGGGCTTTTTTATGCCCGCCGCCGACACAGCGGCGGCCTACAATTCCACAAACCGGATTTTGTAGGCCGGGGTTGTAATCCCCGGCGGGCTGTTTGGCCGTTCTGACCGTTAACCCTAGTGGGAAAAATCAGTACGTCAACAGCAGGCGGTCATGGACCACCTCGTCCTCAAGTGACTCGCCCTCGCGCTGGAAACGTCGAAGCATACTGCGCCCGCAATCCACATACACCTCGCGCTCAAAGAGTCCGTCTGGAATATCTAGATCGCATTCGACACGACCCGATTTCTTCTTGCCGTCAATACTGAGCGCAACACGAACACCCCGCGTCTTGCAGTCGGCAATCGTATTCATCAGACGGCCTAACGAGAAATCTTGCCCGCGATACAGGATTGTCTGACTACAGACGTACGGCGGATCACAGTAAACCAAGTCACCCGACTGCGCCATCGCCATCGATTCTTCAAAGTCCACGTTGAGAAAGCGTGCCCCGGCTGTTCGCCGGCGCCATATCTGAACTCTTTCAGCGAATGCGGTCGGCGAAATGGGGTCATGAATCCCGCAGGGCGTTGAAATATACCCATCCCTTTTACGGAAACGTACAACGCCCCCATAACAACTGCGGCAGATGAAAAGCAGATCCGCACCGTTGGGAGACGCATTATATCGGGCCTTGATACGCTCGTAGCCATCAGGCTTGCCGTGCTGCTCATACTCTTTATGTCTGGCACGATACCACCGAACCAGCAGGTCAGGATCATTGTTCAGGGTTTGCCATATCTCCATCAATGGCCCGCAAGCGTCAGAGGCAATGGCCCGAGGCGGTTGAAGCGCCCCAAGGACCGCTCCACTACCCAAGAAGGGCTCAAAATAAGTCTGAATATCGGCAGGGAAGAAGGATGCAATATTGTGGGCGAAACGCTGCTTGTTTCCGATCCATTTCAGTAGCTGGGTCCTAAATGGGGCAACGTGCTGGAACTCAGTTCCGTAAAATAGGTCCAGCGTATCTTCTTTCACCTTCATATCCACAAAATATCCCGTTTTGGGATTCGCGTCAAGAGTATCCTATATTCGGATACATGAAACATAACCGATATGATAAGAACGAGGAGTCATTGCGCCGACTGTTACGCCAAAAGCGCACCGAAATGGGGCTTACACAAGAAGCCCTTGCAGCAATTCTCGATAAGCCCCAGTCATTCGTCAGTAAATACGAGTCTGGCGAACGGCTGCTCTCTTTTGTCGAAACCGTCACTGTATGTCGCGCGCTGGGTATTCCGCCACACGCCCTACTGAAGGAGTATCTGCCCAATCATGACACCTGACAAGAGATTCATCCAACTGCCCAAGAGCTTCTGGGCTCTTGTGCGGCTAATCGGTCAAGAATGCGGCTACGCAGCTGGCGGCCAAATCACTGTCGCGAGCAAAGCAGAAGTTCAGGCTGCACTTGCAAAACTCAAACTGGACCCAAAATCGCTGGATACCGCGCTCCCCGACGGACGACCCGTCTGGAAAACACTTGTTGCCTATTTCACCCATCGACGAGATACCCTTCATGGGCAGGTAGAACCGAACCTGATGGATTCGAAACAGGCCAAGATCGAGTTCACCAAGCTCAAGCGCCAACTCAAGCCAACATGCCCACTCCCCATGAATAAGCAAAAGGGGATGAAGAAGGCGCCCGCCTATCTCACTGGCATGGTCAACATGCTTGTCGAAGCCAACGCGGGCGAGCACCAATGTGACTACGATCCCCGAGCACTTGCCACAATCGCTACAAATGGATTACCCCTGCGCACCTTTGCCCGACGCATGGATGGCGCATTCCCATCCGTCATCAACCCAATCGCCGTGTGGGAGGTGAAGGAGTACTACTACACAACCACCTTTGGGAGCCGAGTCGCCGATGGCGTGTACGAGACTCTCCTCGATGGCATGGAAATTGAGGAACTTCTTTTGACAGAAAAGATGAACGTCCTCCATTATTTGATCATCGACGCACACTACACGTGGTGGGACTGCGGGAAGTCGTATCTTTGCAGAATTGTAGACATGCTTCACATGGGCTACGTCGATGAGGTGCTCGTCGGCAAGGAAGTAATTTCTCGAATACCAGAGCTCGTGAAGACATGGGTTAAAAAGATGGCCTAACAATCGGCTCCTCATGTACCCGGCCCTTGCGGGGGTGTCGCACCGGAAAGTTAGGGCGTTAGACTGTAGCCCTTTCTGCGGCTGTGCGCGGTGAACACGATATTCCTTCTTCGCAATACCGGCCTCAGCGAGGCCGGCTACAGTTTGGCGTCCTCTGTCTTCCTTTGCGCTCTTGGCGTCTTGGCGAGAGTCCTTCCCTGGTCTCTTGTCTATAGTCTGTAGTCTGTCGTCTGTCGTCTCTAGTCTTTCTTCAGTACCGCCTGCATTGAGGGTTTGAACGAGGGTTTTCTTGCGTGGGGGGCGGGGTTTGGTACTATGCGGTCACCATGAAGGAGCAGGAAACCGAGGCCTTGGTCAAGGCCGCCAATGCCACGGATACGGTGGCCATCGAGGATTTGGTGAACAAGGGGGTGCCGATTGATTCCCCCAACAAAACCGGGTGGACGGCGCTCATGGCAGTGGCCAACAAGGGCCACTTGGAGCTGGTGCAGTTCCTGACGGAGCGCGGGGCCAACGTCAATGCCCGGAATCAAAACGGTTGGACCCCGCTCATGTGGGCCACGCTCAAGGGTTACACGGCTATCGTCCAGTTTCTCGCCGATCACGGCGCGGAGCTGGACACGCGCGGCGAAGACGGCAATCCCCCCATCCATTTGGCGGCCAGCGGCGGCTTCGTGGAAATTGTGGATTTTCTGCTCGCCCGCGGCATTGCGGTGAACACCGAAAACAAAAACGGACAATTGCCGTTGATGGCCGCCGCGCGTAATGGCCGGTTGGAGGTGGTGCAAACCCTGCTGGCGCACGGTGCTGGAACGAATGACGGCGGCCATGAAAATAATCCACCGCTCGTGTTGGCGAGCATTGGCGGGCACCTGGAGATTATCCAACTGTTGCTGGAAAAAGATGCGGATGTGAATGCCAAAGGCCGTACTGGGCGCTCGCCGCTGATGGCTGCCGCCCAACGCGGCGACCTCGATATTGTGCGCTTTTTGCTCGAGCGCGGGGCCGACATCAACGCCCGCAACGATTACGGCAAAACCGCCTGCCGGCTTGCGGCAGCGGACCATCGCGACGAAGTCGTGGCCTTCCTGCGCGAGCAGGGCGGCGAAATGTAAGTTCCACCCTTTCGGCATTGCGCCGGCGGGGCCGGCTGCCTATGGTTCAACAAAACAGATGAATCACATAAAATTCGTTTCATGGCTTCTGATCCTGCATATTGGGATTTCCGCTATGGGCGGTATTCTGGGCATTGCACTTGGCATCTGGCATAGCCCATTATCAAGTTACGTGGCAGGGGCCGGAATGCTCGGACCTGTTGCCCTGACAATCGCGTTGTGGATAGCAAAGCAAAAGACTCAACCAAGGACACCAGTTTTCGTCTCAGCGGTGATAATTTGCGGCATCTGGGTTGGCCTTCTCTTTCTGGTGATGTTCCCCGCACCACCTGAGGGCAAATTTATTTTCAAACCGGACATTGATACCCGTTTTGCGGATGGCTACAGCGATGCTGCCTTTGCCACTGTTGCAATCGGGATGAACGTGTCGGATGTCTTGGCGCTGCTCGGAGAACCCATATCCACTTACGAGAGCGCCAACTGGTCTTTTCCGGGCGATGCAAAAACCCTCTGGTGGTATGCGTCCGACGGTGCCTGCGCGTGGGGCGATTTCGCGTGGCGTGCACCCATTATTGGCATTCGAGACGGCGTGGTTGTCAGTAAATGGACGCAGTGGTGCTATGACTGAAATGCAGGTGTCGAAAAAGGCGCTTCAGGCTATTGGCGGTAAACCACCTCAGCCTCATCGCTATCGTTGAGCCCATGTGTGGACGCTACGTCACTCCGGACAAAGAGGCCGTGCTGCTGCGCTGGCCCAAAATCCGGTGCGACGTCCAAACCACTTGGCAACCCGGCACCAACGTGGCGCCCACCCGGACGGTGCCCATCCTCATTCAGGCGCCGGATGGCGGTCTGGCGGTGCAGGCGGCGCGGTGGGGATTTATCCCGCCGTGGTGGAGCAAACCCAAACCGCCGGGCCTGACGTTCAACGCGCGGGTGGAAGAGGCAGCGACCAAACCAATGTGGTGCGATGGTTTCCGCGGGCAACGCTGCCTGCTGCCCGCCCGCGGCTGGTATGAATGGAACAACGCAGAGCGAATTCTTGATCCCGCCGGACGCGACACCGGCCAACCCTACTTCATTTATCAGCCCGCGGAACCGATCATGGTGATTGCGGGGCTGTGGTCGGTTCGTGCGGACACGGGGCAACCGTCGTACACCAGCGCCATGCTGACCCGCGCCGCCGTGCCAGACATTGCGTTCATTCATCCGCGGATGCCGGTCGTGCTACCGATGGAAAGCATCGCAGAATGGCTGGACCCCGCCACTCCCGCCACGCGCGTGAACGAAATCCTCGCCATGCCCGGCGCCGGATTCGCGGCGCACCCGGTTTCGCCACGAGTGAACCAAGTGCGTAACGAGGGCGCGGACCTGATGCAGAAAGTCCAAACCCCGCCGGCCAGCCTGTTCGGCCCCGACGGTTGATGCCGTTACCGGCGCGGGCGGAACGTCAGCGCGCCAAACCGGGCAGGTTGGGCAGCGCGCCGCCGGGAAGCGGCGCCAGCGGCCGCATTCCGCCACCGCCCGGTCGTGTGAAGAGTGCGCGGAATTCGCGATTGGTGGCCAGCGGTTGGAACCGCGGGTCGTGCAGGATGGCATCGCGCGCCTGATCGCCGCCCAACTGAATGCTCTGGCGCGTGGCGCGGATGGCGTCGGCATCACGCCGCACAAAGGCGTAGCCCGCAGCCAAATCCAGCCAGGCATCCAGGTTGTTGGGGTCGCGCTGGGTATATTGTTCCAGTGCGTAAATCAACGCATCCACCCGCTGATCCTGCGCAAAGAAGTTGGCCAGCGCCAACACGTGCTGCAGCGGTAGGTTGGGGTCTGCCACGAGACGCATAGCAAGGTTCTGGTAGGCATTGCCGGAGGCGCGATAGATCGAGGTCAGCTCCAGCGCCTCATCCGGTGTCAGAGTGCCCGTTTCCTGCTGACGTTTTTCAATTTCGATTTCGCGCCGGCGGTTCAGCATGCGCTTCGCGCTTTCGATCTGGCGTAAGAATCCTTTGGCGCTTTCATTGAGCGGATCCGCGTTGGCAAACCCGCGGATCAATTGTTCGGCGTCGTCGTAGCGCATCATGTTCATGTACATCTGCGCGAGGCGGAAGTTGGCTTCGGGCGAGAGCGGATAGAGATCAATGGACTGCTTGAAGGCATATTCCGCCTCGGTATACATCCGGCGGTAGTCATAGATGCCGGCGATGGCGCTGCGCAGCTTGGAGAACGATTTGCGCGCGCAAATATCGCGCTTGAACTTGGATTGGTCCAACAGCCACTGCGTGTACCAGCCCCAGAACTTGTGGTCGTTTTCGACCAGCTTGGGGTCCAACTCCATCACCGGATCCCGGTTCAGCTTGAGCATGATGCCGTTCGGCGTGAGGTAGGGATACATCCACTGGATCACGTAGCTTTCTTCCACGTAGAAATCGTGCTTGGCCTTGTTTTCCTTGAAGATCAACTCGGCCAGAATGCCGTTGATGGTCATAACGCCACCAACACCCTGCACGCTGACCTTGCCGTTTTCGATCTTGATGTCGGCGCCGGCCTGAATGCGGCCGGAGTTGACATCGTCCACGTACTTGCGGAACGCCTCGTTGCTGTCCTCCAGCGACGGAATGTAAATGGTGTCGCCATAGAGGTCGCGGGTGATGTTCATGAAGGTGTTGTCGGCCAGCGCGTTCTGGGTGATGAGATAGACATCCGGCCGAACGTTGGCGGAATAGATCATATAGGTCGGCACAAAACGCCCCGGATCGGTGCCGCCGTAGAAGATGGCGTTGGGCGTCATCGGCGGCGGGTAATCCGGCTCGGCCATGCCCAGCGCGTTGGTCAGCGCGCCCCATTCGCGTTCAAAATCGGCCGCCTTGGGGAACCAGTATTGGAAATCTTCCTTGATGCCCTTGATGCCTTCGAGCCCCCAGTTGCCGAATTGCCAGCCGTAGCTGTGGCCGTTTTGCTCCGCGCCGCCGACAATGCGGATTTGCTCTTCGTCATACGCGTTTTGCCACAGCAGGATGCCCGGCAGCAGCAGCACGGCCAGCAGTCCCGGCATCAATGCGCGCCGCCCCAGCAGTCGCTCGATCCACGCCACCGAAAGCAGGCTGCCATAACCCAGCCACAACGCGTAGAACGCGTGGCTTTGGATGAATTGCACCCGGCCGATAAACAGGTTCTGAATGTCCAACGACGGATTTTGGAAAATCAGGAAGATCACGCTTACGGAAATGAATCCCACCACGGAGGTCAGCAGCCAACGCTGCTGCGATACGCCCAGTTCAAAGTCCAACTCCAGCGGCGAGCGGTTGAGCGCCCACGCCACAGCCACCGCCAGCGGCGGACCAACCACGAGGCCCAAATAGAACAACCGACCCACGCCGGAGAGATAACCGGGTTCGGAAATCTCCTTCACGCCAAACGAGTGGAACACCGCGCGCAGGCTCATCACGTCCACAAACAGCACACCGATGGCCACCACCGCGAGGAAGCCCCAGATCATGATGGTCGTGCTCAACGTGTAACCGCGCATGTCGGCCACTTGCTTCTTGAGGTACAACGCCAACAGCGTCAGGAATCCCCAGCCGGCCACCAGCAGGATGGGCGCGATCATCAGCCGGTACAACCGCTCCAGCCAGCCCCAGCCCGTCAGCGTTTCCAGCACAATCATCACGGACGACGCCAACACCAGCCCCAGCGTGACCGGGAACACCGAGCGCCGCTGGCCGCCGAGCCGCAACCCCCACGCGCAGAACGGCAGGAAGCCCAGCACCGCCACTGGCAGCGAGAACTGGCCGCGCAAGTCGGACAAATACGCGCCCAACTGCTGGATGAATTTCTCGCTGAAAATATCAGTGGGCACAATGGCTTCATACTGGCCGCGGGTAACGGCGTGCATGAAACCCTCCCATGTCCGCGGATAGCCCCAATTCATCGGCGGGTTTTGTTCCGAGGCAAACGGCAGATACATGTAGAACGCCACGCCGATTTCCGCCAACAGGATCGTGGCGCAAACCGTCCGCCCGCGCGGCAGCACAAACGCCAGCACAATCGGGATGGCCAGGAACAGCACGTTGTAAATCCAGAATGGCGCGGTGGTGGGCCCGCGCGACCATTTCCACAGGTTGGCGTCGAAATCCGGCGCGGCCTTTTCGGCGGCGGAGGCAATCAGGCTGTAGCCCTTGGCGGCAAAGATGAATACAATGCCGATCAGCACGGCGGCAATCGCGAAATCACGGAACAGGTCGGCATCCTTCAAGAGGACGGCCACGGCCAGCGCGAGGCCGAGGAACAGCAGCGTCTGGTGGTTGGTCAGGCCCAGCCCGAACAGGAACGCCACCACGTAGAGCAGGTTGTCCTGCTTGGGGCGGCACATCCACATGTAGATCAACATCAGGATGGCCATTTGGAACAAGGCGTTGAGGCTATACACCTCCACGATCACGCTCTGCGACCACAGCACCGGGCTGAACGCCAACAGCAGGCCGCCGGAAATCCCCGCCACGAGGCACAGCAGGTTTTCCATGCGAAAACCGATCTTCTCCGTCAGCGCCGGAATGCTGCGCAACAAGTCCGCACCGGAACGACTAATCACCAGCGCCAGCAAGCCGCACGCCCCCGCCCCCGCCACGGCCGAGGCCAGCCCCACCGACCACGCCGGATTCGGATGGCCGTTATACTTCACCCAATGGAAAATCCACTGGAAGAACCACGTCACCAGCGTCCAGATCGGATAGCCCGGCGGGTGCGGTACGCCCAGATAATCTGACGCCACGGCCAACTCGCCGGAGTCTTCCAGCGTCAGCGTGGGCGCCAGCGTATAGACATATACGCCCAGCGTGGCCACCAGCACCACCCAGAACGCCGCCCAGTCAATGCGCCGGAAAAATGCGCCCGTCAGATTGTCGAGAAACCCCTCCTGCGCCTGCGTGGCCAGTTGGGCAACTTGTTTTTCCGTGGCTTTCGTCAATACCATGTCATCCATCCGTAGTTGCGGGGCCCGGGCGGGCCGCCTGTCCATCTACCCTGCTCCACGCCTCAATCCGTCACGGGCCGGGCGCGGATTTTTCCAGAGCCGCGACGCGCGCCGCGAGGCTCTTGAGTTGTTCCTTCAGTTTGGGCAGCCCCGCCACATGGGCGAGCGACTTGCCAAATTCCAATCGCGGCACCGCGGGCGCGCCAAGGTACATCTGGCCGCCGGGCAGATCGCCCGCCACGCCGGCCTGCGCGCCGATGACTGCGCCATCGCCAATCTTGAGATGCCCGGCCAAGCCCACCTGCCCGGCGCAAATCACGCGCTTGCCCAGCGTGGTGGAGCCCGCCATGCCCATCTGGCCGCACAACACGGAGTGCTCGCCAATGATGCAGTTATGGGCGATCTGCACCAGGTTATCCACCTTGGTCCCGCGGCACACCCGCGTCTCGCCGAAGCGCGCGCGGTCAATCGCCGTATTCGCGCCGATTTCCACATCGTCTTCCAGCACCACGATTCCCGTCTGCGGAATTTTGGTGCGCACGCCCTCGGCATCCACAGTATAGCCAAAGCCATCGCTGCCGACCACCGCGCCGCTATGCAAAATCACGCGGTCGCCCAGCACACAGCGCTCGCGCACGCCGGCAAACGGATAGAGCAGGCAATCGCGCCCGACGCGCGCCGCATGGCCCACATAGGTCTGCGGATACAGCGTGGTGCCGTCGCCAATTTCCGCCCCAGCCTCCACCACCGCGAATGCCCCCACCGCCACATTGGCGCCCAGCTTGGCCTCCGGTGAAACCCACGCCTGCGGGTGCACCCCGCGCGGCAGCACCACCGGCGGCGGGGCAAACAGCGCGCATGCCGCCGCGAACGCCGCATCGGCATCCGCCACGCGCAGCAACGACGGCTGCGGCGACTCAATCACGGCGTCCTGCGGCACAATCACCGCCGATGCCGCGCTGTCCGCCACCTGCCCCAGATATTTGGGATTCCCCGCAAACGAAACATGGCCCGCCCTCGCCCCGCGCAAATCCGCCACCCCCGTCAACGGCCGGTCCGCCGCCCCTTCGAGGGTGGCGCCCAGCTTGGCGGCCAACTCACCAGTCGTCAACGTGAACACCCCGCCACCTCCGGCTACTTCTTGGAAACCTCGCCCGACTTGGCCTCCAGAAAGACGATCAGTTGGGCAGTGACATCCAGCGCCGGGTCGGCATACAGCACCAGCGGGATGGCATTCATGGTCTGGCCGGAACGGTCCAGCACCAGGTCATATTCGCCCGCCGTAGCGAATTCCGTCACCGCCGCCATCAGCTCATCCACGATGGCCTGGCGCGACTTCAACACCTGCTCGCGCATTTGCTTGATCTTGGTTTCCTGCGTCCGCCGCGCGCGCAGCTCAAAATCTTGCAGCTCGTTGAGCTTGTCGTCGGCCGCGATGCTCTTTTCGCGGCGCGCTTCCTCGGTCAGCAACTGGTTTTTGGCCGCCGCGCGCAGCTTGGTGACTTCGTCGCGCAGCGCCTGGCCTTCGGCCATGATGCGTTCCATCTCGGCCTGCACTTCATCTTCCTGCTTCTTCAATTCGGCCTCGGCCGCCTTGGTCCGGGGGTGCGCATTGAAGACCTTGTCGAGGTCCACCGTCGCCACCCGCAGCTCCGCCGCCCAACCCACCGACGCCGCCAAAGCCAGCGCCACCGCCGCCATCAAAACCTTCATCCGTGTCATGTGGTCTTCCCTTTCTTTGTCTGGAAAATGACTCGCGCGGCATTCTCCCCCACCCCCCCGCGCTTGAAAAGCCGAAAAACGCGGCAAGGCGCCGCGCAATCCACGCGTTGTCCCCGCCGCGATTGGTTGCCGTTGGCTGGTCTCAGGCGGTGGCCGCCGCCATGATCCCCGCCGCCGCATCCACGATGCCCTGCAACCACGCCGTCCCCGCCGCCTTGGCTTCGGCCGGCAGCTTTTGGATTCGCGCCAGATAATCGCCTTCCGGCGCGGCGTGCCACGCCGCCACGAACGCCTCGCGCTCGGGGCCGGGCTGATCGCCCAGCGCCGCCAGTTGCTCGCGCGCCGTCGGCCACGCCGCACAAAATCGTTTGTCAGCCTCGGTGGCCGCTTCATCCGCCGCCAGCCAAGCCGTAACATCATCCAACCGTTTCAGGCGCTCCTGCCGAGCCCCCGCCAATTGCCGCAGCGCCCCGGTCAGGCACGCCACGCCGTAGGGCGTGCGATCCAGCAGCGGCCGCCGCGCCACGTCATACCACGCCGCCAACGCCGCCAAATTCCCCACAAAAATCGCATTGTTCTTTAACACGCGCCCCACCGCACGACCATTGCGCCGGAACGGACGCTCGGTTGCCGGAATGGGCGGCGGCACCACCAGTTGCCCACCCGTCAGCACATCGCGCCGCAACACATGGCCCGCCGCCAGCACCGTGCCATACTCCAATCGCAACGGCCCCGTCATCCCCCCCTGCCCGCCGAGAAAAATTGGCGTTTGGTCCAGCATCACCCCGCGCGGCACATCCCCCACCAGCGACGCCGTTGCCTTGTCGCCATAGGGCGTGAAATTGAAATGGATGAACGACGACCCAATCTCGCTATGCTCCCGCCGATTGCGCCCGCCCGCCATCAGCACATCGCAAAAATTGAGCAAGCTGCCCCCCACCACAAACGGCAGCATGATCGTCTGCTTCAAGCCCACCGCATGCGCCAGCTCCACGCCCTCTTCGAGGATGCACCCCGGCCGCACCTGCGCCGCGCTCCCCAGCACCGCGCCATCCAGAAATACCGCCCCGTGGCAAAAGCCGCCCTTCAACTGCACCCCCGAACCCAACTGACAATCCTCCAGCGTCAGCGGCGCCTCGCGTCCCAGCACGCAACCGGGGCCGATGCTCGTCTTGGCGCCATAAATCCGGCACCCCGGATGAATCACCACCCCCGGCGCGATCTGCTCCGGCACCACGTCATCGCCAATATCCACCGTTCCCGGCGCCGATATCCGCACGCCGCGCAGCAGCAATTCTTCCAGCGGCTTCATTTGCGCAGCAGCGCCCCCACCACCACGCCCACCCCCGCCGCCGCCAACAGCGCGTACGCCGCGGAAATCTTCCGGCCCCACGATCCCAACTGCACCACCACGTTGCCATCCGCCTTGAGCAGCAACAGGATAAACACCGCCAGAATCACCAGCCCCACGATCATGCTCTTGCTCATCTGCCACGCACCTCTTCGATTGACCGCCGCAGTCTGCCACACCCCGCAAAACTTTTCAGCATTTTTTGCGCCCCGCCCCACACTTTGCCCACGCGCCCCGCCATGGCGTGGCGGGGTTTTCCACGGTGTGGAAATAATGGCCCAAAGTTGTTCCATTGTGTGGAAAAATCGCCAAAACGTTGCCGCTGCGCTCGCTATGGCTCGCTGGCTCGCCCGGCTACGCCGGCCGCTATAGAACTCGCGTTCGCCCATCGCCCTTCGGGCTCGGGCTCGGCACTCGCCTATTTTCCATTGCGTGGAAAAAACAGGGCCGTGACGCGTGAATTTTTCCACAGTGTGGAAAAATAATTTCCACGGTGTGGAACTTTTGCCGCCGATTTGCCGCTGCGCTCGCTATGGCTCGCTTGCTCGGACGGCTGCGCCGCCGCTATAGAACTCGCGTTCACCCGGCGTCCTGCGGACTTGGGCTCGGCACTCGTCTATTTTCCACAGCGTGGAAAACCATCGAACCCAGCATGAAAACAAGAAACCCAGGAAAGCAGGAAAAAGCTTTGGCACGCCATATCATCGCCCCCATTACTAAACACGATGCGCCAAGCGTCTTGCGCACGGCGCAACACGCAACGCTTTTGTAGGCTGGGGCATCCCCGGCGGGCTATTTGGCCTGCTCCCAAAAATCAGGATTATAGGACCGGTCTCTTTTCGGCCTCTTTCTCATGCCTTTCAATCTCTTGGAAGGCCAAAGTGCGCATCAAAGCCTCATCCGACTGAAACAGGCTGTAATGCGTAATATTATGGGCTTGCAGATATTCCAAGGCCTCAAACCTGAGCTTTTTTGGGAGAACATATTTTATAAATATATCCTGATCGGGCCGTTTGAGTTTCAGAATGCTTTCGTGCGGCATGATCCACACGGTCTTCTGCTCAGGATCACATTTTGACGCGATCGTGTAGAAACACTGTTGAAGGAAATGGCGTTTATGGGTTGAAATATAAGGGCCTTGGGTATGCACCGCGCAAGAGGCCCCGTCGAGTAGTTTCCCCCCCTGTGGCCTTTCAATAAACACATATATTGCCGCATCAGCTTCAACGTTTGATTCCAAGGCAAAATAGGCAGCAATGTAAGGCGAGGTCGTCCAGTCCAGCAGTGGGGATGGGAAACCATGGTGCCTTAGGTAAACACAAAAATTATAGAGAGGCATTCTAACCCAATGGTTATCGTAAATATTTGATAGTGCTTTTTCAAATGTCTCCCATTTCGGCATATCCCAACTGCGGCCTGTCATGGCTTCAATTTGGGGAGCACATCTGTAGGCCAGTCTGGCATACCTTTCCAGCGACCATTGGCTTTGGCTAATTCTTTCCAGGGTAGTTGCCAGTGTCCATTCTGCATTCGCCTGCCCCCGATAGAGTATGGTGGGATGCTGAACGAAATCTCCTCGTTTAAAAGTGCCATATTGGTTTTGCGTGTGCTGAATGGCCTCCAGAAAATCAGGCCACGATGAAATCTGGATGGTGGTCAGCATGGGTTTTACATCGCGTTCAGGCGGTCGGAGAGGTGGTGTTTGAGGTTCCACTTTTTGGTGGTGTCGAGGGCGAGTTCGAGGCAGATGAAAAAGCTCTGTTTGTCGCCTTTGAAGTGGTCCACGGTCTCGGGGGCGATTTGGCGGTCCAGACAGACCAGCGCCTCTTTGTGCGCGTCCTTGGCGCGGAAAACTTCATTTTTCGTGAACTCGGGGCAAGGCGTCAGCGTGTAATCAAGCATGAAGCCGTTTTTTAGCAGCACTTCGTCGAGCACCGTGTCCTTGTTGAACTGGATGTCGAAAGTATTTTCCTTCTCGCGGATGTACTGTTCGAGCAGGGCGATGTTTTCAGCCTCGGTCTTGGCAGGATCCGGCGCGAATTCCACGCGCGGGAAATGCGACTTGGCGAGGGTATAAACCTTAAACCCAAGCGAGTCGGCAAATTCCCGTTGCGGATCGCCGGGCAACTTGTCGCTGGCTTCATCCTGAATGCGGGCAATCACCCGTTTGACGCGCTCAATTGTGATGTCGCTGATCTTTTTGAAGCCGGCTTTATGGGCAGCGCTTTTCTCGTCGGTCAATTCAGGGAGTTGGACGAGAATGAATTTCCGGTTGCCGCCATCGGCCTTGTTTAGCTCCATCACCGCTTGCGCCGTTGTTCCGCTGCCGCCGAAAAAGTCCAATACTACGTTGTCGCTTTCTGTGTCTGTGGACAACTGAAGCATATGCTGAATCAATTTTGATGGCTTGGGGGTGTCAAAAGGGACAACGCTGTCAAATAGTTGCTTGAGTTCTTCGTTCGCGTCTCGCGTCGTCCCAACTGTTTTGCCAAACCATATTGTTTCAGGGGTACGGCCCTCTACATTTTTTAGATATATCTTGCGAATGATTCGAGATTCATCATGCGAAAAGACTATTTCGCCCGATGCAATTTTCTGAGCAACGGTTTCCCTGCTCCATCGCCAACCATTTTGAGGCGGACTTATCTTTTTACCGGAGGGCGTATCGATGTCATAAATGAGATTTGGACGGTAAAGCGCGTTGCGGACATCTCCGGTGCGCCATGGCCCATTAGGATCGTTGTCGGGATTTGAATAATTCTGGTTGTGCTCTTCGGTTCTTTCGAGATTGGCCAATTCAAACACATCGGACCGCTGGTAACACAAAATGAAATTATGGTGAACAGAGAATTTTCCGCTGTAACCTTTGGGCTGTATGCTGTGCTGCCATATTACGCAGCCAAGGAAATTTTCTTCGCCAAAGACTTCATCCATTATTCGCCGCAAATTGCTTAATTCATTGTCGTCAATACTTACAAAGATAGCCCCGTCGGGCCGCAATAAATACCGCGCGACCAGCAGCCTGCTTTGCATCATGGAGAGCCAGTTGGAATGGAAGCGGCCGTCGCTGCTCGTATTGGTATCCACCTTGACGCCGTTTTGGGTGACGCCGGTTTGCTCCCAATAGGGCTTTTGGCCCTCGGCGAAGTTGTCGGAATAGACGAAATCGTTTCCGGTATTGTAGGGCGGGTCAATATAGATGCATTTGATGCGTTCGCGGTAGGCGGAAGTCAGGAGTTTGAGGACCTCGAGGTTTTCGCCTTCGATGATGAGGTTGCCATTGGCCTTGTCGGGGTTGACGGAGCGAGTGGAATCATGGACGAGAGCGGCGCGGCTGGGGGTGAAGGCGTTGCGTTTGGAGCGGGTTTTGCCGTACCAGCGGAAGTCGTAGCGTTCGGTTTCGGTGACGAGGGCGGGATCAACGACTTTTTTCAGTTCGTCGAGGTTGAGGCGGCCTTCGTTGGAGAACAGGTCGGGGAACAGCTTTTTGAGAGTGGCGAGCCGTTCACGGTTGAGGTCCGGCGACGAAACGGCGGCCAATGGATTTTTCGGGGATGGGCTCATGTGTTTTTCTTTTTGCCGGGTTTGAGGGCCTTGCGCTGTTTGGCTTCTAGCTTGAGAATGCTTTCGGCGGGCGGGAGGTCTTCGGGCATGGTGCCGCCGAGTTCCTTGATGGTTTGGCGAACTTTGGCGCCGACATCGCGGTGGGTTCGGTTGGCCTTGTCCTTGCCGATGATGCGGTCACGGCGGAGCTTTTCTTCGGTCTGGGTGGCGCGGAAAAGATTGGCGGCCAATTCGGTGCTGCCCATGTGGTCGAGTATCTGCTGGCGCGTTTTGAGTCCCTTGCGGGCGTGGATGTCCTTGGCGACGAGTCCACCGTAAAGTCCGGCATAGCCGTGGTTCTGGAAGATGGCGTAGTCAATGGGCTCCACGACGCCGGCCTGCTTGGCGGCATCAGCCAACTGGACATTGTGCTGCTTCATTTCCGCCCGGAGCAGCAGGCGGCGCTCTTCTTCGAGCTGCTGGTCGGTCATTTCCTGCCGCCGGGTCTGGACGGCAAAATAGGTTTGCCCCGTCGCTACGATTTCCTTGGCGGGGTCGGCGTTTTGAATGACCAGATAGCAGGCGTAGCGGGACATCATGACGGCTTGGAGTGCGCGCTGAGCACCGCTGCCGATTTCGACCATTTCGGTGATGTCAACGAAATGGTCTTCGGGCCGTTGGCCGCTGTTGAAACAGGCGGTGCGGGCTTTCTCAATCACGGCCTCGAAATTGCGGTAGTCCGTGTAGCCGAGGACCTTGGCGAAGTCGCGGCTGGACCAGAATTCGTTGCCGGCGGGATTGGTGCGGCGGATGAGTTCAAAAGGCGACGGGGTTGCGGTCATGATGGAAGGTCTTTCTTTGGCGTTGTGGCGCCGAAAAGCAAAGGCGCGGGGAAATATCCGACGATATGATCCGTGCTCATGTGGGCAGTGTCTCCTTGAAGTCCCCTTTGTATTCCTTGACGGGGGCTTTGTAGGGCAGATAAGTCAGCTTGGCTTCGATTTGAAGGGCTTGAAAGTGTTTGAGGGCGCACTTGATTTTGATGCGTTCGGATTCGGTAAGAGCGCGGGTGTCGTCGAGGTTGTTGGTGGATTTGGTTTCGATGACGAAATAGTAGTCGTTTTCAGTGCCATCGCGGAGGGCGCGGCGGCGCAGGACGAGGCCGAAGTCGGGGTGGTAACTGCCAATGGGGGTCGGGATTTCGTAAATTTCGGGGAGTTTGAGGAAGCAGACAACTTCGTTATCCCGGTCGGCATCGTGGGCAAAGTCGTGTTCCGGCTGACTGTGGCAAATGGCGTGGTCGTAGATGCCGCGGTTGGGGGTGGGTTCGAGATCGAGCGAAGTTTCCACCTCCGCCAGTAGTTCGGACAGGGAAATGGCGTCACCGGTGGGATGGTAGGACAGGCTGCGGAGCATTTCATCGAGCTCAATGCGCCGGATGGCGTCGAGCGCATGGGCGAGGAAACGGGGCGGGTTCTTGACAACGGCGGCACGGTTTTGGAAGCGCTGGACAATCTTGAAAACGGCGGGATACGAAAGGGCGGTGTTTTCGCTGATTTCTTCGACCAGATCGAGTGGGTTGAAAGTGGCCCGGCTGGCGTTGGTTTCGGTGCCGATGATTGTGCTTTGCAGGCCTTCGGCTTGGATTTCCTGAATACGCGTCAATGAGGTTTCGATTTCCTGGGCGGAAATAACGATGCGATCGAGGGCTTCAATAGCGCGACGGACGACTTCGTCCTCGCGGAATTGAACCGTGTAGTCGGTCTTGCGGGCGAGGCGGTCCCAAAACGCCTTGAATGCGGGATCATCGGCGAGCTTGGTTTTGCGGACGGTGCGCTTGACGGGGCGCCCCCTGTCATTTTGCCGCAGGCGGGCGGAGGCGGAAGTGCTGCCGTAGTCTTCGAGAATCTGCGCCTGATATTGGGTGGCAAAGGTTTCGTAGGTTTCGTTGGGGATGACGGTGAGCAGGTTGATTTCGCGGCCTTCGGGGGTGCCTTCGGCATCATAAACGCGGGCACCGTCCTGATTGCGGCAGATGCGCAGGCCGCGCCCGATTTCCTGGCGCTTTTTGATTTCGCTGTAGGACTGGTTGAGGGTGGCAATGTTAAAGATGTTGGGGTTGTCCCACCCAACGCCAAGGGCGGAGTGCGAGAAGATGAATTCCACGGGATTATCAAGGCGGAGCAGGCTCTCTTTGTCGCGCAAGATCAGGTCGAATATCTCGCGGTTTTTGAGCATGGCATTTTCGCTGTCGGTGTATTCGCCGCCGCCTGTTTTGGCGAAGTAGTAGCCTTGCACAGCGGCAATTTGCTCGTCCGTCGGTGTTTCCTTGAGGTATTCGCTGTGCAGGGCGCGGTATTCCTCGCGGAACAGGGTCTTGATGATGCCGTCATCCTTGATGTAGTTGTCCACCCGATCAATAAAGATCAGGGAAAGCGGCTTGATGCCGCGCGCGGGCAGGCCGGGCCCGACCGGCCTGTTGCGTTCGTCGAGACCCAATTTTTTCTGAAAGTGGCGGCGGATAAGCCAATGGAGTTGTTGGCGGAACAGGCCCGAGAAGTCGGCGGCGCGTTCCCTTGCCAGCAGCTCCACGCCATTCGTGAACTTCAGGCGCCATTGGCCATCGTGCAGGCTCTTGAAGATTCGCTCAATGACGTAGCCGCGATAGGACAGGTTGCCGGAGGCGCTTTCCAGGTCGTCGCCGACTTTGAGCCAGTTGGTGACTTTCCACTTGAAGCCGCCGCTTTGCGCGCGCCAAAGATTCAGCTTGGCCTTGGGCGGGCGGGTGGCGTGGGTTTGGATGTCGGCCAATTCGATCTTGTGGGTAGCCTCATCATTTTTTTCGGCCACCGACAAAACCTCAATTTTTTTGACCATTCCAAGCTGGTAGGCATCGAACGGGGTCAGGCGGTATAGCCGATTCTTGACGGTCTTGTGAGTGGCCGAATAGCGCAGTATGGCCAGCGGATTGAGCTGGGCGATTCGTTTTTTCGCCGCGTCCGTGTCCATGCCCTCTTGCGGCTCATCCATCACGATAATCGGTCGGCATTTGCTCAGCGCCGCGAGATATGTCTCGCCGCCATAGGAATCATCACGACCGGGACGATTGATGATGCAATCCTCCCCGATGATGGATTGAATGGTCATCAGCATGATTTGCGGGTGGGTGTCTTCGAGGAAGGCGCGCAGCCGCGAGAGTTTGGCGCTGTCATACTCGAAACAAGCGGGAGTCAAACCATAGCGGTTATTTAGTTGTTCTCGGAAATCCTCGAAGGCGGCCAGCGTTCCTTCCTTGATGGCGATGGAGGGCACCAAAACAATGAACTTGGTCAGGCCATATTCTTTGCAAAGCTCATACATTGTGCGGAAATAGACGAGCGTTTTGCCCGTGCCCGTTTCCATCTCGATGCAGATTTCCTGCTCGGACGTGAGCGCAGCGTCGGCCTCGGAGACCCCAGTTTTGGCGAGCACGGCCTTTTTGTTGGCCATGACCTGTTCGGAGGTCAGTGTGGATGTGTTGGTGTGGATACCGAGTAGATTGGAGTTGTCAAAGGTGTTGCGCATTTGGCCATCGAGCACTTTCACCACGGCGTCAATGGCTTCGCGCTGATATTCCAAATCCTCAAGTTGAATGCTCATCTTCCGAACGACAGGTTATGGGATAGACCGTAGCAGGAGCCCAAGGAAATAACCAGTAAAAGCACTCCGAAGATAGGATTGCCACACCTTACACTCCGCCCGAACTTTTCCTGATCCCATCTCCTGTCCGCTGTGCGCAGCACGTGCCTGTGGAGGATTTCTTGCGGATTTTGGCGGGACTGTTGCGCCGCCGCAAGGCGGCGAAGGGTTCAGGGGGCAGGGTTCAGATGTCAGGGGAAAAAATGCCGAGCCAACAGCCCCGGCCTCACCGAGGCCGGCTACAGGAATAGCCAACAGCCGAAACAGCCGACGACCCAACAGCCCCGTGCTCAGCGAGCACGGCTACAGAAAAACCTCTGAACTCTGAACCCTGAACCCTGACCTCTGCCACCGAGCGTTCCGCGAGGCGGCGGCGCCAGCGCGGGAAAGACGCCGGTTGGTTTTGGCGTCGCCAAAATCCGCAAGAAATCCTCCTGGCTAAACGCAGAAAGAAATGGGACAACCCGGGCCAACAGGCCGCCGGAGATTGCAACAACGGCCGACAAAGAATCTTGCCGGGGTACAGGGGCGGGCGGTAGGGTGCGGCGCAACGAAAGAGAGGTTGCGGTTTCATGAGTGCAGTGCTGTGGGTCGGTCTGGGCGGAGCGTTGGGATCCATCGGGCGCTATTTGCTTTCGGGCTGGGTAACGCAGCAGGTGACGGGGCGTTTTCCGGCGGGGACACTGACGGTGAATGTGCTGGGTTGCTTGGGGATTGGGATTCTCGCGGGGCTGGCGGTGAAAGAGGAATATTTCTCGCACGCAGCGCGGCTCTTTTTGTTCACGGGAGTGGCGGGTGGTTTCACTACGTTTTCGGCGTTCGGGCTGGAGACTTTCTATTTGCTGCAACGCGCGCAGTGGGGGTTGGCGGGGGGCTATGTGGCCGCCAGCGTGGCGGGTTGTTTGCTGGCGTTGGCGGCAGGGTTTGCAATAGTCCCGCGCTGAACGGCCCCAAAGAGAGGTCAGAGGTAAGGATTCAGAGGTCAGGTAAAAACCGCCGAGCCAACAGCCCCGGCCTCACCGAGGCCGGCTACAGGAATGACCAACAGCCCTGACGGCGGCGGTACGTGGCGCAATCATAAAGAGGCCTTGCCGGGCCTTGTCCGCTGTGCGCAGCACCTGCATGCGGAGGATTTCTTGCGGATTTTGGCGGGGCTGTAACGCCAAAATAACCGGCGGATTTTCCGATGATGGCGCGTTACGGACGACCCGAGCTGGACTCGTGTCCGCGAGCGGTCGGTCGTGGCGCGCCAGCGCGGAAAAGATGTCGGTTGGTTTTGGCGCCGCCAAAATCCGCAAGAAATCCTCCCGACTAAACCAACGCCGAGCCAGAACCCACAGGCCAAACCCACGGTAAAAATCACGAGCCAACAGCCCCGGCCTCACCGAGGCCGGCTACAGAAAAACCTCTGCACCCTCTTCTGTCCGCTGTGCGCAGCACGTGGCCGTTTCCTGAACTCTGAACCCTGACCTCTGCCGCCGCACGTCCCGCGCGCGGTCGGGCGCGGCGCGGGGCTAGGTCATGCCGCGGGCTTTTTTGATGGCGCTGTAGGCGGCGTTGATGCGCTGAAACTTTTCGGTGGCGGCACGTTGAAACTCAGGGCCGAGGGTGGCGACTTTGTCGGGGTGGTGTTTCATGGAGAGGCGGCGATAGGCCTTGCGGATTTCGTCATCGGTGGCATCGGGGGCTACTTCCAGCACGCGGTAGTCGGCGTATTTGTCGCCGCGCGGGGCGAACATGGCGGCGATGGAATCGCGGTCGGCGGGACGGATGCCCAGAGTGCGCGCGATGAGGTCGAGCAAGCGTTCTTCATTCGGGTGCAAGTGGCCGTCGGCGTAGGCAAGCGAATAGAGGTAGTGCAGGAGCGTGAGCCGCTGTGGGTTGCTCATGTTGGCGCGGATTTGGCGGCAAACGATTTCGACGGGGATTTCCTCGCGGAGCAGATCGCGCAGGATGGGCATGAGGGTTTGGGCCAGATTCCGCCCGAATTGTTGGATAAAGAATTTTTGCGCCACGATAAGTTCAGAGCGCATGGCACGGCCATCGGCCTGCATCATGGCGGCGGTGAGGGCGAGCAGGCTGACGGCGAAGTTGTGGCGGTCAGCGCCGGCGGATGCGCGGGGTGCCGGGCGCGGCGGGCGGGGCGGGGGCTTGGCGGCTTTGGTGGCATTCTCGGCGAGGGCGTTGATCAGTGTGCCGGCGGCATAGCCGATCAGCCCGCCAAGCGGCCCGCCAAATGCCCACCCCATTGCTCCGGTGACCCACGGATTAACCATCGGATTTCTCCTTGGCGGCAACCAACTGCCGCAAGCGTTTTTCAATTTCAGCCAAGCGGTCGTCCGGATCGTGCTGGTGCAGGCGGAGGTGCCGGCCCTTGACCATCAGATATTCATCGGCGCCGAGGCCCAGCAGCAGGCGGTTGCCGTCGGTGGCGACGCTCTTCACGCCGAGGGCCGCGGCCAGCAGGCGGATGCGTGCGCAGGCCAGCAGGCGGCGCACGGGGGCGGGCAACGGGCCGTAGCGGTCGCGAAACTCGGCTTGCAGGTCGCGCACTTCGCTGGCGTAGGCCACGCCGGCGAGCTTGCGGTAGAGGCCGATGCGCTGACTTTCGTCTTCGACATAGTTGCGCGGGATGACGGCGGCTTGCGCCTCGTGGGCGGGGTCGGGCGTGAGGTCCAGAAAATCGAGGTGCAGTTGCACATCAATCAGCGGGCGTTCGGGAGCACCTTTCAGGCGGGCGATGGTGCGGTTGAGCAACTGGCAGTAGAGATCAAATCCCACGGCGGCAATGTGGCCGCTTTGCGCCGCGCCGAGGACATTGCCGGCGCCGCGGATTTCGAGATCGCGCAGGGCGAGCTTGAAACCGGCGCCGAGGCTGGTGTGGCGGCGGATGGCGCTGATGCGCCGGCGGGCGGCGTTGAAAAGCGCGCCATGGCGCGGCAGCAGCAGATAGGCATAGGCCTGGTGCCGACTGCGCCCCACGCGCCCGCGCAACTGATACAGATCGGCCATGCCGAAGCGGTCGGCGCGGTCAATCAGGATGGTGTTGACGTTGGGGATATCCACGCCGCTCTCGATGATGGTGGTGCAGAGAAGCACATCGAATTCGCGCCGCACAAACCGGCGCATGATGTCAGCGAGCTGGCGCTCCTTCATTTGGCCGTGGCCCACGCCCACGCGGATGCCCGGCAGCAGGCGCGCCAACCGCTCGCGCATCCACTCAATGGTGCGCACGCGGTTATGGAGCAGGAAGACCTGCCCGCCGCGGTTGACCTCGCGCAGGATGACCTCGCGCAGGAGTTCGTCGGAGTCTTGGGCGATGTAGGTTTCGATGGCGAGGCGCTCGCGCGGGGGGGTCTGGATGAGGCTCATGTCGCGCGCGCCGGTGAGGCTCAGGTAGAGCGTGCGCGGGATGGGCGTGGCAGAGAGAGTTAGCACATCCACCAGCTCGCGCAGACGCTTGAGGTGCTCCTTGGCGGCCACGCCGAACCGTTGTTCTTCATCAATGATCACGAGCCCGAGATCGGCAAAGCGGACATCGCGTTGCAGCAGGCGGTGGGTGCCGATGAGCACATCCACTTTTTTTTCGGCTAACCGGACGAGCGTGGCCGCCTGTTCCGCGCGCGACCGGAAGCGGCTGACCATTTCCACCGTGATGGGAAAGCGCCCCATGCGCTCCTGAAAAGTTTCGTAATGCTGCTGGGCCAGCACGGTGGTCGGCACCAGCACGGCCACCTGCTTGCCATCCATCACGGCCTTGAACGCGGCGCGCAGGGCCACTTCGGTTTTGCCGTAGCCGACGTCGCCGCAAATCAGGCGGTCCATCGGCTGGGGGGCTTCCATGTCGCGCTTGACGTCGGCGATGGCGCGCAACTGGTCGTCGGTTTCTGGAAAGGGAAAGGCCTGCTCAAAATCGTGCTGCCATGGCGTATCGGGCGCGAAGGCGTGGCCTTGCAGCGCGGCCCGGCGCGCCTGGGTTTCCAGCATTTGCGCGGCGAGATCGTTCGCGGCGCGCGCGGCAGCGATTTTTTCTTTGGTCCAGCGCTTGCCGCCCAGCGTGTGCAGCGGCGGCTTGGTGCGCCCCACCCCGATATAGCGGCTGAGCAGGTGCGTCTGGCTGGTGGGCACATAGAGCCGCGCCTCGTCGGCATATTCCACGGCAAGGGCTTCTTGCAGTTGGCCATCGAAGACAATTTCATAGAGGCCAAGATATTTGCCGATGCCGTGCTCCACGTGCACGACCAATTCGCCCGGACGCAGATCGCTCCAGTCGGTCAACCGTTCGCCGGTGGCGTCGCGCGCGGCGCCGCCGCGCGGTTTGCGACGGGGGGGGAGCGCGCGGCGCGCACCGTACAAATCGGCTTCGGCCACGGCCATCCACTGGGCAGCCGGCACTTCGCAACCGCCACTCAAGCCGCCCAGCCGCAGGTGAATGCCCTTGGTTTTGCGGAACGACGCAGCAAAACGCCGCCGCCCCGCATCCGTCGCGAAAAAGATATCCACCGTCCAGCCGGCGGCGGCTCGTTCGTGCAACTGCGCGAACCATTTTTGGCGCTCGGTTTCGAGGACATCCGGCGGCACGGCTTGCGCCGTCAGCGCGGCCAAACCGGCCACGGGATGCGCGCCGGAGTCGTGCGCCAGGTCCGCGCCCCCGGCCGTCAACTGCCCGCCGCCCGCGCAGCGGCGGGCCAGCATCAGTTGCCAGTTGGCATAATCGCGTTCGGCGGCCAACGCGGTTTCGCCGCTGCCGGCCAACTCCGCGCTCATGGCGTAGTGGTGGGTGATGGCCTCATTGTCCAGCCACAGAAACGAGGCATCCGCAGGCACATAATCCGTGGGCGCGGCGGCGGGGCCATCCGCGGCGGCGTCGCGCGCGGGTGGCAGCCATACTTCGCGCAATTTGTCGCGCGAGCGTTGCTCCGCCGGATCAAACGAGCGGAGGCCTTCGAGCACATCGCCAAAAAACTCGAGACGTACGGGCCAGTCTTCCGTCAGCGGCCACACATCCAGCAAACCACCACGACGCGAAGCCTGCCCTTTGGCGAGGACTTCGCTCTCGAAGGCGTAACCTGCGGCAACCAGCTTGCCGCAGAGTTGTTCAAGATCGCACTCCTGTTGTTCGCGCAGGTGGAGGGTATCCTGCTGCAACTGCTCCGGCGTGGCCACCGGTTCCAGCAGTGCTTGTACGCACGTCACCAGCAGCCCCCGCCCCTGCCAGGCCAAGCATTGCCGCAGGGTATTCATCCGCTCGCCGCTGACATCGGGCGAAGGCTGACCGGTAATCAGCTTGGAAGCCTCCACATTCAGCGCGGGCAGCTTGACCATGGGCAGACCGCCACCGAGCGTTTGCACGTCCTGCCATAGTAATTCCAGCGCCATGGTGTTTTCGGCCACCACCACCAGCATTCCCGGCGCCACCTGCGCCGCGCCCAGCGCCAGCCAGGCGCGCGCCGAGTCATCGAGAATGGCCAGCTCGCCATGCCCGCCCGGCGCCAGCGCCCGCGCCACATAGTCCCGCGTGGCCGCCAGCAGCGGCGGCACATTCAGCGGTTGCTCACGCGCCGCCATGGCATCCCCGTGCGCTTCCGGTAGCAACCAGCCGCATGTGCCGCTGCGATGGGTTTGGTAATGTGGCCGCCTGAAACATATCCGCCTACTATAACAACCCACGCTCGCTTTACGCAAAAAATCGGTTCCTCGCTGTTTTCAGTGGCTGAATCGTCCTGTTTGAGACGTGGAAGCGGCTGTCATCGGGCTAATTTCTTTTTATCATTTTAACTACACTGTCCAGAGTTTATAAAGTCTGGACAAATGTTGTAGTATTCATATCTCAATCACATACAACTTGTTATGTTTAATTTTCTGACTATTTTTAATCGGTCATTTTTAGGGAAATGTCCACAGTTTATAAAGTGTGGACATAATTAAGGTGAGTGATTTTTGTGTTTTTATCCGCGCGGCGCGGTTCCGCATGACAGTTGCTCCCCACAACCGGCACTCAAATCGGCGACGAGCAAAAAACGGCGTGGCCCGCCGCCCGATTTGGCGTGGCCATGTCCGGCATTGACAAACCAACCCCGCTTTTCTTGAATGCCGCGCAATTCAATTTCTACGGACATCCATGAAAAAACTGTTGTTATCCTTTTTTCTGCTGGCCTTGCTGCTTGCCGGCGCGCGCCCCGCCACCGCGCAGGAGTTGCAGGTGTTCGCCGCGCGTGATTTCGCGGCCGCGCTCAAGGAAATCGGCGCGCAGTTTCACGGGCAAACCGGTTTTGCGGTAGATTTTCACTGGGGCGATTCCACCGCGTTGGCAGAAAAAATCATCCGCACCGACCGGCTACCGGACGTCTTTTTTCCGGCAAGCGAAGCCGCCATGCAGCTCGTGGTGCAAAAGGGTCTGGTGGATGTGGCGCTAAAACGCAACATTCTCGTGGTGCCCGCCGCCGTACCGGCCACCGATGAAACCTCGCCGGAAATGGACTATACCTCCGCCGCCGTGCTGTTGGATGCCGCCAACCGGCTGCAAGCCATGGCGTTTTTGGAGTTTCTGGTCTCGGAAGCCGCGCAGACGGTGTTTGCCCGTTACGGCTTCGCGCTGCCCTGACGCGCCGCCCGCGCCGCGGCCACGCGGTGCGCCGCCGCGGCTTCCTCGGCGCGGCCCATTTGCGCGAGGCACGTCGCCCAATCGCGCCAGCCTTTCGGGTTGTCGGGCTGGAGTTCCGTCACGCGGCGCAGCAGCGGCTCGGCCGTCGTCAGATTGCCGGCCTTGGCCTCCAGCATTCCCCAGTTAGCCCACGCGGGCGCGGCCTGCGGATTGGCCGCGATGGCGGCCTGATACCACACCCGCGCACCGGCGGGGTCGGCGGCATCTTCGCGCAGCAGACCCAGCCAGGTGGCGGCCGTCGCGCTTTGCTGATTTTGAAAATAGGCGTGGGTCCAGAGCGTTTCGGCTGATTGCCACTGCCCCACGCGCACCAAGGAAAGCCCCGCATAGACCACCGCCAGCAGGGCCAGCCCCACGTTACGCCCGCGCCGGGTTTGCGGTGCCAGCACCCACGCCAC